>ERZ773046.51-NODE-51-length-75441-cov-12.777704_pt1 | contig 75441 bp, 54 predicted proteins | sample MGYA00580634_ERZ773046 | MGnify/ENA primary metagenome ERZ773046 (study PRJEB29015, sample SAMEA2738127) | human oral metagenome | biome: human oral; feature: human-associated habitat; material: saliva | place: China | collected 2159 ... | reverse complement strand
ACTTGCATGTGTTAAGCCTGTAGCTAGCGTTCATCCTGAGCCAGGATCAAACTCTTCATTGTAATTATGATTTTGTTTTATTTTCTGTTTTACTCAGAACGTCCGTATCTATAAGAAAATTAACGGTTGATTTTTTACTTCTTCTACCCGAACATGATACATTTCTGCATCTTGTTCTCTTTTTTTCTTGTACTTCTCTTCTTAAAAGTTTATGTCAATTCTTTCAAAGATCACGTTTGACAACCCCAGAGGAGTAACCCTCGTTTCTCGGTTGCGGATGCAAAAGTACTACGAGTTTTTGGAATAGCAAAGCCTATACACTACTTTTTTTGAAAAAAGTTTCAAATCCGGGCTTTTCTGGGAGAAAACCGTGAGGAGATCTGAGGAAAAGTGAGGGATTATTGAGAAAAGGACGAGGAGGTATGGTGGGAGTGATCGGGCGGAGCGGAGGGATTGATATCCTCTATTATATATAGGAGTGGTGGGTGGCTGTTCTTGATGAGTAGATAGATTTATCAAGAATGTTCTTACTTTTTCTCGTTGGAGAAGGGCGTAAATTGGGAAAGTCGCAGGAGATAGGGAGAAGTTGAAGGGGCTTGGGCGTCATTACAATAAGGATGTCAGCCGACACAATAAGGCTGTGAGTGGACAGGCTTATGGGAGCGGCGGACACAATAAGGAAAATGACGAAGAGATGAAGAGGATTTTTAGGAAAAATAGTGCAGGAAAAGAGGATTTACGTTAAAGATTGCAGTTTTTTCTGGTGGTTTTGCAAACTTTTGGGCGAGTGTGGATGGTGAGAAAGTATGGATTTTCAGAAAGGAAGAGGACGTTTTGATTTTTCCAGACGGCAATTAGCAGCAAGTTTCTGTCAAGTTTTGAAAACATTTGATAGAGAGCGGCAAAGAAGAGAAGGCCAACGAGGCGGGCTTATTAAAAAGATTAGAAGAAAACAAGGGTACAAGGAAGAATACAGAAGAAGAATAAAACGCAGTAGCGAAAAGAAGGCATAGAAGAATGGGGCTGAGCTGGCAAAGAAAAAGGTGGAAAGAGAGACTTTGCCCACTTTCCACCTTTCTTATTATATATATGAATTAGAGACTGAGATTATTTCCGAAGTTTGCCAAGCAGTCCACTTCCTAGTTTTTGTGTTTTCCGCTCTTGGGCATAACCGTAGCCATAACCATAGCCATACTGACCATAACCGTAACCATAGCCGTAACCATACCCCTTCTTACGCGATTTAGCGTCTGAATCGTTAAGTATAAGGCAGAGATTGCGCATCTTCTTATCTTGATACATTTTTTCGAGTTCAGGAAGGAAAGCCTTCTCCTGCATGCCCACACGCATCACATAGAGAGTTAGATCAGCCACACGATCAACGATGCTCGCATCTGCAACACCAAAGATTGGAGTAGTATCAAAAATTATGAAGTCATATTGCTCACGTGCTACAGCCACCAACTCTTCCAGACGATCACTCATCAGCAATTCAGCAGGATTGGGCGGTAAGATACCAGCCGGCAAGAAGTCAACGCCCTTCGTAAGACTATCCTTCACCACGATATCCTCCAGGCGCGTTTGATTATCAACATCGACAAGCCAAGAAGTGAGTCCCGCAGTACGACCGAAGTCGCTCGAAAGCGTACGCTTACGGATATCCGCGTCAATCAAGAGGACACGTTTGTTTGCCATAGCAAGGACAACAGAGAGGTTGCGCGAGATAAAGCTCTTACCATGGTGTGGTGTCGTAGACGTAAGAACCATCACCTTTGCCGTACGGCGCACGAAGCTCAGACTAAAGCGCAACATACGGAAAGCCTCAACAATGGGGTCATTTGCCGCACAATGAGTGATAAGTGCATCCTCCGACGGCGACTCCCAACGAGGCAATTCCCCCACAATCGGTGCCGTAACAACACCCTCAACATCCTGACGACCAGAAATAGTGATATCGAAAAGTTCGCGCAGCCAAAGAACCACAGCAGGTATTATCAAACCTATCAGGAAGGCGATGAACATGATCACCACCTTGCGTGGTGAGACAGGAGAAGAAGGACCCAGCGGATTTTCTACCATACGAACATTGGCTTCATTGATGGCCAACTGAAGAGCCACTTCCTCACGCTTGTTCAGCAAGTAAGTATACAGTGTTTCTTTGAGATTTTGCTGACGCTGAATATCGAGTGCTTTTCTAGCAGCTTGAGGCGCATTGCTCACTTGTCCCATCAGCGAGTTTTCATTACTCCGCGCAGCATTAGCCTGCATCCCTACAGAGTGCACATAACTGCGAACAGAAGAAAGAATGCTTGTGCGCTGTGATGCCAACTGCTTATCGAGATCGCGCACTAAAGGCGATTGCTCACTAGAGTTAGCTGCATTTTTATTGCGCTCATTCATCAACTGATTGTAGGCATCAATCTGACCATTGAAGGTTGCTTTCTCCAAATTGATGGCAGGAATAATCTGGTGTTCATTGGAATTGTTCTGAAGAAATTCTTGCAGATAGCGCGCCACCGAAAGCTGCGTTTCGAGCTGCAAAGCCTGCTGACGAGCATCAGCGCTCTGTGCTGTCATAGCACCTGCCGCTTCTTGGAAATCTATCACACTATTCTGCTGCTTGAAGGACGCTAAGCGATTTTCCACGTGTGTCAGTTCCTGCCCAATAAGCATCACACGCTTATCAATAAAGTTGGCCGTACTTGAAGCCACTCTATTTTTATTGTCAACAACATCCTGTTTGTACAACTCGTAGACCGCGTTGAGCAAGTCCTCAGCCCGTGCAGTATTTATATCTTGCACTGAAAGCACCACGAGAGATGTCTCCTTGTCGTAGGCACTTGCAGAAATCTTATCCTTATATATTTTTGCAGCCATCTGAACAGGCATCTGAGATATCTCGATGGCCTTATTTTCAGGAAAGCGCGAGAAAAGCGTAGTCTTATTGATTTGCAGATTTCCTATAGGCGTTTTCACCACAGTACCAGGGCGCACACTAAGATGCTCCTTAAACATTTTCTTTTTCCCCGTTGTTCCATTGAAACGAACGAAGTTGGAAAGTTTCACAGTACCATCGCTCTGAATCTTCGCCTCGAAATTTATAAGATCTTCGGTTTTTCTCTGGAAAGCAATCTCAAAGGGACGATCCGTATAAAGCGCCACAGAATGAAGTCCCGCGCCCGTCGTGTAATCCACGTCAAGTCCCAGACTATCTACAACGCGCGTCATAAGTCGTTCAGAGGTAAGAATAAACATCTCATTCTTGAGATTATCTCCGACACTGATACCATTGAGTTGCATCAATGTATTGAGCCCGCTATTACGTGAGCCGCGCGATATTCCTCCACTGTTGCTATCGTCGTTATCCTCGAAAAGAATGACAGCTTGACGCTGGTAGACACGAGGTTTACGAGCCTGATAGATATAGCCTAACACGAGGCAGAGCGCCACAGAGAGAATAAACCATTTAAGATTAGCGAGGAACAGTGCCCAGCACATTTTGAAAAAAGGAATAAGCTGAATATCCTCTTCCTTATTCTTATTTTGAACGCTTCCAGACATTATTTATAGTTTTCTTTAGAGAAAATTGCATTTACACATTTGAGCCACAAAATTAAATAAAGGTTTCCAACCGCACAAAAATATCACTTGTATTTTCCCTTTTTCCCAACAAATGACAGGGTATAAAACACAGAAACGCCACAAAAAGACAGAACACACATCTAACGCCAGAACTTCACAAAACTCTCCGGGACACATTTTCCTTTATTGAAAGAGCAACTTAATCTTGTCATATTATGAATTATTTAGTATGTTTGCCCCATAAAATACATATTTTATGACCTCTATTTTGATTATTTACACTGGTGGTACTATCGGAATGATAGAAAACCCCGTGACGGGCGCATTAGAAAACTTCGGATTTGATCGCTTCCAAAAGATGGTGCCAGAAGTGAACCGCATGGACTACTGCGTGAAGGCTTTTTCCTTCGATCCCCCTATCGACTCCAGTGACATGGACCCGAAGAATTGGATTGAGATAGCGAAAATAATCGACAAACACTACAACGACTTCGACGGCTTTGTTGTGCTTCACGGCACAGACACGATGGCCTACACCGCCTCAGCTCTGAGCTTCTTGCTGGAGGACTTGTCCAAACCCGTTATTATCACCGGCTCGCAGTTGCCCATCGGACAGTTGCGCACCGACGGCAAAGAAAATCTCCTGACAAGCATAGAGATTGCCGCAGCCAAGAACCCCGACGGCACGCCTATAGTTCCCGAGGTCTGCATCTATTTCGACAGCCGACTGATGCGCGGCAATCGTACCACAAAGATAAATGCAGAAGGATTTAATGCCTTCCGCTCCTTCAACTATCCTTCACTGGCTCATGCGGGCATCAACATCAAATACGAACCGCACCTGATCTTGCAGCGCGACTTCTCCCGCCCACTCAAGCCGCACTACTTGATGGACGACCACGTCATGATTCTGACGATTTTCCCAGGCATACGTAAAGAATTCGTGGAGCATTTTCTCAGCGTTCCCAACCTTCGCGGCGTAGTGTTGAAAACCTTTGGTGCGGGCAACGCCCCACAAAAGCCGTGGCTCATTGATTGCCTAAAAAAATTGGACGATCAAGGCGTTGTGCTGGCCAATATCACGCAATGTTCCGAGGGGCGTGTGGAGATGCACCGTTATGAAACAGGTCTACAACTCCTGCAAGTTGGCGTGATAAATGGCTATGACTCCACGCCCGAATCAATGCTAACAAAACTCATGTTCCTTTTGGGGCACAACTACGACCGCGACACCATCCACAAGCTTATGAACACGAGCCTTTGCGGGGAAATCTCCATCTAATTCTTAGTGATGAAAAACCACACACAACAGCAACATTCTTACACGAAAAGGGCGTACCATCACGCATGGGATGCCCTCTTCGCTTTATCCTTTCTTTTCGCCCACTTCCTACTCACGGGTTGCGCTGGCAAGCAAGCCGAGACCATCCAAGGGGCGAAAGACGGTGGCATCCAGTATGCCCAGCTTCTCAAGATAGAACACGCGGATAGTTTCACCGTTTGCGATGTCATGGACGCATGGAACAAAGGGCGAACACTCCATCGCTACATCCTCATCCCACGCTCCGCTCCGATGCCCACTCAATGTCCCAAAGGCACGGTTGTGCGCACTCCACTGGAACGCGCCGTGGCGTTCACGAGCGTCCATGGGAGTTTGCTTTGCGACCTTGGCGCCATGAAGCAGCTCTGCGGCGTGTGCGACTACGACTATATCATGCGCCCCGAACTGCGCCAGGCGGTGACCAGCGGAAAGCTCGCAAACATGGGGATGTCCACCCAACCCGATTTGGAAAAGATGATAGCGAGCCATGCAGACGCTCTGCTTGTTTCGCCCTTTCAGAACGCCAGTTACGGCGGTATCGAAAAACTCAATATCCCTCTGATAGAGTGCGCTGACTATATGGAAGCCACGCCGCTAGGGCGGGCGGAATGGATGCGCTTCTTCGGGCTGCTCTTTGGACGAGAGGCCACGGCCGATAGTCTTTTCAAAATCGTGGAAAAGAACTACACCGAACTGACCGCAACGGTTCAAAAAACCACTACACGCCCCACGCTGCTCATCGACCAAAAGCAAGGCGGCGCGTGGTACGTTCCTGGCGGCAAGAGCTATTTAGGTAGTCTCTACAAGGATGCAGGCGCCAACTATTGCTTCGCCAACAATGACGAGAGCGGTTCTGTGTCTCTCTCGTTCGAAACCGTCTTCCAGAAAGCACATGCTGCCGACCTCTGGCTCATCAAGAGCGGCGGTCCAACAGATCTGACCTACAAACAGTTGCAACAAGACTTCGCCCCCAATGCTCAGTTCAAAGCGTTCCAAGAACACCATATTTGGTACTGCAACTCTATGAAAGTGCCCTATTTCGAGGAAGCCCCATTCCGCCCCGACTTCCTGCTGAAAGACCTCATCAAGATTTTCCATCCGGAAATACTGCCCGACTATCAAACGCGGTATTTCTTCCCGATGAAATAACCCTCTTTTCCTTACACTTTTATGCCCGACCAACCGACGCGCACCACCGACAGTACGTCTCCACAAAGAGATTCCCACGCCCGCAGGATGCGCACCCTCTGGAATGCCGCAAGCGTAGGTCTACTCCTTTTGCTCACCACGGCCAATCTCTTTTGGGGTAGCATTGACCTACCAGCAGGCGAAGTGTGGCAGGCTCTGACGGGCAACGACACTACGAGCGCCACGGCTTTCATCGTCCTGCAATCGCGCTTACCGGCTTTGCTCACCGCTGCTATGGCAGGTGCTGCTCTGGCTGTGGCTGGTCTACTGCTACAAACCATTTTTGCCAATCCGCTGGCCGACCCGAGCATTCTGGGCGTCAATAGTGGCGCAGGATTGGGCGTTGCCATCGCTATGCTTTTACTGGGCGGCACATTCACGGCTGGCGAACTCACACTGAGTGGCTTTTTGCTCACCGTGGTGGCTGCTTTCATAGGGGCCGCCGTGGTCATCGTACTGCTCCTCATCTTCAGTCGACGGATGCCTGGAACGCTCACGCTGCTCATTGCGGGCGTGATGATTAGTTTCATCACCTCTTCGCTCATTTCGCTCCTCAGTTTCTACGCCACAGCGCAAGGCGTGCAGAGTTTCATGATTTGGGGACTGGGAAACTTCAGTGGAGTCACGCTGGAGCGACTCCCTCTCTTCGCCACTGTTATCCTGCTGACGCTCACCGCCACCATTTTCATGGCCAAACCTCTAAATGCCCTCCTGTTGGGCGACAACTACGCGCAAAATCTGGGAACAAACGTAGTGGGCAGCCGGACCATCGTATTGCTGCTCACGGGCCTTCTGACGGCTGTTGTCACTGCTCTATGCGGTCCTATCTCGTTCATCGGACTGGCCGTACCTCATGCCGCGCGCCTCACATTGCGCACCAGCGATCACCATCGCCTTTTGCCCGCCACCATGATTTGGGGTGCCAACGTGGCGTTGCTTTGCAATGTCGTGAGTTTGCTACCTGGCGACCGCGGCACACTACCCTTGAACACACTCACGCCGCTGCTCGGCGTTCCGATGGTGTTCTATCTGTTGATGAGAAGGAGGTAATGAAAAAATGTGCTAATGTGCTAATGGGGCGCGAGCAAGCTCGCTAATGTGCTAATGTGCTAATGAGTGAATGTGCTAATGAGCAGGTACTGCTTACGCTCACACAAATCGAAGAGAATTAATTGTTTTTTACAAGAAGTTTTTCAACACCTTAGTTTTGTAAACAAAATTCTTATTTTACAAGACTGAGAATCACAAGAAAACCAGTCTTTCAATAATATCCTCACAACACCCTTCCTTTTGAAATACAGACAGAATACTGCAATCCGTCGATACAATAAGGCTATCGGCCAGCTTCCTTATTGCGTCAGCTGATAGCCTTATCGCGCCTAATAGCGCAATAAGGAGAAACACGAAAAGAACAGGACCAGCCAGGAGCATCTCGCTCCACTTTTTCAAGAACATCCTTATTCCATCGACCACAATAGTGAAAATTGAACATTTTTGTGGTTTTATTTTTTCACTCCTTCCTCATTTTTCCACCCAAAAAGATTCCGCCGCTCGCTATTTACACAAATATCATTGTCAAGAATAAAGACAGTAAATAATCACACAGATACATTCAAAAGCAGTCTAAAAGTAGCCTTCAATCCACCAAAAACAACAAGAAAAAAAGAAAACAAAAAAGAAGACAAAAGAAGGCCGATGATGCCCACAACAAGGAGTGGCAACCGACAGAAAAGGGAGAAAAAGAGTAGGAACTAAATTTGTATATACAATAATAAATAAGTAAATTTGCAACCTAATAGCTCCATCAGGACACAGAACTCCCCCAAGGAGCGAAGTTCTATAAATGTGAGCACTAAATAAATTACGCCGTGATAGAACCTTTTTTCCAGACACATGAGTACCTCGTCAGTCATTTGAAGACAGTAGTTCGTCGCACATTGATGGACAATATCGACTGGAGTTACCGCATGATAGCCATCCGTGGGCCGCGAGGTGTTGGACGAACGAGCTTCTTACTCGAGTTTGCCAAGGAATTTTTCGATCCTCAACTGCACCAAGCCCTCTATATCAGTGCCAATAATTTCTACTTCCAAGGACGTGGCCTGCAAGAGCTCGTCCACGAATTTGTGGACCGTGGAGGGCAAGTGCTGATTATAGACCAAGCTTTCAAACTCCCCAACTGGAAAGACCAGCTGGTAGAGATATACCACGCTTACCCTTATCTGCGCGTTGTTTTCTCCACAACGAGCGTACATGGCGAAGGAGCAAATGCCAACCACGAGTTGGATCGCATCACACGCAGTTATGTGCTCCACGGCTTCTCTTTCCGCGAATACATCAACCAGCAGACAGGTCTCGAATTGGGAACTTACACCCTACCGCAGATTCTGGAAGGACATGAGACTATCCTCAAGGCCATCCTCCCCAAAGTACGTCCGCAGGAACATTTTCAGGACTATCTGCATCACGGTTACTACCCCTTCTACCTCGAAAACCGCAATTTCACCGAGGCCCTGCTGAAAGCGATGAACAACATGATTGAAGTGGACGTTCTCTTCCGCAAACAAGTGGAGCTGAGCTATCTATCGAAGATCAAGAAGTTGCTCTATCTCCTGGCAGCCAACGGGGAGAACAACGCCCCCAACGTGTCGAAGCTGGCAGAGGAAATCCAAACAAGCCGTGCCACAGTGATGAACTATATCGAATATCTCGAAGAGGCACGCCTCATCAACACGATTTACCGAGAGGGCAATGAATATCCCAAAAAGCCTGCAGCCATCTATCTCCACGACTCCAATCTGGTGTATGGTATGCAAGCGCCAGGCATTACGACGCAGAACGTGATGGAGACATTCTTTGTGAACGTGATGTGGCGGCACCACAAAATCAACAGTACCCGCCGCGACGGCGTTTTCCTTATCGATGGTGTCACCAACGTATGTGTATGCGACCGTTCACGCCGCGTGAAGAATGCCCCCAACACATATCTTGCCCGCTATCAGACAGAAGTAGGCCGCGACAACGAAATCCCCATTTGGTTGTTCGGTTTCCTCTATTAGTCTGTTCCCATACAGCGAGCCGAGCACAAGAGGCTCGGCTCGCTAACTCATACATGGCAGTGAGTCTGCCAAACAAACGACAATTCACAATTTATATTTTTTCTATAACTTATGGCAAAAGAAAAGAAATTTATCACTTGTGACGGTAACCAAGCCGCAGCACATGTAGCCTACATGTTCTCCGAGGTTGCTGCCATCTATCCCATCACGCCATCAAGCCCGATGGCCGAACACGTTGATGAATGGGCCGCACAAGACCGCAAGAACCTTTTCGGCGACACCGTTTCCGTTCAGGAAATGCAGTCTGAAGGAGGTGCAGCAGGTGCCGTACACGGTTCACTCCAAGCTGGTGCACTGACCACTACGTTTACAGCTTCTCAGGGTTTGCTCCTGATGATCCCGAATATGTACAAAATTGCTGGCGAACTGCTGCCGTGCGTTTTCCACGTATCCGCTCGTACGTTGGCCACTCACTCCCTCTGTATCTTCGGCGATCATAGTGACGTCATGGCTTGCCGCCAGACAGGTTTCGCTATGCTCTGCGAAGGCAGCGTGCAAGAGGTGATGGACTTGAGCGCCGTTGCCCACCTGGCAACCATCGAAGCTCGCGTACCTTTCATCAACTTCTTCGACGGTTTCCGCACCTCTCACGAATATCAGAAGATCGAGGAGATAGATCAAGAAGAACTCCGTCCGCTCGTGGATCAGAAGGCTCTCTCTGAATTCCGCGCTCGCGCACTCAGCCCTGAACGCCCTGTGGCACGCGGTATGGCCGAGAACCCCGAAACCTTCTTTGCACATCGCGAAGCTTCCAATAAGTACTACGCTGCCATCCCAGGCATTGTTGAGAAATACATGAAGGAAGTGAGCCGCATCACAGGTCGTGAATACAAACTCTTCAGCTACTACGGTGCAGAAGATGCTACGGATGTTATCATCTGTATGGGTTCAGTGACCGAAGCAGCTCGCGAAGCCATCGACCACCTCATGGCACAAGGCCGCAAAGTGGGTCTCATCAGCGTACACCTCTATCGTCCGTTCAGCAAGAAGCACCTCCTTGCAGCAGTTCCCAAGACTTGCAAGCGCATCGCTGTGCTCGACCGCACGAAAGAGCCAGGAGCAGAAGGCGAACCACTATATCTGGACGTGAAGGAAGCCTTCTACGATCAGGAGAATCGCCCATTGATCGTTGGCGGCCGTTATGGTCTCGGTTCTTGCGACACCACCCCGACAATGATTATCAGCGTTTACGACAACCTCGCTCTGCCTGAGCCTAAGAACCACTTCAGTGTGGGTATCGTGGACGACGTAACGTTCGAGTCACTGCCTTTGGAAAAAGAACAGGCACTCGGCGGCGAAGGCATCTTCGAAGCCAAATTCTATGGTCTGGGTGCAGATGGTACGGTAGGTGCCAACAAGAACTCAGTCAAGATCATTGGTGACAACACCAACAAGTATTGCCAGGCCTACTTCAGCTACGACTCTAAGAAGTCGGGCGGTTTCACCTGCTCTCACCTGCGCTTCGGCGACACGCCCATCCGCAGCACCTATCAGATCAAGACACCTAATTTCGTGGCTTGTCACGTTCAGGCATACCTCCGCATGTACCACGTACTCGAAGGTTTGCGCGACAACGGAACGTTCCTCCTCAACACGATCCATGAGGGACAAGAGCTGGTAGACTTCTTGCCAAACAACATCAAGAAGTACTTTGCTGAACACAACATCACCGTTTACTATATCAACGCTACGAAGATTGCACAAGAGATTGGCCTCGGCAACCGCACGAACACCATCTTGCAGTCCGCATTCTTCCGCATCACCAACGTCATCCCCGTTGATCTCGCAGTGGAACAGATGAAGAAATTCATCGTTAAGTCCTACGGCCGCAAGGGTGAAGACGTTGTTAACAAGAACTATCAGGCTGTTGACCGCGGTAGCGAATACCAGCAGCTCACAATAGATCCCGCATGGGCAAATCTTCCCGCTGACGCTGAAGAGGATCGCGATGAACCAGCATTCATCAGCAAGATTGTGCGCCCCATCAATGCACAGCAGGGTGACAAACTCCCCGTTAGTGCCTACGAAAGTAGCGTAGACGGTACATGGCAGCAAGGCACTGCCGCTTACGACAAACGTGGTGTGGCAGCTTTCGTTCCCGTTTGGAAATCAGAGAACTGTATCCAGTGTAACAAATGTGCCTTCGTTTGTCCTCACGCAACTATCCGTCCGTTCGTCCTCAACGAGGAAGAGCTCAAAGGCTTCAAGGGCAAAACGATCGACATCAAGGCTCCTGCAGCTCTAAAGGGCATGCACTTCGTTCAACAGGTGGACGTGCTCGACTGTCTCGGCTGCGGTAACTGTGCCGATGTTTGTCCGGGTATGCGTGGTAATAAGGCGCTCGAAATGGTTCCGTTCGACAGTCAGCTCGACCAGGCCGACAACTGGGACTACTGCGAGAAGAACGTAACGTCTAAGCAAAACCTCGTAGACATCAAACAAAGCCCGAAAAACAGCCAGTTTGCTACTCCGCTCTTCGAGTTCTCTGGTGCTTGCTCAGGTTGTGGTGAAACGCCTTACGTGAAGTTGATTTCTCAACTCTTTGGCGACCGTGAAATGGTGGCTAACGCAACAGGTTGTTCTTCTATCTATTCTGGCTCTATTCCTTCAACTCCGTACACTACCAACGAAAAGGGTCAAGGTCCAGCTTGGGCTAACTCACTCTTCGAGGACTTCTGCGAATTTGGTATGGGTATGCTGCTCGCCAACAAGAAGATGCGCGCTCGCATCTCCACCCTCCTGGCTCAGGCTTGCGACGGCGCACCCGAAGAATTCAAGGCAGCAGCACAGGAATGGGAAGCAGGCAAGGACGATGCTGCAGCAAGTCGCGCAGCAGCCGACAAGCTCCTCCCATTCATCAAGGCAGGTAAGGAACACGGTTGCCCAGGTTGTGCACAGCTCGATGAACTCAGCCACTTCCTCACGAAGCGTAGCCAGTGGATCATCGGTGGTGACGGTGCTTCTTATGACATCGGTTACGGCGGTCTCGACCACGTGCTCGCTTCTGGCGAAGATGTGAACATCCTCGTACTCGACACCGAGGTTTACTCCAACACTGGTGGTCAGTCTTCTAAGTCTACTCCAATCGGCGCTATCGCACAGTTCGCAGCAGCTGGTAAGCGCATCACGAAGAAAGACCTCGGCTTGATGCAAGCAACTTATGGCTACATCTATGTAGCCCAAGTGGCAATGGGTGCCGACCAAGCACAGTGCCTCAAAGCCTTCCGCGAAGCAGAAGCCTACCCCGGACCATCACTCATCATTGCTTACTCACCGTGTATCAACCACGGCTTGAAGGTGAAGGGCGGTATGGGTCGCAGTCAGGCCGAAGAAGCTCGTGCCGTTGAATGTGGCTACTGGCATCTCTGGCGCTTCAACCCCGAATTGGCTAAAGAAGGCAAGAATCCGTTCACGCTCGATTCTAAACAGCCTAACTGGGACAAGTTCCAAGAGTTCCTCGACAACGAGGTTCGCTTCTTGTCACTGCGCAAAGCTCTCCCCGCACAGGCCGATGAGCTTTATGCCGAAACAAAGAAGGCCGCTCAGCGCCGCTACGCTGCCTATGTCCGCAAAACTCAAGAGGACTGGAGCAACGAAATCTAATTGACACTTATTCATCCCTTTTTATAAAAAGGCGCACCCCGTTATGGGCTGCGCCTTTTTCTTTGTACCTTTTTTTATTTCTTGAAAAATATCTTTATTTTTGCGTTTATAAAAGTTCTAGACTTATACCTCTAAGTTAATCTTCTTACTACAATGAAAATACCCAATACTATCTCACATATTCGCATACTAAACAATTCTTTTGAATTTCAAAGCAACGAAGAGCACCAACAAGGTGTTGCTAAAATGGCTGCCGAGTTTGCCGATGCTTTTGGCATGAAGGAATACGGAGAACTCCTTGGACTCTTACACGACAAGGGGAAAGAACAAGAAAGCTTTCAACAACACATCAAGAAAGAAAGTGGCTTTCAACCCGACATCAAAGTAAGCGGAAATTATCATCATGCCTATGTGGGAGCACTCCTACTAAAGAAACATTTCCCACAACTTACGCTACTCCTCACAAACTGCATCGCAGGGCATCATCGCGGTTTATATGACGCTGGCGATGAGAAAGAATTGCTCAAAAACCAGATTCCGCAGGATGTCACGGATGAGGTTCCACAAATAGATATACAACTGCCACAAATCAAACTAGAAGTTGCAGATTTACACCACCTCGAGCGAATGTTGTTCAGTTGCCTTGTTGATGCTGATTATTTGGACACGGAACATTTCATGCAGCCTGATCAAACACGCTTAAGAGGTGCAAAAGCATCTATGCCAGAACTACTCGAAAAACTACAATCATGGCTCGATACTCTGAAAAGAAAATCTGAAAACACTCCCGTCAATCATATCCGCAATTATGTACAAGAGCAATGCGTTAGTGCTGGCAATGCTGAAACAGGCGTTTTCAGTTTGACGGTTCCTACAGGTGGCGGAAAAACACTATCTTCTGTACTCTGGGCTCTGCATCATGCTGTCCGTAATAACCTGCAACGAATCATTATCGCTATACCTTACACAAGCATTATAGTTCAAACGGCTCATGTTCTAAAAAACATTTTTGGAGAAGAAAATGTTTTGGAACACCATTCTAATATTGACTACAGCAACAATAAAGATTCAGAACTAACAAGCCGCTTACTGCTGGCAACAGAAAATTGGAATTACCCCATCATCGTTACAACCAACGTACAACTCTTTGAATCATTATTCAGCAATAGGCCCTCCGCGTGCAGAAAACTACACAACATAGCCAAGAGCGTACTGATTCTAGACGAGGTACAAACTTTACCCATCGATTTTCTCCGCCCCATCGTTGACTCTCTCAAGACGCTCAACCGAGTGTTTGGCACATCCATTCTTTTTACTACTGCCAGCCAACCCGTTTTAACAGGAGAACTCGAAGGAGAAAATGCGCTCATCAAAATCAAAGGGTTCTCTCATATCAAAGAAATAGTCCCTTCGGATGCTAAACTTTATGACAGGCTGCGCAGAGTAGATCTCAAAATTGACGATTCCGCGAAAGATTACGAGGAGATTGCAACGCAAATCACCCAACACAAACGAGTGCTCTGCATCGTTAATACGCGCAAAGATGCAAAAGAGATATTTGAACGCCTACCTAAAGAAGGTATTACGCTGCACCTTTCACGCATGATGTGCCCCCAGCACATCCGAGAAACAATTGAGCAGATAAAAGACGCTCTAAAAAATGAAGAAAACGAAATTATTCGTGTCGTTGCAACTCAGCTGATAGAAGCTGGCGTTGATATAGACTTCCCCATTGTCTTCCGCCAACAAGCAGGACTCGACTCTATCCTCCAAGCGGCTGGCCGCTGCAATCGAGAAGGAAAACTCAAACGTGGAGTTACACATGTATTCAGTCTACAAAAAATCAGTAACTTGCCACGAGGTTTTATTTCTAGAACCAATAGTGCCCGTATGGCTTTAGCGAAAGACTCTGACTGGTTTTCTCCTGAAACTATGCAACAATACTTTCGCCAACTCTACTCCCGCACACAAACTTTTGATAGTAAAGATATAAAAAGCCTGCTCTACAACCCTTATATGCAGTTTGAAACAGCAGCAAAGACATTTCAACTTATTGAGGACAATACCATTCCCATCATCATAAATTGGAAAGACAGTCTCAGCCTTATTGACGATGCTGAGAGATTCACGCCAAGCTATTCACTCATGAAACAACTGGCACAATACACCGTCAGCGTTCGCCAACAAGATTTCAATAAACTGAAAGAAGCTGGAGCTATAGAAGAACTTTTCCAAAACATTTTTGTTGTTAGAGATAAACTGTTCTATGACGAAAAGGTAGGCCTTATCACCACAAACCACTGGATTGAAGAAATACTAATAAAATAAACAATATGGAATATCACGACAAAGAATTTTGTCTGGAAGTATGGGGACCACTTGCCTGCTTCACGCGCCCAGAACTAAAAGTAGAGCGCGTTAGCTACGATGTAATTACGCCCTCTGCTGCCAGAGCCATTTTCGAAGCTATCTTTTGGAAGCCTGCCATCCGTTGGCAAATCACTCGAATAGAAGTGCTCAACCCCATCAAATGGTTCAACATTCGACGCAACGAAGTGGCAGCAGTAGCTTCAGCAAAAAAGGATGCTTCTCCAATCTTCATTGAAGGAAAGAAGAGACAACAAAGAAACTCGCTGATGCTGAGAGATGTTCGATACCGACTCTATGCCAAGTTAGTTTTTATTCCCAAACAGAATAGAAAATATCTGGACACACGCAATCCCGAAATAGATAGAGAAGAAGCAGAACTTCTCCACAAAGATGAGAACCCTGGAAAATACAACGCCATGTTTGAAAGACGTGCAAGTAAGGGACAATGTTTTAACCAGCCGTATCTCGGTACTCGAGAGTGTGCAGCTTCCTTCCGCCTCGTCCTCCCGGAGTCGGAACAACTCACACCCCCTATTAATGAAACGAGAGACTTAGGATTGATGGTCTATGATAAGGATTTCGAAAACAATCCAGAAGACCCCGATGCTATGTTTTATCGTGCTCGTATGGAAAATGGCGTAATAAATGTTCCACTAAAAGATAGTGAGGAGGTACTAAAATGATTCTAAAAGCTTTATACGACTATTACCAACGAAAATCGGAAGAACTTCCCCCCTTCGGTACCATTTTTCAACAAATCCATTTTATTCTTGTCATCGACAAGGATGGCAATTTTCTTCGCTTTGAAGACAGACGTCTCAATAAAAACGAAGCGTCACAATTTTTAGTAAAGAGAACAGGACAACGGACAAGTGGGATTGTTGCAAAACATTTTTACGACAATATCTCATATGTTCTTGGAAGTTCGATAAAAAAAGAAAAAAAGAATTCAGAAAACAACAAAGCTTTTAGATCTCTTGTAGAGGAGGTTTACAAAAAACTTCCTGAAAATGTAGCAGTAAAAGCTGTATGGAATTTCTACAAAAGAATAGATAACAACCTCAAGAACATCCAAAGAGATCCTTTATGGGTAGATATCATCCAAAATACTCAGCTAGAAAATTTTATTTTTTCATTTTTACTAGAAGGAGACACTAAAATAATTGCTTCTCAAAGTAGTATTATTCAATGTGACATTGGGAATATTGCAACTGACGATAAAGAACAAGTGTGCCTTATTACAGGAAAACGTTGTTTTCCTGTAATGACAACTTTTCTTTCTCCATTGGCAGGTGGGAAGACAAAATTAGTTTCCTTCCAAAAAGACTCTGGTTATGACTCTTACGGGAAAGAGCAAGGAGCAAATGCGCCTATAAGTGTAGAGGCCGAATTTGCATATTCTACTGCACTTAATCACTTGCTAGCTAAAGACTCAAAAAATAAATTTTCCATTGGAGAGCAAACATATATCTTCTGGGGGTCTTCTAGCAGCAATGGTTGTAAAGAAACAGAAGAAAGTTTCTTTACAATGTCTAATCTCAACAACAGAGAAGAAGAAGATCCTAACACTCGTATTCGACAAGTTCGTAAAGTTTTTACAGGTATTTATTCAGGTTCTATAAAAACAGACTTGGATGACAGGTTCTACATAGCAGGACTTGCACCAGGCAAAGCACGCATAGCCGTTGTTTATTGGGCAGAGCTCCCCTTAAAAGATTTTGCTCATACCATACTCCGACATTTCGAAGATATGGAAATTGTTGATGCGCGAAAAGAGAAAAAGCCATACATGGCTTTAAAATCAATCTTGGCCACAGTGACTTTAGGAGGTAAGCTCAAGGATGTAACTAAAAATCTCCCAAACGCAGTAATCAAAAGTATCTTCCAAGGCCTCCCTTATCCTGATACTCTTTACCATAGCTGTCTTCGCAGAATTCGGGCAGAACTACCAAAAAGTAAACTGGATAAACCGCCTATAACCATCACACGAGCTGCAATCCTCAAGGCATACTTAAACAGAAAAAACACAAATCAAAAACCTATACAAATTATGTTAGACAAAGAAAACACCAACCAAGGCTACTTATGCGGCCGCTTGTTTGCAGTCATTGACAAACTACAAAATGATGCAAACCACATCCACTCCATCCGAGAGCGCTACATGAATGCTGCAAGCTCCACCCCCGCAACGGTTTTTGCAACCATTCTTAACCTCTCGGCTATTCATGCAAACAACTTAAACAATGAAGGAAGTCGTATTTTCTATGATAAACTCAAGCAAGAAATCATCTCTAAGATAAACGCTGATGGTTTCCCCTCCCATCTCGACTTACAAGACCAAGGACGCTTCTTTGTGGGCTACTACCAGCAAATGCAGTCCTTCTTCTTAACAGAAACAAAACAAACTGAAGAATAAACCTAAAACAACTATATAACTATGTCAGAATTAAAAAACAGAATTGATTTCGTTTACATCTTTGATGTACAAGACGGCAACCCTAATGGTGACCCTGATGCAGGCAACCTGCCTCGAATAGATGCTGAAACAAGTTGCGGAATTGTCACAGATGTTTGTCTGAAACGAAAGGTGCGCAACTATGTTCAACTATCAAAGAACTGCACGCAAGGATATGATATTTTCATTAAAGAGAAAGCTGTGCTCAACACACTGATTGATGCTTCCCATGAAGATGAAACAGTTAAAGCAGCTGATGCGAAAAGCAAGACAGCTGCAGCTCGGGACGTGATGTGCAGCAAATACTACGACATTCGCACTTTTGGAGCCGTAATGTCTATGGGAAAAAATGCCGGACAAGTTCGTGGCCCTATCCAATTCACTTTTGCACGTTCCGTAGATCCCATTGTTCCAGCAGAACACTCTATTACGAGAATGGCTGTTGCTAGAGAGAGTGATGCTAAAAAGCAAAATGGCGATAACCGCGCCATGGGTCGCAAAGCCACAATTCCCTATGGTCTCTATGTTTGTCATGGGTTCGTATCGGCCAGTTTGGCAAAACAAACAGGCTTCTCGGAAGAAGACTTCACTCTCTTTATTGACGCGCTCAAGGGAATGTTCGATTGCGACCGCTCTGCCGCACGTGGTTTGATGAGCGCACAGAAACTCATTCTCTTCCGCCACGATTCTGTTTTAGGTAATGCTCCTGCTAACAAACTCTTCGATTTGGTCAAAGTGGAAAGAACCACGGACAATGTTCCTCGCTCGTTCTCTGACTATCAAGTAACGATAGATAAGACTCAACTCCCTGCAGGAGTTAGCGTTGAAGAAGTCATCTAAATATATGTACGCAGAAGACGATATGCTCATGTTGTCGGGGATACAGCACTTTAAGTTCTGTCCCCGACAATGGGCTTTAATCCATTTAGAACAACAATGGGAGGACAATCGTCTGACAACAGAAGGTAGCCTGATGCACCGAAATGTGGACGATCCGTTCTATCGGCAGAAATGCGGAGATAACATTTGCTTACGCTCTGTTCATATCGCCTCCAAAGAACTGGGACTATACGGAATAACAGATGTAATCGAACTTCATCCTACATCTAATGAAACTAACAGCATACAACATCCCAAATATCCTGGACTGTGGACGCCTTATCCTATCGAATATAAACACGGCAAACCTAAAAGGGACGAAACAGATGAGGTACAACTAACAGCACAAGTTATGTGTCTGGAAGAAATGTACCAGATTCAGCTACATAAAGCGTACTTCTTCTATGGAGCTATCAAACATCGACAGGAAATCGAAATAACAGAGCATTTACGAACCATCGTAAGAGAGATAGCAGAAAAGATGCATCACATATTCAATAAGGAACTACTCCCCGCTATCAACCTCCAACACCATTGCCAGAATTGCTCACTCAAAAATAATTGTATGCCAAGTTCTGCTAAAGCTACAAAAGTTGCAACCTATCTCAATAAATATCTCTATGAGAAAACTCCTTAACACACTCTATATCACTACGCCAGAGGCCTACCTTAGCAAAGACAGCGAGAATGTTGTCGTATCTGTCAAGCAAGAAGAAGTTTTCAGAATTCCCATTATCAATATAGAGAGCATCGTTACTTTTGGCTATATGGGAGCCAGTCCTGGACTCATGTCTCTTTGTGCAGAAAAAGGAGTATCACTCACTTTTCTTTCCCCTGCAGGTCGCTTCATAGGACATTTTCAAGGCCCAACACGCGGCAATGTCCTGCTCCGAAAAGCACAATATCAAAATGCAGACGACGAAGAATGGTCGCTACAAATCTCTAGATTGCTCATCGCTGCCAAAATACGAAACTATCGCAACATTGTGCAACGCTACATACGTGACTATGACTCATTTCCAGAGATAGAACAAATTTCAAAGACTCTCAACTTCAGAAAAAACGAAGCTCTACAAGCTGAAAACAAAGACACACTAAGAGGCATAGAAGGCATTGCAGCTAACGAATACTTTTCCATCTTCCCCTATCTAATCACACAACAAAATGCAGATTTCCCTTTTAACGGCCGAAATAGACGCCCTCCAAAAGATCCAGTTAACACCTTACTTTCTTTTGCATACACTCTTATCGCCAATGACATAAAAGCAGCTTTAGAAAGCGTAGGTCTTGACCCTTACGTCGGTTTCTTCCATGCGCTACGCCCTGGACGAGCAGCCTTAGCATTAGACTTAATGGAAGAACTCAGAGCCTATCTTGGTGATCGATTCGTCCTATCTCTCATCAATCGCAAACAAATCACTCGGACCGACTTCCTCCAACAAGGTGAGAATGGTATCCTACTTACCGACAAAGGACGCAAAGTATTTCTTACAGCATGGCAAAGTCGAAAACGAGAAACCATCATACATCCTTATCTGAACGAGAAAATAGAAATCGGTTTAATTCCCCATGCCCAAGCTATGCTCCTTGCACGATACATACGCCACGACATTGATAACTATCCCGTTTTCTTAATTCCCTAACACCATGAAACTTCTCATAACCTACGATGTTGAAACAATCACAAAAGAAGGACAGAAAAGACTCCGCCTTGTAGCAAAAGCTTGTAAAGACTTTGGACAACGCGTTCAAAATTCAGTTTTCGAATGTGACGTTGATGAATCCCAATTCGTACTTCTCAAACATAAACTCGAAAATATAATAGACAAGGAATCTGATAGCATTCGAATCTATCATCTAAAAAATAATTCACAACAAAGCACAATAATTATAGGTAAAATCACGTCTTATAACATAGAAAGTCTCTTGATGATCTAAAATGCGAACCTTATGCTCTACATAAATCATCGCAGTTTCGCAGTCTCAGATTATCAACTACTTAAGTTAAAGGAAAAGTCAGAAAGTTTATTCAAAGGAAATCCACACCAATACGTTCGCAAAACATACCACATATCACCCTGACTTTCAGCCTTTTCCTTTTTATACTGTCGCACCCCGCCCGGGGTGCGTGGATTGAAACTGCTCAACGTGTGTAACACGCCAAGTTCCATAGAGTCGCACCCCGCCCGGGGTGCGTGGATTGAAACAATTCCTTAGGTGGCCGTGTGCCAAAACGCACAGTGTCGCACCCCGCCCGGGGTGCGTGGATTGAAACACCAACGTTCTTTCTCGTAATTATAAATAAGATTTTGTCGCACCCCGCCCGGGGTGCGTGGATTGAAACATCGAAAGGTAATTTGTTACCGTCTGTCTTAGGTGTCGCACCCCGCCCGGGGTGCGTGGATTGAAACACCCCTGCCCACTCTACGCGCTTCGGCTTTTCTGTCGCACCCCGCCCGGGGTGCGTGGATTGAAACAACTTGAGCCTGCATTAACTTTTGTTGCATAAGGTCGCACCCCGCCCGGGGTGCGTGGATTGAAACCCTTTCCAAAGAAAGTGGTGAATTCCGTTCGAAGTGTCGCACCCCGCCCGGGGTGCGTGGATTGAAACTTTTGGAAACGCCTATATTGATACAGACAAGATGGGTCGCACCCCGCCCGGGGTGCGTGGATTGAAACAGAATCAGAAGTGGAAACTACCTCGTTAATCTGCGTCGCACCCCGCCCGGGGTGCGTGGATTGAAACATCATCTTGGCAAAAAAAGCTGTTCCCAAATGCATGTCGCACCCCGCCCGGGGTGCGTGGATTGAAACATTTGACAAATCCAAACCTTTATTAGACAAAGAGTCGCACCCCGCCCGGGGTGCGTGGATTGAAACAAATAACGGTTCGTAGTACGCACATCAGCATGACGTCGCACCCCGCCCGGGGTGCGTGGATTGAAACTCCTCGCATTCAGGTTGTCTATAGAGGTTATCTTGTCGCACCCCGCCCGGGGTGCGTGGATTGAAACTTCGTATCATAGGGCTTGCTATGTGCATCACGGCTGTCGCACCCCGCCCGGGGTGCGTGGATTGAAACTTCCAAAGAAGTTACCAATATACTCAGCCCCATGGTCGCACCCCGCCCGGGGTGCGTGGATTGAAACAGCTGCATATCTCTCACCTAATGAATCTTCTGCCGTCGCACCCCGCCCGGGGTGCGTGGATTGAAACACCTACATAATATTGGTCTGTAGGCGTAACATTTTGTCGCACCCCGCCCGGGGTGCGTGGATTGAAACAGATAATGATAAGCCAGATTTTGCAACATGATAGGGTCGCACCCCGCCCGGGGTGCGTGGATTGAAACCGTACGGAGACTGTCCGCCTCCGTACCTTTGGCCGTCGCACCCCGCCCGGGGTGCGTGGATTGAAACTTACAGATATGCTCTAAATATTTAATATTTCGGTCGCACCCCGCCCGGGGTGCGTGGATTGAAACCAGAAATGCCCGTTTCAAACGGCGACAACGCACAGTCGCACCCCGCCCGGGGTGCGTGGATTGAAACATTACGGGAAAAGGCACGACCTGCGGAGTGTCCTGTCGCACCCCGCCCGGGGTGCGTGGATTGAAACTGCAACATCATGTAAGAGCTCGTCGCCAGTCGTGCGTCGCACCCCGCCCGGGGTGCGTGGATTGAAACTACGGAAGTGCAACGACAATTAGCAAAGTTAACAGGTCGCACCCCGCCCGGGGTGCGTGGATTGAAACTCTAATACGTTACAGCGCTATCTGCTTTCGGTCGTCGCACCCCGCCCGGGGTGCGTGGATTGAAACTGCTGAATTGCAGAGCGTATAAATTTGTTTCATAGTCGCACCCCGCCCGGGGTGCGTGGATTGAAACATACTGTCGTACTCATAAGGATTCTAAGTACTCCATGTCGCACCCCGCCCGGGGTGCGTGGATTGAAACACTTACGGAGGGCAGGTACGGAGAACAAAGACAAGTCGCACCCCGCCCGGGGTGCGTGGATTGAAACTGGTACGATTAGCAAATGGCCAACTTTTAGCGATGGTCGCACCCCGCCCGGGGTGCGTGGATTGAAACAGCTTGTAAACGAGCTTGAGTAATAATATAGTCTGTCGCACCCCGCCCGGGGTGCGTGGATTGAAACTCATCGCCCGCCTTGCTTGTGTCATCAGCGCTGTCGCACCCCGCCCGGGGTGCGTGGATTGAAACTATTTCCCTCTGTCGTGATAGTGCGCGAATCTGAGTCGCACCCCGCCCGGGGTGCGTGGATTGAAACTCTCTGAGTCAAATTACGATGGACGACGTCGACCTTGTCGCACCCCGCCCGGGGTGCGTGGATTGAAACATTAACACGAACATAAGCCGCAGAATTAAGCGGAGTCGCACCCCGCCCGGGGTGCGTGGATTGAAACTTGAGTAAACACAGGGAGTAACGCTCCAGACGGTCGCACCCCGCCCGGGGTGCGTGGATTGAAACTGATAGTTATAGCGGTCAACCAGCTAACCCTACTGTCGCACCCCGCCCGGGGTGCGTGGATTGAAACTAGAAGGCTTCCAAAATATAAAAACGTTTGAAGGTCGCACCCCGCCCGGGGTGCGTGGATTGAAACGGCTTTGGAGATGCAATCTAATAAATACGCTTTGTCGCACCCCGCCCGGGGTGCGTGGATTGAAACATCGACACCGTGCGAAAAATGGTCAGCATCAGTGTCGCACCCCGCCCGGGGTGCGTGGATTGAAACGTCGGTTGCAATTACAAGGGCCAATCCGAAAAAGAGTCGCACCCCGCCCGGGGTGCGTGGATTGAAACTGATAGGTTTGGAGTTGATAGGTTGATGTTTAGAGTCGCACCCCGCCCGGGGTGCGTGGATTGAAACTTTTACGTAATATTAACACTCCAGATATTAACGGTCGCACCCCGCCCGGGGTGCGTGGATTGAAACTCAACTGTTCGGGGAGTAACATTGTCTCCGCTTGGTCGCACCCCGCCCGGGGTGCGTGGATTGAAACAGAACCTGGCAAACCTGTAAATAATTCGCGCGTGTCGCACCCCGCCCGGGGTGCGTGGATTGAAACAGTTTGGTAATAAGTACTCTAAACTTATTATCGGGTCGCACCCCGCCCGGGGTGCGTGGATTGAAACATAAAATGCTAATATTTAATTGATTAAAGGTTCGTCGCACCCCGCCCGGGGTGCGTGGATTGAAACAAGTTATAAACATAAACCCGACGAAGTTTAACGGTCGCACCCCGCCCGGGGTGCGTGGATTGAAACCGTACAGGAACACCGAAGCTGAAGACACTGAAAGGGTCGCACCCCGCCCGGGGTGCGTGGATTGAAACACAAGGTGATACTATCTCATTTGATGCTAAAGAAGTCGCACCCCGCCCGGGGTGCGTGGATTGAAACTGGCTTTTACATAATTGCCTTCTTCCACATGATAGTCGCACCCCGCCCGGGGTGCGTGGATTGAAACTTTTAAGATTTCTTGTGCCAGCTCGTCGTACTCTAGTCGCACCCCGCCCGGGGTGCGTGGATTGAAACATGAAAACAGATTATCAGCATTATTTACAGTCTGTCGCACCCCGCCCGGGGTGCGTGGATTGAAACCCCCAGACGATCGTCCGCTGATGAGTCCCGATGTGTGTCGCACCCCGCCCGGGGTGCGTGGATTGAAACTCCAGATAGGGTGAAAGTAATAGTCTCTATGTTTCGTCGCACCCCGCCCGGGGTGCGTGGATTGAAACGGATTTCAAACGCTCGCGCTATCATTTGTGCAATGGTCGCACCCCGCCCGGGGTGCGTGGATTGAAACCAGTCCAACGGTAGTAAATCATTTTGGACCGCTGTCGCACCCCGCCCGGGGTGCGTGGATTGAAACTTGTCTATATATAGCAAAGTGACACACTTTATTTGTCGCACCCCGCCCGGGGTGCGTGGATTGAAACCAAGACGAAATCAGAGAAGATTGGTGAAAATGAGGTCGCACCCCGCCCGGGGTGCGTGGATTGAAACCTTTAATATTGATAATGCTTTCGATTCCATTTCGTCGCACCCCGCCCGGGGTGCGTGGATTGAAACATGGGTGCAGCTCGTAACAAAGAAACACTGGAATGTCGCACCCCGCCCGGGGTGCGTGGATTGAAACCTGGATAGACGCTTTTAGATGGAACACCTCAACGGTCGCACCCCGCCCGGGGTGCGTGGATTGAAACTTTACGTTTTTTTTCGAACTCTTCGCGGTCTTTGGGTCGCACCCTGCCCGGGGTGCGTGGATTGAAACCCACGGTGTTGACGAGACTAAGTTAAATCAGATTAGTCGCACCCCGGGCGGGGTGCGTGGATTGAAACTTTTAAGTAAATAATTTAAGGGCGGAGTAATTAAAGTCGCACCCCGGGCGGGGTGCGTGGATTGAAACTTATAGCGGTCAATTATCTACTCCTAAAAATTACTGTCGCACCCCGGGCGGGGTGCGTGGATTGAAACAAGGACTACCAAGACTTCAAAGACCGACACAGGGACGTCGCACCCCGGGCGGGGTGCGTGGATTGAAACTAAGATTCAAATTAATGAAGTAGTTGCTACTTCGTCGCACCCCGGGCGGGGTGCGTGGATTGAAACTTCACGACGCTGCCCAAGAAAACCTCCAGCGTGCGTCGCACCCCACCCGGGGTGCGTGGATTGAAACTCGCATATCTAAAAGAGATTAGTATGTTAATTATGTCGCACCCCACCCGGGGTGCGTGGATTGAAACCTTATGGTTAGCGTTGATGAAAGTTCTCCTGCGTCGCACCCCACCCGGGGTGCGTGGATTGAAACCACATCTGTGCTCTCAGGTTTTGTACCACCCCAGTGTCGCACCCCGCCCGGGGTGCGTGGATTGAAACCGCTTTGTCAGCCGGTCGATAGCTGATTCCACGGGTCGCACCCCGCCCGGGGTGCGTGGATTGAAACCTTGTTGAGTTTACGGTGACTCCTTGCGCTGTTGGTCGCACCCTGCCCAGGGTGCGTGGATTGAAACTGAGGTTGAACAGACACTACAGAGCCAGGAAAAGGGGCGCATCCCGCGACAAAGATATTCCCCTATTCGATTTAATGGAGCTTTTCATTATCGGTATTAATAAGCACAATTTTCCCTTTTTCTCTTTATTAACCCCAATTCGGTTTAAGAAACGCTCTTTCATGAGTTTCTTAAACCGAATTGGGGTTAATAGACAAGGTATCATGGACCCGACGTTTAGACAATCTGCTCAAACAGAATATAGAGGAGCTTGGTAAAAAGTTTATTACGTTCAGAAAAGGCTTGGTCAAATGCAGAGATTACATTTTCAATTTCCTCGAAAATCCGATGATACCATTTGACAATAATGGAAGCGAAAGGGGAATACGCAAGCTAAAAATCAAACTAAAGAACTCCTGTACATTTCGTTCAGACTTCGGAGCAGACGCTTTCCTTGAACTTCTTTCGATTGTAGAAATAGCTAAGAAGCACAACAAAAATCCATATAATACGATTCAAGCCTTATTTAAGGTTTGATAAATTGATATGCACTTATATATCAATTATCGCTGAATAGTTACTGGTGCAAATAGTTATCTGTGTATGAGGAAAATAAAAAGCACTGGCAAATTTAAACCTTATGCAATAATAAACCAAAAGACATTCGATACGGAGATAAAGAACGTGCATAAAACAAAGCCGCCAAAATGATTTGCTAACCCGATTACGGTGCTACTCTCTCATTTCAACGGCCTTATATTGCAAATATAAAAAGAACATTCGATAAAAGCAAATTATAATCGTTAAAAGATATGGCAAAACCAAAACACGACTACGATAGTGAAGACTTCTACAAGCGCATAGAAGCCCTTGCAATGAACGGATACACGGATGAGGAGATTGCAAACGAACTCAACTTGTCAGCTGACGTGTTTGGATCTATGAAGAATGGCAACTATCAATGTTGGAACGAAGAGGAAAACAAACGCAGAGGGGCTGAAATTCATAGGGTCTTAGCGCATGGTCGGACAAAGATAGTAGCCTTACTTCGTGGTGTATACATCAAGGGCGCAATCGGTGGAAAGAAGACAAAATCAAAGGTAGTCAAATTCGTACAAGATAAGTGCGAATGCATGGGGCAGGATAAGAAATGCCTCTATTGCGGCGGCACAGGGTGGGTAACGCTCACTGATAAGGCGGTTGTGCAAGGATCAGAAATATTGACAATAAAGATGCAGGACTGACCGAGCAAGACCTCGATATTATCGGTGTGAATTTCCACTTCCAGACAGAAGAAGAAAACACCATCGCTGATGAACTCGAAACACTCATGGAACCCGTCAGGGAGGAACGTCAAGCAGAAGTAGCGCAACGACAAGCAGAAAGAGCGGAGAAGGTTGCTCACATGAAGCAAGTAAAAGAAGAAGTGAAACAAGCTGCTACAAAGGCAGCCGCCAACATGGACGCTTATCTTATGCTATCATTCGACAATTGGGACGCAAAGGCAGAGTTCTGTGAGAAGTTCGGATTTAACCCCGATGAGAAGTTTCTCAAAGGTGAAGTATTCTCTGAAAAGATAGAAACGCTTTTAACTGAATAATGGGTGAAGGGATATTGATATATGGCTTACATGGCAACAAGCGGAGATACACAAAAGACCTACAAGGATTTGCAGATAAGATTCTTGCAGGTGGAAAAGTAAGAAAGTCCGTGTATATTTTCGGAAAGACCAATAAACCGAATTGGGGTTAGTAGTAAAAAACGCAAAATGTTTTGGTAATTGATTACTTTTTTGTCATCTTTACATTGTCATTAAGACAAGAGTTCATTTACATCATGAAACATTCAGAGTTAATTCGCGTGTTAAGAAGGGCTGGCTGCCTTTTGAAGCGACATGGTGCTTCGCATGACATTGGATAAACCCAAAAACAGGGGCGAGAACAAGCGTACCGAGGCATGGAAGTAAGGAAATCAAAGAAAAGACTGCAAAATCAATTCTTGAAGACCTTTTGAATGAGTAAAAGAGTGCCGCCATCCTTCATGGATGGTGGTATCTCCTTACAGAATGTGTACATGTACAATTGGACTCTTAATATATAAACAATAGAAGGTATGTGTAAGGTAGTTGCAAAAGTAGAACGAGAGAATGGAGACAGGAATTTCTCTTGTTACATGAAAGTTGGTAGTATTAATGTAGGAGTATTAGGACAAGGGAATACTGCAAAGGCGGCCATTGCCGATATGCTCCGAGGTTGGGAAGACATCAAAACGGACTTGAAAGATGATGGGGTTGGTGTTCCTTCCATAGATATTGAATACACCTTTGATATTGGTGCCTTTTTCAATTACTACGACTTTATCAACGTTGCTGGCGTATCACGGGAGATAGGTATTAGTCCGGCAGTTATGCGACAATATGCCACTGGCGCAAGGAAACCGAGCCAAAAGCGAAAAGCACGGATTATTGAAGGCGTTAAATCACTCGCAAAGAAAATTGAATTAACGAGTATCTATTGATAAGAAATTGAATATTTCAAATTGTAAAATGAACTCTTTTGAGGTTCATCCCCGAATCAAATCACTACAAGTATCTTTTAGGTGGTTTCGGGATTGGTCTATGCTAAAGTTGTCCTAATTATGGTCTTTCTCCATACGCCCGATAATGACAGAAAGTTGATGCCGCATGAGTTCTCTCAGTCTCCTTTGCTCCTACTCTATGAGTTTTACGAAATCTTTTGTGCCCTCTTATTTTTCAAAATAAATTGTATATTTGCATCGGTAAGAGTCAATAATTCGGTTCTTACATCTAAGGTGTCGGGGGGCTTTTCGGGAGTACCCGACTTTTTTTATCCATGTGATAGATGAGACTCATCCATGATGAATAGCACTATGCCCCATTCTAAACAACTACATCTGGTATTCATTTTCAAGGTGATCGATGTAAGCCCTCCGAAGAAGCGTTCGCATTCGGTCCATCATGGGATTACTTTTCTTTAGAAATGAGAGTATTTTGTTCGTAACTTGTTATGTTGCAAAATATTGTTATCTTTGCAGCGTGTGAATGTCGAAGATTCGGCGCGATAACTTCAAGCTTTCCTTTCACACTTTCAAAGGTGGCTTCGGTCACCTTTTTATTTTTTCTAATTCAGTCCTTATTATTTTATTCGTTTGCCTCGCCTCTCCAGAGAAGAAATCATAGCTTTGTCTTTGTATATTACATAGCACTACTCACTTATGTATGATGCAGCGTGCAAGCTCATACGCCAGCAGCATACAGGAAGAAGAGAAGAAGAGGAAGCAAGGGAGGAAGAATAAAACACCGACATGTGAAAATCCGCATCGTTCTCTCTGCAAAGAGAGCAATAACTTTTCAAAACACAAAAAGTTATAAAGTAAAACAGAAACTTCATATACATCCCTACGAGGATATAAAAAAAAGAAAAGCAATGATCCGTCGCCTTCCTCGTGTGTCTCGCGATAAACGCGGACGAAGGATAACTTGATACATTGCTTTAGGGCAAAAGTAGCAATAACTTTTCAAAAAACAATAAGTTACGAATAAAATTCTCTCTTTTCTAAAGCGCTAAACAATAATGCACACAAAGATACGTCCCCGAAAGTAGCTCACAACAAAAAACCCAGCGATGAAGCTGGGAGTTGAGCGAGGGACGGTCTCTGAAGGTTAACCGCACCCCTCGCACTGCAAATATACGGAAAAATCTGTGTAATCTTCCTTTTTTGCAATTTTGATTGTCTTCAGCAGAAAAAGGCGAAAAAAACATATCTTTTATTTCATCGTCCATAGCCTTATTGCGTTTGAGAACAGAATAAGGCTGTCAGCTGATAGCCTTATTCTGTCAGCCGACACCCTTATTGTAGCGGAGCTGATGATAAGGAAAGCCGAAGCGAAGAGGATACATTCTCCTCCTCTGCTTTGTTTTCGTGCCGTCACGTCGTTACGTTGTCACACTTCCATTATAACAAACTGGAAACATGCATGTTGCGCGGGTGACAACAGCGTGACAACAAAATCAAAACACAAATCGTTGCCACACGTCTAAACTCCTGTTTATCAACCCATCAGCACTTCCGTGACAATGTGACAACAAAACAAATAGTTTCGCTCGTGGAGGAAAAAAACGACAATATCCCATGCAGCATTCTGTGTCCTCTCCACGCTACACACATACAGTTCTAATGTAAATATATAGGGTGCAAAAGAGATGAAAGATAGAAAGGAGGAGAGAATGATAAAGTTTTTTACGATTTTATTGCAGATTTTGTTAACTTTACTTGGCATAATAAAATATAGTATATATATTTGCCTATCCCAACTAAAGTTAACATCTATACAACTACTTAAATCATGCAAACAACACCGATGCTTTCGGCTCCGAAAGCAATAAAAAAGGCATTCCGCGACTACGCCGTCTTCAGTGGACGCTCGCGCCGGTCGGAATTCTGGTGGTTCGCACTATTCAACACGGTTGTGACCGTGGGTTTGCAGTTTGCATTTTTCACGATCTCTGTTATCACGGGACTTGTTTGGGTAAAATTCCTTGTTTATCTCTATTCTTTGGCAACACTCATTCCGTCCTTCGCCGTCGCGGTGCGACGCCTACATGACACGGGACGGAGCGGCGGTTGGACTGTCGGGCTTTTCTTCTCGGCACTTCCAATGATACCTACTCTCCCTTTGGCCGTATGGAATGGCTATATCTGGGCAGTAGTGATTCTCTCTCTTTGCGCTCTGATCTGCTTAGCTCTCAGCATCACCATCTTGGTGTTCTGCGCCAGCGATTCGAGTACATACAGCAACAAGTATGGGCCTTCGCCCAAATATATAGATTAATATCTACAAAAGTCAATCAAAATTTAATTGTTTCGGAGGAGCGCTACATTGCGAAATGTGGCCTCCTCTTTTTTTCTAAGAAATGGTACATATTAGGAAGGAACTGAAAGAGAGAAAAAACTGACAAAAGAGTATGAGGTAACACTTTTTCCTGTGTCAAAATAGTTGGAGACATACGCTTCTGTAGGAATCCATATGCTCCGTATCTAAAATTCTTTAATTCCTCAAAGCTACCGTTTTTTTGGTGTATTTTTGCGTAAGACTTAACGCACAAAAAATGTATCACAGACTTTTTCTATATCTCCCCGCCCTACTGCTGCTGCTCGCCAGTTGCAGCAGTGGCAAAAATCAGCACAATCATTCTAAGCAGCAAAGCCCTGCCGACACCGTGGTGGACGAGGCGCTCCGTCAGCAGCTGGCGGACTATGTCGAACAAAAACAGCAAGCCGACCATTTGGGGCTTTATGTCTACGACCTCACGGCCGACAAACCCGTTTTTGGCTATCGCGAACAAGCCCCGATGCCACCGGCTTCGTGCATGAAACTCATCAGTGGCGTGGCGGCTATGCACCTGCTCACAGACAAATACTTCTACCGCACCACGCTCTACACGAAAGGGCGCATCCGCAACGGCGTATTGCAGGGCGATGTAGTGCTACAAGGCAGTCTCGACCCGCAACTCTACGCTCCCGACCTCGCTATGTTCACCAACGCCTTGAAGCGCCACGGCATCCAGGAGGTGGAGGGCAACGTCTTCTTTGCGCCCGTTCACGATGAAGTACCCACGCCCGAGCAGCATTGGGGCCCTGGCGATGTAGTGCTCCCTCAGTACGGACTCTTCTACCAACCACGCCCCACCATCTTGCGCGCCCTCCGCAACGCACTGCAGCGTGCCGGCATCAAAGTGGACGCCGCACGAGTGGGCATAGGCACAGTGCCCCATGGAGCGCGCCGAATCTTCCGCTTCAGCCGCCAAATGGGCCTCGTCCTCGGGCGGGCGTGGCACAACAGTAGTAACACGCAGAGCAACGGCCTCCTCTACACCCTCGGCTTAGAGTCGGCACCCAGTGCGTCCGCAAATCCCGACCGCCACGACCTACGCCAGCGCGGCGTGGACTATATACACCGCTTTGTGCGTGAGCAGCTCGACAGCACTGGAACAAATACCATCCACGACGCCTGCGGCCTCTGCTCCGAAAACCGCGTCACAGCCGAGCTCCTCGTTAAGACCCTGCGCTACGCTTACCACCATCCCGACATCTTCCGCATGATGCGCGCCCACCTCCCTATCTCGGGCACCAACGGTTCTTTCCGCCACATGATGGAACGAAGTACAGCGCGCGGTAAGATTCAGGCCAAAACCGGCACACTCACTCGCCCTTACGGTATCTCCACGCTGTCGGGCTTTTGCCGCGGACAAAACGGTCATCTCTTGGCTTTCGCTATTCTCAACAGTCAGATGTCTATCCTCGATGCCCGCCCCATTCAGCAACGGCTCTGTGAAATCATGATTCAGTAGGGAGAAGGGAAACAATGGAAGAAGCAGAGGGGAAAGCCCAAAGGCTTTGCCTAAAAATCCGTCCGCTCTGCCGATAGGCTTATTTGGCGTTTTTATCACAAAATCGTATTTTTGCAGTCAAACCAATCATTATGTTCGAAATAGAAAAAATAGAGAACCGCGTGGAAAAGGCGGTGCTCGTTGCGCTCATCACTAAAACGCAGGACGAACGCCAAGCTAACGAATACCTCGATGAGTTAGCTTTTCTGGCCGAAACGGCTGGCGCGGAATGCGTCAAACGCTTCACGCAGAAGCTCGATGGGCCCAATTCTGTCACTTATGTGGGCAAAGGAAAGCTCGAAGAGATGCGCAGCTGGATCGAGTCCGAACTCGAAGCGGAGCGGGATGTAGATATGGTGGTCTTCGACGACGAACTCAGCGCGAAGCAGATCCGCAACATTGAGAACGAGCTGAAAGTGCGCGTCATCGACCGCACACAACTCATCCTCGACATCTTCGCCATGCGCGCCCAGACGGCCAACGCCAAGACGCAAGTGGAGCTGGCTCAATACAAATATATGCTGCCGCGCTTGCAGCGCATGTGGACCCACCTCGAACGTCAGGGTGGCGGCTCTGGCTCGGGCGGTGGAAAAGGTTCGGTAGGCCTTCGCGGTCCGGGTGAGACACAGCTCGAGATGGACCGCCGAATTATTCTCAACCGTATGGCACTGCTCAAAAGTCGCTTGGCGGAAATCGACAAACAAAAGCGCACGCAGCGTTCCAACCGCGGCCGCATGATTCGCGTGGCTCTTGTGGGCTATACAAACGTGGGAAAATCCACGCTCCTCAACCTCATGGCCAAGACGGAGGTGTTCGCCGAAAACAAGCTTTTCGCCACGCTCGACACGACGGTTCGAAAGGTGGTTATCGACAATCTGCCGTTCCTCCTCTCCGACACCGTGGGCTTCATCCGCAAGATTCCCACCGACCTCGTTGATTCATTCAAATCCACCCTTGATGAGGTGCGCGAGGCCGACCTCCTGCTCCACGTTGTCGATATTTCGCACCCCGATTTCGAGGAACAAATCGAAGTGGTCAACCGCACGCTGGCCGACTTGGGTTGTGCGGAGAAACCTGTCATTATCGTGTTCAACAAAGTGGACGCTTACACCTGGACAGAGAAGGAGGCTGACGACCTCACGCCGGCAGGTAGCGAGAACGTAAGCCTTGTGGAACTCCAACAAACGTGGATGAACAAGATGGGCGAGAACTGTATTTTCATCTCCGCCCGAGAACGCCTCAACATCGACGAACTCCGCGATTTGCTCTATAATCGTGTGCGTCAGCTCCACGTTCAGAAATATCCCTACAACGATTTTCTTTTCAATCAGTACGACAGCGACGGCCGTCCGCTCTGATTTATTCTCTCATATCCCTAAAAGCCGAGCCAGTTTGCAGCACCTTCTCTCGTTTCTGTGCTGCCGCGGCTCGGCCTTTTCCCACCCATTATGCAAGAACAACATTCTCGAACCCAACTCCTCTTAGGTCGTCCGGCCATCGATACGCTCGAAGGTAGCAGCATAGCGGTTTTCGGCGTGGGCGGCGTAGGCGGCTACGTTGTGGAAGTACTCGCCCGCAGCGGCGTGGGCGAACTCGCTCTTTTCGACAACGACCGCGTGTGTCTCTCCAATCTGAACCGACAAATCGTGGCCCTTCATTCCACTGTGGGGCAATATAAAGTGGATGCGGCCGAGGCACGTATCCGCGACATCAACCCGCATTGCATTGTCCATAAATATCCCACTTTTTATCTTCCCTCAAATGCCGACGACTACGATTTGAGCCAGTACGACTATGTGGTGGATTGCATCGATACGGTCACGGCAAAAATCGAACTCATCAAGCGTTGCCACCAGCTTCATGTGCCTATCATTTCGAGCATGGGAGCTGCCAACAAAATGGATGCAACGGCCTTTCGCGTGACGGATATTACCAAGACAACAATGGACCCTCTGGCGAAAGTTATACGCAAGAAACTTCGCACTCTGCGCATACCTCATCTCAAAGTGGTATATAGCGAGGAGCAGCCGCTCCGTCCGCTCACCGAGGAGATGCCTGCCGAAGCAGTCCAAAGCGTTTCCGCCGCTGCTCAGGCTTCTGCCGCCTCCTCCCCCAACCTCTCCGCCGGTGCTGATGTGCCCAACGGAGCGGGGCGGCGTTCCGTTCCCGCCAGCAACGCTTTCGTACCTGCTGCTGCGGGTCTCATCGCGGGCGGCGAAGTGGTGAAGGACCTCCTCCGTTTGGCCAATACCTATCGCATCGCGCCTGCCGACATGGCCAACAGTCCTGCCGCCCAAGCTGCGGCCGAACGGGCCAAAGCCCACCGCGAACGTGTCAGCAAAATCCACAACAAAGGAGAATAAAAAAAGCTGCCTGCTTCTCCGACCAGTCTGACTAATCCGACCAGTCTGACCTGTCTGATCCGTCCGACCCGTCCGACTTCTCCGACCCGTCCGATTCTTCAAAGCACCAGCTATTCAAAAGAAAGCCCCGAGCATTCAGCGAATGTTCGGGGCTAAAATTATGGAGTTGATAGAGATTACTTGCAGCTGCCGCAAGTGGGTTTGATTTGTTTGAAGAAATCGTTGCCCTTATCGTCGACGAGGATAAAGGCGGGGAAATCTTCCACGCGAATCTTCCACACGGCTTCCATACCGAGTTCAGGATATTCCACACACTCGATGCTCTTTATATTATTATAGGAGAGGATAGCTGCTGGACCACCAATCGAACCGAGGTAGAAACCGCCGTGCTTCTTGCAGGCGTCGGTCACCACTTGCGTGCGGTTGCCCTTGGCAATCATCACCATCGAACCGCCCATACTCTGGAAGAGGTCTACATAGGGGTCCATGCGGTTGGCAGTAGTCGGACCCATAGAGCCGCAGGCCATACCCTTCGGCGTCTTTGCCGGACCAGCGTAGAGCACAGGGTGGTTCTTCAAATAATCAGGGATACCTTCACCGGCATCAATGCGGGCTTTGATCTTAGCGTGGGCAATGTCGCGCGCCACAATGATGGTGCCGCTCATGCTCAAGCGCGTGCTCACGGGATACTTAGTGAGTTCCTTGAGCACTTCTTCCATCGGTTGGTCGAGGTCGATTTTCACGCCGCCACCTTCGCCGGCGTTGCGGAGTTCCTCCGGAATCCAACGCGTAGGATTATCGTCGAGTTTCTCAATCCAAATACCGTCCTTGTTGATCTTACACTTAATGTTACGGTCGGCCGAGCAACTCACGCCGATGCCTACAGGCAGACTTGCACCGTGGCGGGGCAAACGAACTACACGAATATCATGGGCAAAATATTTACCGCCAAACTGAGCACCAAGTCCTATCTTATAGGCCTCTTCGAGCAACTGTTTCTCCAGCTCGAGGTCGCGGAAAGCGCGGCCGGTCTCATCGCCCGTGGTGGGGAGGTTATCGTAGTAGTGAGTAGAAGCCAGTTTCACGGTCATCAAGTTCTTCTCCGCACTCGTACCACCGATGACGATACCGATATGGTAAGGCGGGCAGGCAGCCGTACCGAGGCTCTTCATCTTTTCAATGAGGAACGGAATGAGCGTAGGTTCGTTGAGAATGGCTTTCGTTTCCTGGAAGAGATACGTTTTATTGGCCGAACCGCCACCCTTCATCACGCAGAGGAATTTATACTCGTCGCCTTCCTCAGCTTCGATGTCGATTTGTGCGGGCAGGTTGCAACGCGTGTTCACCTCCTCAAACATAGAGAGCGGCGCATTCTGTGAGTAGCGGAGATTCTCCTCCGTATAAGTTTTATAGACACCGTGCGCGATAGCCTCAGCATCGTCGAAATCAGTCCAAACGCGCTGTCCCTTTTCTCCGTGAACGATGGCCGTACCCGTATCTTGGCAGATGGGGAGCTGACCCTTCGCTGCAATTTCTGCATTGCGTAGGAACGTGAGTGCCACGTATTTGTCGTTGTCAGAAGCCTCCGGATCGCTCAGAATCTTAGCCACTTGTGCGTTGTGGGCGGGACGGAGCAGGAAAGCCACGTCGCGGAAAGCCTGATTGGTCATACGCGTCAGGGCTTCGGGTGTTACTTTCAGAATTGTCTTACCTTCGAACTCGCTGGTGCTGACGCCTTCTTTCGTCAACAGATAGTACTCCGTATCGTCCTTGCCGAGCTGGAACATAGGAGCATACTTGAATTCCGGTGATTGTGCCATAATGCTATGAGTTATTTAATGATTATGTTGCTGCGAAATTAAGTATTATAATTCAAATAGGAAAGATGGCGCGGAGAAAAGAGGCAGAAATGCGCAAGTGTACACACAGTAAAGACAATCCGGCAGAAACAACACATCTGTAAAGGCTTTTCCTTATTGTATTTCTGCTTCTCTGAAAATTTTGTATCTTCGCCACCATAATTCATTTAACAAATTACTAAACACCAACAAATCTATGAGAAAATTGTTACTCTTGCTGCTTGTTTTGCTGGGCGTCAGCTCGATGCAAGCGCAGGTTTTGCCGTCGTTCTCTACGGCCGACAATCCAGTTTGGTACCACGTTCAGTTTAAGACGGGTTCCAACTGCTTGGCAGACCAAGGGCGCGGCAACGCACTCAAGACAGCGACAAAAGCAAATGTCGATGCGCAGAAATGGGCCTTTATCGGTACGAAGGACAACTTTGTGTTGCTCTCCAAGAAAGGCAACTACGTTAATTTCAACAGCTCAAACTTCACCACCTCCGCTACTGGCGTTGCGCTGAAGATGGTGGAGAGCACCAACGCTGCGGCTTCCGACTGCTGGGAGATACAGCGCAAGACATCGTCACAAAGTATGAACCAATGGGGCGGTACGTCGGCTGGCGTGAACCTCGGTGAGTGGACCGCCGGCGACAACAACAATCCCGTTCGTTTTGTGGCTACTGAGGCCAAACTGCCTGTGTTTAGCACCGAAACGTCCTCTACTTTCTATTTCGTAAAGTTCTGCCAAGGCGGTGGCTATTTGGCCGACCAGGGCGCAGGCCAGAGCGTGCAAATAGCAGCTGCCGACCCCATACCAACGCAAAAATGGAAACTCGTGGGCACTCAAAGCAACTTCCAACTCGTCAACGAGGCCGGACTCTACGCCTATGTGGACGGAACGGGCAATGCCGCACGCATCAAAACGCGCACCACGCCCGACGCCAACGGCTTCTCTCTGGTAACAACAGGTGTGGCAGCATTTAGCCCCAACTGGGAAATCCACGCCAACGGTATCAGTGGCAACAACGCTTTCAACCAATGGGGCGGTGCGCAACTGGGAAATGAGATTGGTTTGTGGGCAGCTAACGATGTGAACAACCCCGTGGAATTTATCCTACCTAAGGACATGACCTACGCTGACTACAAGGTGGAGGGCATCGCCCCTGCATCTGTGAGCGGATTGTCTAAACTCACGCTTTGGTACACACAGCCCGCTACGCTCGGCGGAACATCGAACAACTGGATGGAATATTCCTTGCCCATCGGTAATGGCCAGTTGGGCGCGAGCCTCTTCAATGGCGTTTATAAGGACGAAGTACAATTCAACGAGAAAACCCTCTGGAGTGGTTCAAGCACGGACAACGGTAGTTCCTACGGGGCATACCAGAACTTCGGTTCCCTCTTTGCCGAAGATTTGAGCGGAGATTTCGATTTCGGCTCAGATAAGAAAGTGAAAAACTATTATCGTGCGCTCGACCTGAACAACGGCCTTGGTTCAACACACTTTACCAATGCTGACGGCAGCAAGACCTACGACCGCACCTACCTTGCCAGCTTCCCCGACCGCGTTATTGCAGTGCGCTACGCTTGCAACCAACCGGGAAGTCTCTCCCTGCGCTTCACGCTCAAACCGGGCGTAAAAGCCAACCTCTCCTATGCCGACGGCGAAGGAACGTTCAGCGGCAAACTCACCACTGTAACGTTCAACGCTCGCATGAAGGTAGTACCCGTTGGCGGTACGATAACGACGGATGCTAACGGTGTGGAGGTGCGCAATGCCGATGAGGTTTGCGTGTATCTCGCAGCTGGCACCGACTTCGATGCGTATAAGACTACTTACATCAGTAACACGGCGGCTCTTCCCAGCACAATGAAAGAGCGCGTGGACGCTGCCGCACGAAAAGGTATGGCTGCCATCTTGACGGATCATGTGGCCGACTATCGCAACTACTTCGACCGCGTAGATTTCTCCCTCGAAGGGTCGGAGAATGCTATACCTACCAACAAGCTCATCGATGCTTACTCAGCCGACGCTACTGGCTTGAAGGGTTCTTCCCTCATGCTCGAACAGCTCTACTTTGCTTACGGCCGCTACCTCGAGATCGCTTCTTCACGCGGTGTGGATCTGCCCAGCAACTTGCAGGGTATTTGGAACAACACCAACACTCCGCCTTGGGCTTCGGATATTCACTCCAATATCAACGTGCAGATGAACTACTGGCCGGCAGAACCTACCAACCTGAGCGAGATGCACCTGCCGTTCCTCAATTATATCACCAACATGGCCATGAATCATGGTCAGTGGCAGAAGTATGCCAAGGATGCTGGCCAAACGAAGGGTTGGACTTGCTATACTGAGAACAATATCTTCGGCGGTGTAGGTGGTTTCATGCATAATTATGTCATCGCCAACGCTTGGTATGCCACTCACCTCTGGCAGCACTATCGCTACACGCTTGACCGCGACTTCTTGCTCAGCGCCTTCCCCACAATGTGGAGTGCTTCACAATTCTGGATTGAGCGCATGAAGCTGGCTGCCGATGGCACTTACGAATGCCCCAGCGAATACTCTCCCGAACAAGGTCCTACGGAAAATGCCGTAGCTCACGCGCAGCAACTCGTGGTTGAGCTCTTGCAGAACACCAAAGACGCGGCCGACATTCTGGGCAGCGATGCTAATCTCTCCGCTGCTGATAAAGCCAAATTGGAAGACCGCTTGGAGAAGGCCGACAAAGGTCTCGCCATCGAAAAATATACCGGCAAATGGGGCTCTCCTCACCACGGCGTGAGCACGGGTCAAGACCTTCTGCGCGAATGGAAATATAGCTCCTACACGCGCGGCGAAGATGGCCACCGCCACCAGAGCCATCTGATGTGTCTCTATCCTTTCAATCAGGTGACACCTGGTAGCCCTTACTTCAAGGCTGCTGTCAACTCTCTGAAACTCCGTTCCGATGAATCAACAGGATGGTCTATGGGCTGGCGTATCAACCTCTGGGCGCGCGCTCAAGACGGCGACCACGCTCGCGTGATACTCCACCGCGCACTGCGCCACGCTACGTCGTTCGGCACAAACCAGTACGCTGGCGGTATCTACTACAACCTCTACGATGCACACGCTCCGTTCCAGATCGATGGTAACTTCGGTGCTTGTGCAGGTATTGCAGAGATGCTCATGCAGAGCGCAACGGACACTATCGTAGTGCTACCCGCTCTCCCCTCTGTTTGGAAGGCTGGTCATATCAAGGGCCTCAAAGCCATCGGTAACTACACGGTAGATATTGCATGGAAGGCCGGCAAGGCCACTCGCATCACGGTGACGAATGTGAAGGGACAAGCTGGCACTGTGAAGTATCCTGGCATTGGTCAAGCCAACTGCTACATCGACGGTACGAAGCAGCCCGCTGGCGCAAACGGCAACATCGCTGCTATCCCTGCTCGTCAGGGTGCCGTAGTAGTGTTCGACATCGACGGCAGCTACCAGCCCACGGGCGTCAGGCAAGTCACAGAAAATGCGACGCTCTTCACGGTCGAAGGCCGCACGGTGACCCTCAAAGGTACTGACGTTGAAAGCGTGAGCGTTTACGACCTCCAAGGTCGCAAGTTTGTGCAGACCGCTAAGCGCACATTCACCATCCCGGCCGCAGCAGGCAACACCGTTGTCCTCCAACTGGGCAACCATTCCTATAAGGTGGCTCTCTAAGAGCATCCCACCTCTCCACGCAAAGAGCGAACCTGCCCCGCAGCAGGTTCGCTCTTTTTCTATGGTAAGTGTCCACATGTCACTCCCCATTATGGTTGCTCCACAAAACGCCATCAAGCAGTGCGTGAATATCCTTATTGCGTTTGAAAATACAATAAGGCTGTCAGCTGGTTTCCTTATTGTGTCAGCTGACAGCCTTATTCTTTCAACCAGCATCCTTTTTGTGTTTTCGACAGCAATAAAAGAGCTGAAAAATCTGCAAAATTTCCCTCGCGATGCTTGGATATCACCCCGCGAATAAGGATAGTGCGCTTCCTCTGGAGGCGTGAGTTCCGCCTGCAAGCTAAAGAGAAAGGACAAGAAAGGTAAAGGATTTAGGACATTCCTCTTGGCACAAAACAGAATTATGACGTATTTTTGCAACCACACGATAAGAGAATCGAACGACAAAAGGGGTTCGATGCTTTATTTTTAATAGGTAGTATTTCCTAAATATAATGAAAAAGTTTTTTATCACCCTTCTACTCCTGACTTGCACGGTGGCGAGCTGGAGCAAGACCTTCAAAACCATCAAAACGCCCAAGGTGACGGCTTGTGCAATCCCATTCAAAGAAAAAATCACTGTGCAAGAAGTGGTCTTGACAGATACGGCCACCACGCTTCACCTCTCTATCGAATCGCCCGCGGGAGATCCGTTCATTCTCAACAAGAGCAGCTATCTAAAAGATGAAAGCGGCCACCGATATCCCTTGCGCTCGGCTGAGGGCGTCGTGCTCGACCAACCGATTTCTTCTCCTAAAAATGGCCCAACTCAATTCGCCCTGCATTTTGCCCCCATGCCGCAACGCGTCAGAGTGTTCGACTTCATAGGGGGAGACGACTTCTATTCGTTTATGCTCCTCGGCATCCACGACAAGAACACCCCACTCACCACGCCCAGGCTCGAAGCACTCACCGAGAGCCATCCCTATGTGCTGCCAACGGAGTGGTTCAAGAACGATTCCATCACCATTCGCGGTCGCATCATGGACTATGATGTCGCAAAATTTGGTTTCAACCACTTAGAATGTTACTACGAAAACATTTTTGAGAAGGAGCAGGGAATTCTCATGCTCAATATTGCGCCGGATGGGACTTTCGAAAAGAAATTCTCGGCGTGCTATCCCGTGAGAGAGGCTTTCTTCGCGGGCAATTCCAATATAGCGTTCAGCGAGATTCCTTTCTTTGCCCGCCCAGGTGAGACCATCGATGTGACAGTGCAGAAGAACGCGCGCGGACAATATGAGTGCCAGTACAACAACGGGAGTTGCAAAGATGCGGAACGATGGCTCAAAGCGAAACTCCCTTTCAATGGCATCATGAATACTCTGCGCTATTTCAACGGGCCGTTTAGCCAAGCGCAGCCCCTTGCGGAAACGCTCTGGAAGAACGCACTGATCCTGCTGGCTCTTACCAGCGAGCGCGACAAGTTCACTCCGATGGAAGAGCAATTGGCCTTGGCTGATTTGCAAGTGAGCTTTGCCAGTGCATTGATTGAATATGCCATGAACCGTGAGGATGATTTTTCAAAAAAAGCAGAAGCCAACGGACAGAAGGAACTCACTGGAGCGGACAGGGCCGAACTGGACGCGCTGAACGATCCCAGCAATTTCAAACTCTTATCGCGCATACCTTTCGACAATCCTTTGCTGACAGCCAGTAGCTACTTCCCCACTCTCATCAACCGCCTGCGCTTCGCCCCTCCCGTATTTTCAGGGCAGTTTGCCTCCCTTGGAAAGATGGACAGCGTCAAGATAACAGCCGATATTCAGCAGAAAATTCTCAACAACAAGCGCGCGGCCCTGAAAAAACTAATGAGATGCAACGACAGCAACTTGATGCTGCAAATCTGCATCTACAAAGACATTCAGGAAAACTTCAAAGAGTGGCACAACAATGAGGCGCTCATCTCTGGAATACTTGCCGACACGAGCCTCACAGAACAAGAACGCTTGGCCGAGGCGGAAAGTCTGCCCGCGCTCAACAATATGCTATCGCCCTACTTGGAAGTTCTTACCTCCCCCTTCATCCGTCAACAAGCCGATCTCTTCTGTTCGGCAGCCATGATGGAACAAGACATCGCTACGCCTCTCCCCGCCAACAACGCAGCGGCCGAAAGGATCCGCCAACTATCGGCGCGCTTCCCGGGCCGCTATCTCCTCATCGATTTCTGGGGAATGGGCTGCTCTCCCTGCCGTGCCGCTATCCAGAAGAGTAAGGATTTGCGCGCCAGCATTGCGCAACGCAAGGATGTGAAACTCATCTTCATCGCTGCAGAGAACACGCCGCAGGGCAGTGAGGCATATCAGAAATATGTGAAAGAATGGCTCGCCGACGAGGAGTGTATCTGTCTTTCGCCAGCAGAATACAACCAACTGTGCGAACTCTTCCGCTTCAACGCCATTCCGCACTACGAAACCATCACGCCAGAGGGGTACCGCGTTAGAGAAGACCTTAGCATCAACGGCTTCCACAATTTCGACGATGAGTTTGCACGCCTCAAAGAACAAGCCCAATCCGCTCAACCTGCCGCTATCGGTGTGCCAGCCGAAGCTGTAGAGGGAATAATTATCAACTTCGACGAGAAATAGGATAACTCAAAAAAAGACAACAAGAAAAGGCTTCACCCCGAACGGAGGTGAAGCCTTTTTGTGAGCGGTCTCTGAAGAGTCCGCTTAGAGAATGGAGGTCTCGCTTAGAAGCTTACACGGAAGCCGAGCTGCATGTGCCAGCGGCTGAGGATATCGCTCTTCGTGAGACGTGGGTTGTTATACTGATAAACCGGCGTATAGTTGCCATCAGCACCCTTCGTCATCTTAGAAATCATCAGCGGGCTTACGTTGTAGACGTTGCTATACTGAGCACCCCACTTCTTGTTCAGACAGTTAGCGAAGTTCATGATGTCGAAGGTGAACTCAAAGTTGCAGATGTTCTTCCAGTAAATCTTCTGACCGAAGTGGAGATCAATCTGGTGTTCCCATTCAGTCATGTTAGAATTACGTTCAGCATACTGTCCGCGGTGGTTCTTAGCGTAGTTGTCGCCTTCGATCCATTTTTCAAAAGCTGCACGGTTTTGATCAGCATCCATAATGACCTTACCCTTTACAACCGTCTGCGTGAAGTTCATCAGCGCGAGTTCGTCCTTCGTTGGGATGTAGAGGAGGTTGTTACCCTTCTGTCCGTCGCCGTTGAAGTCTTCGCTCTCGTTCATTGAGAGACTGTAGCGGCCACCATTAGAACCGTTGTAAACGATACCGATCTGCGTGCTGGTCCAGCCGTTGAGGTATTTGGGAGAAGTCCAGCCCACACGTACCATCACGCGGTGAGGAATGTCGAACTTAGAATAGCCAAGCTCACCCTTACCGTTGGTGTCGCGAGAATAGTTGTACTTCCAGTTAGAATAAGCAACAGAGCTTGTACCATCGTTCACACTCTTAGAGTGGCCAAAGGTGTAGCTTGCTGCGAGGTCAAGGCCGAAGTTGAAAGTCTTTTCAAAGAGTGCGCTGAGGGCGTAGCTGTAGCCGCGGTTCGTATTCTTCAGATTGATGATGCTGTAGTAGTCAGATTTTTCACTGTTGTAGTAAGGAGCAGCAGAGTTCTCATTGCCAGGTACAGCATAGGTCTTTGCCACTTGATTGATGGCAAGGTTCTCGAAGAAGACGTTGTTCATCGTCTTGCTATAGATGGCCTCGAGCGTCATCTTCACGTCGCCGGGCAGCGTGTGCTCGAGGGCGAGGTTAGAGCGGAAAACCTGTGGGTACTTAAACTTCTTGCTCACTACAGCAATGTCGGGTTTCTGGCTCGTAGCGCTGGCGTTGGCCACATCAGTGAGAACTTGCTGGTAGTTGTTCATACCGGGCACGCTCTTAGAGATAGTGGTAGATTTCATTTCTACACCATTACTATTGAAGGCGTTGCTGAGCCATACGAAAGGCACACGACCGGTGAAGATACCCGTACCGCCGCGCAGGAGCGTCTTGTGGTCGTCGGTGAGGTACCAGTTGAAGCCGAGACGCGGACTAACCATGAGTTTCGTGCTAGGAACGACACCTACCTGAGCATCCAGATTCTTGCTCTTGGCGTATTGGTTGAAAGTTTCGTTAGCCGTTGGTTTGTTGAACACAGCAGGCAGATCGATACGCAAACCATAAGTCACATTGAAGTTGGAAGTAGCGTTCCATTTGTCTTGCGCGTAGAAACCAAACTGGCCTGCCTTGATGGCTGGAGAATACTTCGTGTCACCGCCGGTGAGAGATGGGTCGGTGTACTTATAGTTGAATCTGTTGGGCTTATCGTTGAGGAAATCGTTCAAATTATCGAAAGTCCAAGAACCATTAGCAGCCTGAATGAAGAGGTTAGAAACCCTGTAGATTTCGTTGTGTGTACCGAAAGTCAGCGTATGGCTACCCAAGTACCAGCTGAGGTTGTCCTCCAACGTGTAGATGTTCTGGTCCAGTCCGTTGGCTGCAGAGCTATATTCTGTACCGATATTGAGGCCAATGCGAGTTGAATTGTCTGCACTGTACACGTTCTGAATCAATACCGTTGGACCTTGGTAGGGTGACTCGCGGTGGTCGCGCACGAAGCTTGCACTGGCGCGCAACTCATTGTAGAAGCTATCACTGATGCGGTTTGTCCATTCTGCAACAATGTCGTTGGTCTTGTTGTTATAACGGTAGCCCGAATTAGCGAAAAAATAGCTGGTGGCACCAACAGCATAGCCGTCTTTGTAGCTATTATTGTGCTGATAGCGCAGTGTGAGGTGGTTGGTCTCGTTGATATTCCAGTCGATGCGGCTCGTAATGCCGAGGCTGTGGCTCTCAACGTTGCGTGGGCCGAAACTATCACGAATGCCCGTCAGCGCATAGTAGCGGTCCACTACCTGCTGTGCCACATCCGTTGAGATGTATTTCTCGCTATAGCCGGGGTAGATGTTGTTGGGATAACTCTTTCTCTTGTTTTCTACAGAAGCGAAGAAGAAGAGTTTGTTCTTGATGATCGGACCGCCGAGCGTCCCACCGAAGGTGCGCTCAAACTGGTCGGTGAGGGGCACCTTGGCATAGTCGCGCACAGCACTGTACTTGCCATACATGCTCTGGTTGTTGAAGTAGGAGTACGCACTTCCGTGGAAATCGTTCGTACCCGACTTTGTCACTACATTGATACCGCCACCCGTGAAGCCGCCTTGGCGAACATCATAAGGAGCAATAACCACCTGGAGTTCCTGAACGGCATCCATGGAGATGGGGTTTGCACCCGTTTGTCCGCCGTTGGTACCATCAGCACTCAAACCAAACACGTCGTTGGCCACGACACCGTCGATCTGGAAACTGTTGTAGCGATTGTTAGAACCTACGAAGGAGATACCGCCACTCTTGGATGAAACGGCCATCGGCGTGTTCTTCACAATGCTTGCCACTGAACGATCAATCGTTGGGATGTTCTGCATTTTTTGCAGCGTGAAGTTCTCACCCGCTCCCGTACGTGTCTTGCGATTGGCCACAACCGTTGCTTCGCCCAAGTCAGTAGATTTCGGTGACAATGAAGCGTCGAGCGGGAACATATTGCCGAGCTCGAGATTGATGTTCTCAAACTTCTCTGCATTGTAACCCAGGTAGTGGATAGCTACGGTGTAAGGGCCGCCCGGACGCATACCTTGAATGGTATAACGACCATTGGCGTTGGTCACTGCGCTGTAGGTCGTTCCTGAAGGGACGTGAGTGGCCTTTACCACTACTCCTGCAACTGGTTGGTTGGACTCATTCAGGATCTGACCGCCCAATGAGGACGTAGTCACCTGAGCCTGAACGCAAACTGCAACTGCAGGCGTCAAGGCTGCCAACAATACTCTTTGATAGTATTCCATAAGAAATAAAAAAGATTTAGAATGTCCTTTAAAACTTAGAGGGGAAAGGAATTAAGCCTCTCTTGCAGCGGGTTGCTCGAACCTGCCACTTTTCCACGCCGCGAAGTTACGCGTTTTTGTCAGAAATTAAATTCTTTTTGGGCTTTTAACAGAGAAAAAGAGAATAAAGATGCTATTCTTACCCATCAGACAAGTCGGAAACTTACAAATTGTCTGATGCAGTTTGCAGTTTTAAGGGTTTTTTCACTCTTCTGTGACTTTTTGCGCATCCTGCCATTCGATGATGCCGCCTTGGAGGTTGACAACGGTGAACTTTGCCTTGTTCAGGATTTCAGCACCGCGCATACTGCGTTTGCCCGAACGGCAATAGATGCCCACGATGCGTTTGCGCGAGAGAGCTGCTTGTGCTTTTTCGAGGAAGTCGGGCTGCTGCACATCGATATTCGTAGCGCCTGGAATGTGGCCTTGAGCAAACTCTTCAGCCGTGCGAACATCCAAGAGCTGAATATTGCCGGTTTGCAGCAGTTTTTCAAACTCATTGGCATTCACGCTCTTGATACCTGGAACGGATACGCTGCAAGATGCGAGAGAGAGGAGCAGCCCTGTGGCTGCAAGGAGGATTTTCATAAATAACTACCGTTTTTTTGCGCCAACTATCGGCCTTGCCAATAGCGCGCGTGGGTTTATCGGAGCAAAGATACGGGCTTTTCCTAAATGTTGCCAACTTTCGAGGAGGAAAAGCCAAGGGAACGGCTCTTCTTTCTGAAAAACCAGCTCATATACTCTTGCTAATCAACCCCTTAAACCACTCCGTAAATACAATAAGGATGTCGGCTGACGCAATAAGGCTATCAGCTGACACAATAAGGAAGCCAGCCGACAGCCTTATTGCATTTTTTTGCCCTGTCGGACAAGTCGGACCAGTCGGGCAGGTCGGACGCGTCGGACCAGTCCGATTTTCAAGTAAGCGGCCTCTGAGCTGCCTCTCTTTTATTGAATAAAAGAAAAAAATCTTACTTTTGATGTTACAAAACCGAAAGTCCTGCGTTAGCACAATGTAAACAAACCACTCGAATGGCTCAGAAGTTCCTAAATAGCGACGGCTCAAAAGAGGAAGTACTCCTCCCAGCATTTCAGCGCCTCCAGCGAGGGCTGCGACGCTTGGCCTCCTCCATGGTGGGGGAGAGCGTGGCCGACGATGCTTTGCAGGATGCTTTCGTCCGCCTCTGGACACGCCGCACCACGTTGCACTCCGAGGATGAGGCCGGCCGACTACTCACCACGACGGTGAAACATCTCAGCATCGACCACCTGCGCCAGCAGCAGCGGGAAGCCAGTGTGAGTCTGGCCGAGACCGATGGAGCTGAAGAGGATGCACCCGATGTGGAAAGCCGCTTCCAAGCTGTGGAACGCATCGTGGCCTCCGAACTCTCCCCACTCCAGCGCGACATCCTCCGCCGCCATGACTACGAAGGCGAGGACTACGAGGCCATAGCCCAGAGCTTGCAGATGCAGCCTGCGGCCGTTAGGATGCAACTCTCACGCGCTCGACGCACCATTCGAGAAATTTACAGAAGAGATTATGAAGATGAATAGTAAAAACTTGGACGAACTCATCAACCGCTATTTCGACGCGGAGACAACGCTGGAGGAAGAGCGCGAACTGCAACGGCTCATCACTGGCCCTTACGCTGCCGATGCGCGCTATGATGAAGTACGCGCCGTGATGGGCTTCACCGCCGTGGGGCGTAAGTTGCGTCGCAAATCGCACCGCGCTATCCGTTGGTGGCAGGCAGCTGCAGCCGCCGTGGTGGTGCTCATGCTCGGAGGCATCTATACCATTCAGCAGGCTCACCCAGACGATGTTTGCATCGCCTATGTCAATGGGCGCAAGGTGACGAACCCCGACGAGGTGGTCAAACTGATGCAGCAAGAGATGCAGGCCGTGAACAGCCCCACAGATGCGCCCACGCCGGAGAGCCAACTCAAGGATATGTTTAACACGCTAAACCAATAAAGTCATGCAACGCATTCTGATGATTCTTATAGCTCTAATGAGCATGGTGCTTCCCGCCCAGGCCCAAGCAGGACTAAATATTGCCTCCATCTTTGAAGGTAGCTACTCCACCCGTCAAGATGCCACTTCGGTGCAGTTCTCGGGCAGCAGGCTCAAGGCTTTCAATCTGAGCCTCTCGCGCAGCCTTTCGCTCACTCCCTCAGCGGCCGACACCCGACAAATAGAAGCTGCCGTGCTTCGCGATGCGGCGCATGCTGTATCAAAAGAAGAGGTGAGGAAGAGCGGTCATGTCTACTACGGTTTCTACAAACTCTCATCCGTGGGTGCTGAAAACCGCTACATCTTCTATCGGAACAACTCCTATCAAACGGGCTCTGACGGCCGACTCACCCTCATCTATCTGCAGGGACGAGCCACAGCGGCTGAACTCAAACGGATGTTTAGCAAATAAAGCAAAGAAAAAGAAAAATAACAATAAAACCTTATGAATATGAAACTCAAAGCTTTCCTTGCCCTGACACTCATGGGCACACTGTCTGCAACAGCACAAGTGACCACCGACACAGTGACCACCGTGGAAAATGCACGCCGCGTGGTGGTGACGGAGCGGGACTCAGTGGTCAATATCGACATCTTTGGCAATGGCACAGACCCCACGTTCCGCTATTCCTACTCTAAATCGGTAGGGAAAAACTCCGAATCGGTGGTCCGTCAAAGCGCGGACGACTGGGACTTTAACATCCTCTTTGGCAAGAAGAAAAAGGAACAGGAAGAGTCCAACAAATGGCAAAAAGAATTAGGCATCCTTGGTCTGGCAATGGGCTGGGTGGCCACTCCAGGAATGCCCGACGGACTCAAAGCTAAGATGAGCAAATCTGCCGAGTTCTACCTCGACATTCTCAACGTGAACTTCCAGCGTCGCCACCATGCATTGGCCATTCACACAGGTTTCTATACCGCTTCCTTGCGCCACGAAGGCAAGCAACTGCGCTACGGTAAGAATGCCTCCCACGGTCTCGCCCCCGAAGCCTATCCCGCTGGTTCAGATCCTAAATTCTCTCGCCTCTTCCTCACGACCAACTACCTGGGTTTCAGCTATCGCTATACGTTCCGCCACGACTGGTTCGTGGGTCTGCGCACCAACCTCCACTATGCTTGGAGAGCTAAGGTTCGCTCCGAATATTCACTCAATGGGCGCGACTTTATGGAGAAGATGAAGAACATTCGCACCAATCGCGTCTCGGCCGATATCATCGGACAAGTGGGTAAAGACTTCGTGAGTCTCTATGTGAAGTACAATCCCTGCCGCATCCTCCAAGATGCCACTGGCTCTGACGACTCTCGCCGCATAGCCATCGGCCTCTCCCTCGGTTTCTGATAATCAGCCGCTACCATAAAATCAAACAATAAATACTCCTCTCTTTCAATAGGCTTCGCCCTCACTCCGACGGCGAAGCCTTTTTTGTTGCATTCTCCTATAAATTTTGCTGATGTGTTCTCAAAAAACTCCGCAAACCTTATTGTTTAGATCTTGCGAATAGAAAGAATCTGCCATTCATAAATTGGCAAAACAGTAGTAATAAAAAAATCGGAGAAGGTTATGAAGCCTTCCCCGAATTCAATTGTTTTTATCATAAATCCCATAATGGGAAATGATTGCAGAAAAAGGATATTTCTCTGATTATTCTTCCCAGAGAGAATTTTGTTTGTCCCAGATATTTGAGCCACTATTTTCTTCGAACGGACCTTGCTTTCTAGAATCAATCTCTTCGCCAGAATTGTAACCTCCTCCTACACCTGGGCTGGCAACAAGCATCAAACTTTCAGCAGACCAGGTAATAGAAGTTATTTTAGGTGCTGTATATTGTTTTTTATTCATTGTCTTCTGCGACTTTATTTGATTATTACTTTCGCACCATTGAGGATGTAGAGACCAGCCTGCTGCGGCTTGCTGATGCGCTGACCTTGCAGATTATAGTAAACATCAGCAGCGCGATTGGAACTTTCTGTATCAATGCTTTCGATACTCTCAATTCCTGTTGTGGTATCGTCAAAATCGAACACAACTCGTGTGCCAGCGGGCAGTGCGCTGAACTTCATATACGCCTTGTGGATGGGGAAGTTGCTGATAGTGTTCTCAGCCTTGCGGAAGGTACCGCCCTGCATCACATAAATGGGGTCGGTAGTTGTGGCTGTGAGAGAGGTAATGGGGTTTACTGTTACACCTGTCATAACGTTGTTTGTGACATGGTAGACTTGCTGATCTTGTTCTCCAATCGTATAGTAGAAGTCAGCATCTGTAGCTTCCTTATCAAGAACCTTGAGAAGTACGCCCGTATAAGCAGGAACGTAAGAATAAGAACCTGTGTAACCATCGTTTTTATCAACACTCGTCATTCGAACGTGCTTGGTGGCAGTGCCATAGTCGCCTTTTCCATCCAAAATCTTAGTGCCGGCTACGAAAGCTGCTATCTCTGAACGGTGATTCTCGTTGTAGTAGTCGCTGAAGTCCACATCGAATTCGCGAGCGAAAGTACCGTACTTCTTACTAATTTTGACATCCTTGATTTGGTAATCAAGCTGTGAAGTGAAGTCGTAAGGACTTGTCTCGTTTTTATCAGTATCTTTCTTATAGATAGTCTTCGCCCATTTTGCTTTGTATTTATTGAGCGCCGTTTTCTTTACATAGATCTTCGTCGCCTTAGCGAACTCGCTGTAGTTTGTATTTGTTTGGTCGAGTTCGAAGCGTGTAGTACTCAACATTTGATTCGTGGGGTTGCTTTCAATGAAGAATACGCTCTTGATGATACTTGTATTGTTTGCGCGGTTGGTGATGAAAGCTTGAGCACCAATGTATTCCACATCTTTCTTTACTACCACTTCCTTTATGCCAGAGGTGACGTGCTGGAAAGCATAGTCGCCGATCATGCTCACTTTGTAGTTTTTGCCGTCATGGGGAATTTCCGTTGGCAGAACAAAGGTCTCGTCAGTGCGCTTTGTATTAAGCATATTTACAGCATTATCTGACACCGCGATGTATTCTTCCGTGTCAACCTCAAAAGAAGGTTTGATGGATGTAAACTTCTGGTAGAATGGATCGCTATTGTAGTCATTTAGTTTTTCCTTTCGCACCTGAATATTGATGTTTTGGAACATGTTATGACTCGTCTGTGTTCCATCATCGAACGACATCTTATTCTCTTCTTTATTGATGCTGTCCGCCTTGATTTTTTCATCGCAGAGGAATGTGATTGTTTGAAGATTAGTGCAAAGACCGAAAGCACGTTCACCGATGGAGGTAACCAAATTAGGGATGGTTATATTCTTCAGGTTCTTGCAGTCGTAGAAGGCAAATTTTCCGATAGAGGTGATTGACGGAGGTAGCAGTGTGAAACGGTCGTTAGCTTTACCTGGAGGGAAGATAATCAACGTCTTCTTGTTTTGCGAGAGCAGATAACCATCAACACTTGAGTAGACGGAATTCTTCTTGCTCACGTTGATAGCTTTGAGGTTGGAGCAGTTTTTGAAAGCCTCAGGACTGATGTCGGTAGTGGCTTCTGAAATGTTGACAGTGTCCAATGCAGCACAGTTGCGAAAAGCTTCACGCTCGATTTTCTGTACATTTTTAGGCACTATGAAATTCTTCAGACCGCAGTCGGCAAATGCACCACTACCAATGGTCCGAATCTCGGCATCGTCAGCAAACGTTGCCGTCGCCATTTTCTCGCAACCGCTGAAAGCGTTGCTATTGATAGTGGTTACTGTTTTGGGAAACTCGAATTTTTCTAATTCCTTCAAGTTAGCAAAAGCATTGTGGCCGATGGTCTTCAACGGGCAACTGCCTTGGATGTTGAAAGCCTTCAGTTTCGTATTGGTATTAAATGCGTTATCGGAAATCTCCTCCAGCTGTGAGCCGTTGGGGACATTGATAGTTTCCAGATTCGAGCATCTATAGAAAGCATCCCCAATTTTTTTGAGAGATGTGGGAAAGGTTACGGTAGTTAATTTCGGACATTCACGGAAGGCTCTAAAACCGAGTTCTGTAATCTTCGAGGGCTCTTCAAATGTTACGGTCTTGAGTTTTTGGGCACCGAAGAAAGCTTCCTGACCGAAAGATTCTACATTTTTCGGAATAACCATTGAGGTGATGTTTTGTGCCGATAGGAAACATCTCTTAGCCATCTTCTTTACCGAGGCTGGGATTGCGTAGGTTTCGCCAGCCTTATTAGGCGGATAGAGATAGAGGATGTCCTTCGCAGGTTTGGAATAGACTACACCGTCTTCAGCTACGAAGTCGGTATTTTCATTCGGAACAATATATTCTTCAACTTTTGTACAATATCCGAAGCACCCCTCAGCCATACCCATCTTTGTGGTAGGATTGTAGGTTTTGATACCCTTTGGAAGGGTGATTTTTGTGAGTTTCGCTGCATTATCAATTGAAGACATATTCAGTTTTTTCACATTGTTTAGGTCAATCTCCTCCAGTATGGATGGCTGCAAAAAGGCATAGCTTCCAATTGTTGTAATATTGTTGGGCACTGTATAAGTCTTTTCGGGCTTTGCAGGAGGATAAACCATAAGGATTGTGTCTTTAAAAAGTACACCTGCATCAACGGAGTAAGGCGTGTCTCCTCCACCTACAATTTCAAAAGCTTCGAGCGTGGGCGTGGGCGCAATAGTGGGGTAACCCTCTTCAATCTCTTTTAAATCCTTAGGCAGAACAATCTTTTTCAGCCCTTCGATCAAGCGAAATGCCGGGTTTGTAATCTTTTGCACACGACTGTCAACGGTATAAACTCCGTCAGTAGGATTTACATCAGAAGGCACAGATTGGAGTGTAGTATAGTTCTTCGAATAGAGTGTACCTTGAGAATCTGAACAGTAATTAGGGTTATCAGTAGCTACATCGTGTTTAGGAACACGACGAACTTCTCCCCAAGCACAAGGATCAATGTATTTTACACTCTTCGGAATATTGATTCTCTCCAATCTTGCACCTCTGAAGATTCCTCCTTCCAACCTTTCGATAGTCTCAGGAAGTTTTACAGAAGTGATATTGTTAGATCTGTAAAGCGAATGAGAACTCACACCTATAACTTTGAAAGTGGTGCCATTTCCATCGGGGATTGTTCCTGGAATTTCTAGTTCTCCTGTACTTGAGTCGTCTGTCCCTAAAAAGTAGAGAGTGTTTTCTGTTGCAGAAACCACCTTGTAGTGGTTCGCACCAAAATGAACAATCTGATCCTTTGTGTAGGCAGACAAACTCATTGGCATTACTATTGAAAGTAACGTCAATAGCAAAAGTTTAATCTTGTTCATAAGCTCATTAAATTAATTTATTTTATATCTTAAAGTGAAGCGTATTTAATTAGCCAACATTTTTCTGGGCTATCATTATTTTCTTTTGTGAGGAAGAGATAACTAAAACGGATAATGTTGTTATAATATTTGCTATTTTCTCGTGTCCGTATTACATCATTTATAATAATACTTATTTTTAGCGTTTATTTTTACATTTCAATTGTATCTGTGATGATTATTGTCTGATGCTTTTTCATCTTAAAGTTTTATTTTTCATATCATTTACCCTTTTTGTACTTTCCTCTTTTTTTTATTATCAGAATGATTTCCAAAGGAAAACCTTAGTTTATATGGCATGTTTATTCGTTTATTTACTCTATTTTAGTACAAAAATAGGGATATATTTTTACACCTACATTTTTTTGAGGCTAAAAAATAACAAAAGAAATTTATGGGGGGGGGGGGGTTTTTTTTTTCAAAAAAAAAAAAAAAGAAATTTAGGGGGGGGTGGGGGGATTTTTATTGACAAAAATGTGGCATTTTTAATGAAATTCATGGGGCAAAGTAGGGCCATGAACCATTTATTTGTTTCTCTGAGCAACGGCTCTTTTTCTTCGAGAAAATCATGGGAGAGGATGGTGGATATTTTGTGATGTGTTGAGCCGATAAATACTGGAATCGTTGGCGAACTTTTGAGGCAGTTTTTGATAGCTTTTTCTTGGGGAATGAGCTTCTTGTAAGGGGAAAATGAAAGAAACCTTTGGTAAAGATCCTTTGCGATTGTCGGCGTAGATACAATAAGGGCGTCAGCTGACAGAATAAGGCTGTCAGCTGATAGCCTTATTGTATTTTCAAACGCAATAAGGATATTTACGCTTGGCTTTATAGGGTGTATGTTTTTCCTTTTGGGATGGTATTAGAAGAGCTTCAAGATGCTCACGGTTGCTATGGTGCGAACTTCCGCATTGTCTTTGGTCGAGATTCGGGGCTGGAGTTCCAGTTCAGGGCCACCACCGGGGAGGCCTTTTCCTTTGCCCAAGAAATGTTTGTTGCCGCGTTCGGGAACGCGGATTCTTTCGGGCGGCATCCCCGTGAGAGATATTTCGCGAATTTTGAAACCATTTTGGAGAGAGCCTTCTTTGAGTCCGAGGGCAGTTTCGAGGCGCGTGGCCTCTTGTGTGGAAACGCTCATCTGCTCGCAGAGGTTGCCTAAGATGTCCGTAATGGCTTTTCGGTCGGTGATAAAGGTGGTTTCACGCCCGATATATTGGTAGACGTCCCAGCTAATGGGGCTGACATTGTAGGCCGTTGGGGAGTTCCGCAAGGCTTGGGTGCGCGCCGCTACCGAGGAACTGGGTTGCTGTGGAAGGACGATGCGCGGATGCGCACCCACTGCACTGCTGTCGCCCCGCGCTGTGTCGGTGGGAACAAGAGGGAGGTGGCGGAACAGTTCCTTTTCTCTTGCAGAGGCGTGGCGCTGTGTGGTAGCTTTGTCCTTCTCGACCGATGCGGCAGTATGGACGAATTCTGTGCTCCATCGGGCGGAACTGTTATCGGCATAAGCAGAGCTGGCTGTACCACTCAGGTTGCCAAAGAACCATAGGAGCAGGAAACCGATAAGCATTCTTGCCTGAACGCTTACTGGCAGAAAAGATGAAAGCCGCCCCTCAGAAGTCGTCATGGTTTTCTCGCGGCGGCGAGGAAATATGAGCGAAAAGAGAGGAGCGGCTTTCATCATCGTTGGGGGTAGTTATGTGTCTATTCCCAGCCTGCTGCGCGCATAATTTTGCGGGGAATCTCGGTGTTGTCGATTTGTCCTGCAAACTGCTCTGCGCCTACCCCGATGGCGTAGACTCCTACGAAGCCGTTGGAGTGGCCGTTGCTCTGCCAGCCGATGAGACTGTGTTCGTCCATGATTTGGCTCGCAGTGTAGGACACGGGGTCTACGGAATTGTAGAGGCTCTTCTTGTTCTCAGAAGAGTTATCGACGAGTTGTTCGTAGGCCTTGTGGAGGCGTTCGGTTTGTGCTTCCGTCAGTTCGAGGCCCTCCCAGAAACCAAAATTTTCTTTGAGGTCTTGGCGCACAACATCCCAACTGAACGCGCTACCCTTTTCGCGGCGCAAAGCAGCCAGATGGCGCGGATAGGCAAAGAAGCTCATCTTCTGATGGAGAAGCTTTTCGAGGTGGAGAGCGTATTTTCCTCTTCCGAGGGACAAGCCACCCGTTTCGTGGTCGGCCGTGACAACGATGAGCGTAGAGTCGGGCTTTTTCTTGTAGAACTCGTAGGCAATCTGGACACAGCTGTCCATGTCGATGAGTTCATGGATGAATCCGGCACCATCATTGGAGTGGCAGGCCATATCAATCATGCCTCCCTCAATCATCAGGAAAAAACCGTTGCGTTCCTTTTGGCGTTCGGTGAGAAAACGGATGCCCGCCTGCGTGATTTGCTCCAGCGAGAGATTTTCTGGTTTGCGGTCGAGCTTGTAAGGGATGGCATAATCGTTCTGCTTACTGTCGCGGAGCGGCTGAAGGAGAATCAGCTTCTTCTGTCGGTTGGCCTGCTGGAGAAACTCATCATAGCCGCGCACAATTTTATACCCATTGTCGGCAGCTTGCTGATAGAGATCCTTATCACCGTTCTCCGATTGGTGTTTCAAGATGTCGGAACCCGCGAAGAAGTCGAAACCAGAGAGGGTGAGCTGGCGTCCGATTTCATGGTAAGCATGACGCTCAGGCACATGGGCGTAGAAAACGGCCGGCGTGGCGTGGTTGACCCCCACTGAAGTGGAGATGCCCACAGCAGCCCCGTGTTGCTGCGCATGCCAAGCCACACTGTTGACAGGCGTGGTGAGGTCGGGTAGCACTCCGACAGCGGCATTCTTTGTCTTAACGCCCGAAGCTAAGGCCGTGCCCGCTGCGGCCGAGTCGGTAACACCGCTGGAGGCAGAATAAGTGGAGACGAGCCCCAGATAAGGGAACTGCGTGAAGCAGAGCGGTTTCATTCCGATGCGTCCCTCGCGGGCAGCCAGGAAGGTTTCGGCGGCATTGACCTGATTAACGCCCATGCCATCGCCAATGAAATAGAATACATACTTAGCCCTGGGCTGCGCCATTGCCACAAGGGTTAGCACAGTCAGGCATAATGTGGAGAGAAAACGTTTGGGAGTCATTTGTTAGTTCTTTTTATCCTCGCGGTAGGCACTCTCAATGTAGGGGAGACGGAGAAGGGTATCGCAGATACGCTTCACGTCGTCAGTGTCGTGGAGAAGGAATTCGATTGTTCCGTCAAAGATACCATCGTTGGTGTCGAGGGTGATGTTTTTGATTACAAGGTTCTGCTCACTGTTGTGAAGTACATCGGCAATGGCATAGAGCACGCCGTGGTCGTCAACACCTTTAACATGGATGCAGACGGGAAAATAGAGAGTTTTGTGGGTATCCCACTTGAGCGCGATGATATTATTGCCATAGCGCGTTTTGAGTTTTGCAGCCGTGGGACAACTGCGTTTGTGGATTTCGAGCGTATTCTGGGGCGTGATATAGCCTAAGACATCGTCGCCGGAAATAGGGTGGCAACACGGCGCTATGGTGCATTTCTGCAATGTGTCCTCGTTGAGTACAAGCGTTTGCTTGCGATTGAGGCCGCGCACAAAGTCCTCCACATCCGTGGAGTTGACCTCCGCTTGCTTCTTAGGTCCAATGAACGGCACATAGCGTCGCCAGCCCGTTTTGCGTACTTTCCCAGTGATGGCATCCACATCGGACTGTCCCAGCTCAATTTTGTCGGCCCCCAATGCCAGTGCCAATTCATCGCGGTCGGCCAATTTGTGGAAACGGCGCAGGATGTCGATATTGGTACTTGTGGCTTCAATATCTTGCTCCTTAAAGAAAGCTGCAAGGCGTTCCTCACCGATGCGCATCTTCTCGCGGTTCTCACGACGCAAGATGGCTTGAATCTTTCCGCGCGCCTTAGCCGTAGTGGCAAAATTGAGCCATTCGGCCTTCACTTGTTGCTCGCGGGAGGTGAGAATCTCCACTTGGTCGCCGCTCTTGAGGCGGTAGCTCAGCGGCACGAGCTTATGGTTGACCTTCACCGCAAAGCAGTGGGTGCCGAGAAAGGAGTGAATATGGAAAGCGAAGTCGAGAGCCGTGGCGTTGTTGGGCATGGTCTTGATTTCACCTTTCGGCGTGAAGACGAGGATTTCTTTAGAGAAGAGGTTGAGCTTGATGGTGTCGAGCAGATCAAGCGTGTCGGGCTGCGGGTCGTCGAGGATTTCTTTGATGGAGTCGAGCCATTTGTCGAGTTCATTCTCGTCGTAGCCGGCATCCTTATCTTTGTATTTCCAATGTGCCGCAAAACCCTGCTCGGCAATATCGTTCATGCGGTCGGAACGGATTTGCACTTCAATCCATTTACCTTGGGCAGACATAAACGTGTTGTGGAGAGCTTGATAGCCATTGGCCTTGGGCGAAGAGAGCCAGTCGCGGAAGCGCGTAGGATGGGGACGATAGATTTTCGTTAGGCCCGCATAGATGCTGAAGCATTCGTCGATTTCTTTCTTGCGATCGAGCGGAACGTAGACAATGCGAATGGCCAGAATATCGTAGATTTCGTTGAACGCCACGTGCTTGTTCTGCATCTTGTTCCAGATGGAATAAGGTGTCTTTATGCGCTGCTGAATTTGATACTTGAAGCCCATGCCGTCGAGCAGTTCGCGGATGGGCGGCACAAAGTTGTCGAAGATTGAAGTGCGATCGGCCTGTGTGGACGCCAGCATGTCCTCAATCATTTTATACTCCTCCGGGTGTTCATAACGGAAACTCAGGTCCTCCAGCTCTGTCTTTATTTTGTTGAGACCTAAGCGGTCGGCCAACGGGGCGTAGATATAGAGCGTTTCGCCCGCAATCTTGTACTGCTTTGAGGGCAGCATGGACGAAAGGGTGCGCATATTGTGGAGGCGGTCACTGATTTTGATGAGGATTACGCGTATGTCGTCGCTCATCGTGAGCAGGAGCTTCTTGAAAGTCTCGGCTTGTAGCGAAGCGCGGTCGCCGAAGATGCCACCAGAGATCTTGGTGAGTCCCTCCACAATATTGGCCACTTTCGGGCCAAAGAGGTTGGAGAGGTCTTCGTTAGTATAATCGGTGTCCTCTTCCACATCGTGGAGCAGGGCAGCACAGATCGAAGTGGAGCCTAAGCCTATCTCTTCGCAGGCTATTTGCGCAACGGCGATGGGATGGAGTATGTATGGCTCTCCCGAACGTCGGCGCACACCTTTGTGGGCCTGCTTGGCAAAATTGAAAGCCTTGGTGATGACATCCACTTTCTTGCGGTGGTTGGTGGCCAGATAGGTATCGAGCAACTTTTGGAAGGCTGCACTGATCATTTCCTCATCTTTCAACTCTTGAGGCGTAAGTTTTTTCGTCGTGTCGGTCATCATGATTGTGAAATTAAGGGGGTGGAGAAATGGTTCGAAGTGGTTGTGCCGTTGCTTATTTCACTTTGAGTTTTTGTCCGGGTTTGATTTTCGAACCAGAGATCTTGTTCTTTTTCTTGAGCTTCTCTACTGTGGTGTTGTTGCGCTTAGCGATGTCGGAGAGTGTGTCACCTTTCTTGACCATTGTAGAGGAGTTTTTCTCGGTTTTCTTTGTTCTCTTGGTATCTGCCGTCTTGCTGTGGCGTCCTTTACGCTTGCCGCTCTTGCTGTTGCTGCGATTGTCGTCGCGCTCATCAGTCCGGCTGTGGCGCGTACTGCGCGTGTGGTGGCGTGTCTCCGCTCTGCTCTCGCGGTTGCTGGAGGACGTTGTCTCCTGTCGGTCTGCACGGCTGGAGCGACTGCGTGTGGTGCGCGGTGCCTCTGTTTCGTCCACTTCCACTTCGGCACGCTGCGTCAAGAGTTCATCCGCGCGGTAGTTGTAGACACTATCGCGTAAGTCGATAAACCTTTCTGTGGCGTCCTGAGGTAGGGTGAGCGAGGAGAGGGCAGAGAGTCCCGGAATAATATCTGTTTTGTACTGCGGATTGAGTGCACGAACAATTTCGATGTCTACTTTGCAAAGTTCGGCCACCTGCTGCATGTGGAGCGTGCGGTCAACGAGCACCGTGTCCGTCAGTATCGGATAGCGACTTTTCATAGGTGCGATGTTGTGGTCGCAGTAGTAGTTCATCACGTAGTTAGCAGCTATGAATGCGGGCACGTAGCCGCGTGTTTCATTGGGCAGGTAGCGATAGATTTTCCTATAGTCGCGCTCGCCACCAGTGCGGCGAATGGCTTTGCTCACTTGCTGAGGGCCTGCATTGTAGGCGGCAAGGACGAGATTCCAATCGCCATAAATATTATAGAGGTCTTTGAGATACTTGGCGGCAGCCCAACTGGCTTTGTAGGGATCCATGCGCTCATCAACGAGGCTGTTTATCTTCAGATCGTAGCGACGGGCTGTAGTGATCATAAACTGCCAGAGGCCGGCGGCTCCAGCATGGCTGATGGCCGTTGGGTCGAGACCTGATTCAACAACGGGCAGATATTTCAGTTCGAGCGGTAGGCCGTAGGCGTCGAGTGCTGCCTCGAAGATGGGGATATAATAGTTGCCTGCACCAAGCATATAGCTCACCTTGTTGCGCAACTGCTCTGTGTAGCGGTCGATGAACTTTTGTACGATTGGGTTGTAGGGCATCTCTATTTTGTAGGGCAAGCGTTGTAATCGCTCGCGGTACACCTCCGGAGCGTATGTCACATTATAGTTTGAGGTGGTTGCGGTGGTGTCAACGTAGAGATACTTTTTGGCCAACCATTTCTGAAGTTGGACACTCTCGTTGCTATTCATACCTTCGGGTATGTCGAAGACTTCATCACGGTTGGTAATGGAGTCGTGAACTGTGATTTCGCTTTGTGCTGCGAGGCCTGCGGGAAGAACCGTCAGAGCCAATGTGAGAAATATCTTGTTGATTTTGTTCATACTGTTCTTTAGCGTGTGCCCCACAATGCTAAGGGGGCTGTTTCCCAACGTAAAGATGTTCGTTGGGGTTAGAAATTAAAACTACAACCGATGCCGTAGGAAGTTTGGCGAATCAGAGGTGTCGACTGCTGGATAACGGCTGGCTGGAGCTGCATACTCAAGTCGGGCGAAATGTCGAACACAGAGAGCTGAGCATCTACATAGGCGTCGATTACGCTCAAGATGTAAACGCCCACGAAAGCAAAGGCACTCATGTCGCGATAGCGGCGATAGCGGTTTTTGCGGTTTTTGAAGATGGTTTTGAAGCGTTCTTCCTTCCCCGTGATATCGTAGTTGGGGGGAAGCATATTCAGATACGACTTTGTGTTTGGGTCGTCGTCCATAATGTCCAGATAGGCTTGCGAATAGTCGCGATACATCTGCTGGTTCCACATGAGGGCGTAAGTACATCCCAAGAAACCACCGTAGAAGATAGGCAGTTTCCAGTATTTGCGATTATAGATCTGTCCCGCACCTGGACACACAAGTGCCAACCAGAGGGCGCGCTTAGGATCGGGAACAAAGGCAGCGTTGGCGGCCTTTTTGAGATTCTCCTTCGTGACGCTTTCCGCCATCTTTCGTAGGCGTGCCGTGTCGGCTGGCAGCTTCCCCTCTTGTGCCTTCTTGACCGTGTCGGTCAGCATCTCAATGGTTTCGCCCTTCAGCATTTCTGCCTCAATGGCTTTCTGCTGCTTCTTGGCTTTTTTGCTGATAGCTTTCACGGACGAGACCTTTGTGGAGTCGTCCACAATAAGACGTGCTTGCGCCGCTCCCTTCGCAGGTGCAAGGAAAGCGGCGACCAAAATAATGAGGATGTATTGCGATAGCGTTTTCGTCATTGTTGTAGGAGTGGCCAAAGGCCTAACTTCTCATCTTGTCGAACATAGCGATGATTTTCTCCAATTCTTCTTCGTTGCCGAAGTTGATAGTGATTTTGCCTTTGCCTTGCTGTGAACAAGTCATCTGCACCTTGGTTTGGAAGAAGTCGCTGAGCCGACCTTTTAGTTCGTTGTATTCTTCAGGCAAGCGGTTCTTGCGGTTGCTCAACTGGTGCCGACCGCTCTTTACTGTCTCGCCAGCGTTGAGGGCCTTTACCATTTCCTCCACTTGTCGAACGCTGTAGCCCCGTTCCTGCACTTCTTTGAACAGTTTCAGCATCACGCTGGGCTCTTGCGCACCGAGAATGGCGCGGGCATGGCCTTGGTCGATGGATTTATTGCGCAGAGCCAGCTGCACAGGGGCGGGAAGTTTGAGGAGACGCAAGGCGTTGGCCACCGTGGCCCGCCTCTTCCCCACTTTCTCGCTCAGTTCCTCCTGCGTGAGGTGGTACTGCTCAATGAGCTTTTGGTAAGCCAACGCCACCTCAATGGCGTTGAGGTCTTCGCGCTGGATATTCTCCACCAGCGCCATTTGCATCATATTTTCATCGTTGGCGGTGCGGACGTAGGCGGGAATTGTTGTGAGACCTGCCAACTTTGAAGCGCGCCAACGTCGCTCACCGGCAATAATCTCATAGCTCTCGTCGTCCATCTGTCGCAGTGTGATGGGCTGGACGATGCCCAACTGGCGGATGCTTTCTGCCAACTCCTCCAGCGCGTCTTCGTCAAACTCATGGCGGGGCTGGTTGGGGTTGGGGACAATCCTGTCAACGGGGATTTCGTTGATAGACGAACTGCCGCTGGTGTGTATTTCGTCGGCCGTATCAATCAAGGCGTCGAGGCCTCGACCCAATGCGGGGAATTTCTTGTGTACTGGCATTGTTTTTTTCTTTTGTTCTATTCTCGGACGGGCCTAAAGAAGCGAACCACTCCGATAAGCCTTTCTCTGAGGATGCTTTACTTCTCGCTCGTTTGTTTCTCTCGCTCTATGAGTTCGCGGGCCAGCGACAAATGGTTCTTTGAACCAGTGGATTCCGCATCGTAGAGAATGGCGGGCAAACCATGGCTGGGCGCTTCGGAGAGCTTCACGTTGCGCTGAATAACGGTCTTGAACACCAGTTCCTGGAAGTGGCGCTTCACTTCGTCGTAGATCTGGTTGGCCAAACGCAGGCGACTGTCGTACATCGTTAAGAGGAAGCCCTCTATCTCCAATCTGGGATTGAGCTTCTTCTTGATGATGCGGATTGTGTTCAGCAATTTGCTGATTCCCTCCAAGGCAAAGTATTCGCACTGTACGGGAATGATGACAGAGTCCGCAGCCGTGAGACAATTGACCGTGATCAGTCCTAACGAAGGACTACAATCGATGAGAATATAATCGTAGAGGTCTTTGACGGGTTTGAGAAGCTCGGAGATAATGTACTCGCGTTTTTTGAAGTTGAGCATCTCCACTTCAGCCCCTACCAAATTGATATGGGAAGGAACCACATCCAGACCCTCAATTTCGGTTGTGTAAATGGCTTCGCGTATGTCGCCGCGATTCACAATACACTCGTAGATAGACGTGTCAATCTCGTTGAGGTTAACACCTAAGCCGGAAGAGGCGTTGGCTTGCGGGTCAGCGTCGATGAGGAGAACTTTCTTTTCGAGCGTTGCCAGAGAGGCAGCCAGATTCATCGAAGAGGTGGTCTTTCCAACACCGCCTTTTTGGTTCGCTATTGCGATGATTTTTCCCATGGGTTCCAATTCGTTATTTAGGTCGCAAAAATAACAAATAATCGTGGAACACTCATGGATAATAGCCTTTTTTAGTATTTTTGCAACGTTTTTTTGTGGAACGATAACCTTTCGCCCGTCGGTTTGCTTACGGGATTTGTTTCTTTTTTTATGACAGAAAATAGACCCTATATTCTTATCTCCAACGATGATGGCTACCAAGCTGGTGGCATTAACTTTTTGATCGACACGCTCAAGGCGGTGGCCGATTTGTTAGTGGTAGCTCCCGACGGCCCGCGGTCGGGATTCAGCACTGCCATCACATCGGCCCACCCCATTCATGCCGTCCTCATTCGCAAGGAACCGGGCCTGACGGTTTATGCTTGTTCTGGCACGCCAACGGACTGTGTCAAACTGGCTCTTAATCGCTACATCGAACGCCGCCCAGATCTCGTGATTGGTGGTATAAATCATGGTGACAATTCCAGCGTAAACGCTCACTATTCGGGCACAATGGGCGTGGTGCAGGAAGCTGCCATGCAGGGCCTCCCTGCTGTGGCTTTCTCGCTTTGTGATATGAGTGCAAAAGCTGATTTCACGCCTTTGCGCCCTTATCTGATCGACATCACGATGAAGGCTCTCATGGCGGGTCTGCCAGAATTCACTTGTTTGAATGTAAACTTCCCCAAATGTCCTAAATTCGAGGGAGTTCGCATTTGTAGGATGGCGCGAAGTCGTTGGGAAAAAGATATCAAAGATTTAGACAATGCTGGACGCAGCGGCAACTGGTATTGGCTCGTAGGCGATTGTCGCGAATTAGAGCCTAATGCGACCGACACTGACCGCTGGGCGCTCTCCCACGGCTATGTAGCTATTACGCCGACAACGCTCGACAACACAGCCACACGCTTGATGCCGATGCTGAAAAGTTTGTTTTAATTTTCCCTCAGACTGGTCGGACTGGTCGGAGCCGTCGGACTCGTCCGAGATAACAAGCAATCCCTTATGCGCTACTTCCTAATTGCTGGTGAGGCCAGCGGAGATTTACACGCGGGCCATTTGATGAAAGCTCTGCAAGCTGAAGATCCCGAAGCTGAGTTCCAATATTATGGTGGAAACAATATGCAAGCCGTTGCGCCGGGATGCTTGCGCCACTATGAAGACTTGGCTTATATGGGTTTTATTCCTGTATTGCTCCACGCTCGCACTATCTTGCGCGGGATGCGGCAGTGCAAAGAGCAGATCAGAGCTTATCGGCCGGATGTGGTCATACTGGTGGACTATCCGGGCTTTAATCTCTCCATCGCGCGCTTTGTTCACGCGGAGCAAATCTGCCCTGTGTTCTATTATATCTCCCCTAAAATCTGGGCTTGGAAGGAGCGGCGTATCAAAAATATCCGGCGCGACATCGACCGCCTTTATTCTATCCTGCCGTTTGAGGTAGACTATTTCAAACGGAAACACAACTATCCCATCACTTATGTAGGCAATCCCACCATGGATGAGGTGGATGCTTTTGTCCGTCAGCACGGACAGTCTGCTCCCAACGGACGCACTCTCGCTTTACTGCCTGGCAGCAGACGACAGGAGGTGGCGGACAATCTCTCGCGTATGCTCTTGGCGGCTGCTCCCGTACTTGCGGAGCGCGATATGCTGGCTGAGATTGCCGTTGCTCCAGCTTTGCCGCTCGATTTCTATGAGCGCATCATCAGTGCGTCGGGCGTGGAGCGCAGCAGGGTGAAACTGTTGGAGAATCAGACTTATGCTTTGCTGTCGCGCTCAACGGCGGCTCTCGTCACCTCTGGGACCGCCACGCTCGAAACGGCTCTGTTCCGCGTTCCGCAAGTGGTGTGCTACTACATCACTTTGGGGCCGCTCTTCCGCCTGCTGCGTCGCCTCTTTTTGAAAGTTCCTTTCGTCTCTTTGGTCAATCTGGTGGGCGGCGAAGAGATTGTACCCGAACTCGTGGCCGATGAAATGAACGTTGGGAATGTTCGCCGCCAACTGGAGTCTATCCTCCCCAACGGCAGTTGCCGCGAAGGGCAGTTGCAGGGCTATGAGCGAATGGCCAAGATTCTCGGGCAACCTGGCGCTCCCGAACACGCTGCTCAGGACATGGTTAAGGCGCTGAAAGACAAGAGAAACGCCCAATAGTCCGCCTCATCTGTCTTCTCTGAAAAAGTTTCTCCCAACTCGTCCTACTGCTCCGAATCGTCGAAGTTTCCATAAAAGAGAATCGCCACCGCTGGCTGATTTTCTGCTCTCCTAAGAAAAATTGTGTAACTTTGCCTCAACATCACTAATAACACTATCCGTTATGCAAAAACTCGCACATCTTTTTGCTCAAAAACTGCTTCAAGTTGAAGCTATCAAACTGCAACCCGAAGCTCCCTTCACTTGGGCCAGCGGCTGGCTCTCTCCGTTCTATTGTGACAACCGCAAAGTGCTCGCCTTCCCTGACGTGCGCTCTTTCGTGAAACTCGAACTGTGTCGCCTCATCCTCGAAACTTATCCTGAAGCTGAGGCCGTGGCTGGCGTGGCTACGGGGGCTATCGCGCAAGGTGCTCTTGTGGCCGACGAACTGGGACTCCCCTTCAGCTATGTCCGTTCAAAACCCAAAGACCATGGGATGCAGAATCTCATTGAGGGACAAGTGGCTCCTGGTGCTAAAGTTGTCGTGGTGGAGGACTTGATTTCCACGGGCGGCAGTAGTTTGAAGGCTGTGCAGGCTTTGCGCGACCACGGTTGCGAGGTGCTCGGCATGGTGGCCAGCTATACCTACGGTTTCGAAGTGGCTCGCAAGGCGTTCGAGGAGGCTAATGTCGAACTCACCACGCTGACCAACTACGAAGCAGTGGTGGAAACGGCTCTCCAAACGGGATATATAAGCGAGCAGCAAGTTCCCCTGCTCCACGATTGGCGCAAAGACCCCGCCAACTGGGGCAAGAAATAAATGGCAGCCTTAGTCTTTCGTCGGGAAAGATTCTGATGCCCGCCCCTCCCACGGGGTAGACTCAGCCCGATGAGTGAGCAATTCTTTATCATCATATAGCCCCTTCCGCGCACTCTTATGGAGTGGTGGAAGGGGCTTATTGTGTCCGTTTCCTTATTCCTCGTATCTTTTTATTATCTTTGCCGCCCAACAAACACAATAAGAATATGGGATTAAGCAAATATGAAAGCGAAGTGAAACATGTGGCGCAGCCGCAGCAGCAACTATACGAACGTTTCAGCAACCTACGCAATCTGGAGGGCATCAAAGAGCGTCTCTCCGATCCCGCCATACAAGAGCGCATGGCGGCAGAGTTGCCCGCCGACAAGTTGGAGCAGGCTCGCCAGCAGTTTCAGAACGTAGAATTTACGGAGGACGCCATCTTGCTCACAACGCCTGTGGGAAAAATCACCTTCCGCGTGGTGGAGCGCGAAGAACCCAAACTCGTCAAGATGGGGAGCGAAGGCAGCCCCATCCCCTTGACAATCTGGATTCAGATGCTCCCAACGGATGCTTACTCCAGCAAACTCCGCGTCACTGTCGGGGCGGAAGTCAATATGTTTATGAAAGGCATGGTAGCAAAACCTCTCCAGCAGGCTGCTGATGGTTTGGCTAACATCTTGAGCGTACTGCCATGATGCGCCATTGGAGTTGGGCGGTGACGCTTGCAATCCTCTTTTTACTCTCGGCGTGTTCGTCCACGCCGGAGTATGCTCGCGTGCGCGCCTTCTATCGTTGTGCCAACGTGGCAGGAGCTCCGGCTCTGATGCACGCCTTAGCTCCCAACAGCGGTGTGTTCTGCACCATCCGTTTCTCGGGAAGTATGAGTTATGTGGACTATATGAACACCGCGGGCGAGCGGTCGCGCCAGAATCTCTCGGCAGCTGACAAATCCTACGGTATGCCGCAGTTTATCGCCGGCTTTATCGTGGGTCAGCTTCCCACGGCAACGCTCTCTGGCAAAGGACTGGTGGCCTACGACTTGGTATGCCCCAACTGCTACGCTTCTTCTTTCATCCAACGCTCCTTGGAATTCTCCACACAGGATGCCACACTCGTCCATTGCAGTAGGTGCCGACGCATCTACAGCCTTGCCAACGAAGGCGCCGTGGTGGAAAATGCGCAGAGCGAAAAGGATAAGAAACTCTATCAATACCACATCCAATACGGCAATAATGCGATGGTCATCACCAACTGACAAAGCATAACAATCAATAAAGGCTCATTCCCCCTTATAGATAAGAGGATACAACATTGTTGCAGGTATCTTTTTATCACTTATACTTCTAAAAAAAACAAAAGCTTTAGCTAAATAGAAGCTTAAAAGAGAATATACATTTTGCTATTAAATAAGGCTTTTTAATTGTATATTCTCTTTTTTCTGAAATTACAAACAAAAAAGTATTATATATTTGCAATATACATATATAATATCTATTTTTGCAAAAACCAAGTTAATTGAGTTATGTATAAGTCCATAAGTTTTCAATAATGAAAGTTTATCTTAACGCTCGAAGTTTATGAATATATAATTCTTTATCTAAATCCTTACATTATGAAAAAGATATTTCTTTTAATTGTACTTCCTTTAGTGATGGTGCTATTCAATGGTTGCAAGGAAGACTCTTTCCGTTTGGATGATTACACTGAGAGTAAGCATTATGTTAATTCATACGTGCTGCCCAACACCATGGTTGTAGAACCTGCTAAGACTGTTGAGGGTACGCCTGAAGGTTTGAAAGTACGCTTTGATGGGGTTGTTCTGAGTCATTTCGCCGATACGTATGATCCCGGCTTTCTTCAGATTGCAAAAGTTAATGGCGATACGGCATACAATAAGGGGACAGCACACTTCCGACAGGAAGCATTGGGAACACCCATTCGCAGTATCAATGTCGTAGCACTTGACAATATGGACGCAGCACATCCTGCTGGTAGTTCGCTCAATGATGTACTGACAGTGAAAAGCGTTCCACTTAATGACTATTTTAAGCACCATTATGACAGAAAGTTTTTGCGTACGAATCAAGAGCAGATTCTAAAATTATCAGCAAATCATGTGTTAGAAAAGATGTGGGATGATTCGTTCTTACATTTCTATTATACAGCAAATCCTGCTCTTGTACTTCCACCTGTAGAAGTTACCATTGAACTACAAAATGGAACAACCTTAAAGACAAGGAGCAATCAATGAATGTACTTTTTCATTCATTGAGCTGATATAAAAGAGGAAAGTAGCCACAACTAAACAGTGGGCTACTTTCTTTTTTCTGATAATTTTAGAACAGCAGCGTAAAGAGAACTCCTTTTCCTCTTATTTATCATATAAGAATACGGTTATCTCAATTTACCTCCCGAAAATTTGTCAGTTTCCGAATCATAGCTTATCTTTGCACCCAGTTCTGCCCGAATGGTGGAATGGTAGACACGAGGGACTTAAAATCCCTTGGTCAGTAATGGCTGTGCGGGTTCGAGTCCCGCTTCGGGCACGGAAAGTTCCCAATCACCTCGTGTGGGGCGGTTGGGACTTTTTAGTATTTGTTGGCAGAGGGGTGGCTCAGAACTTTCGGTAAGTGCCTTGCCTTCGTCCCTCCAATAGGGCTGCTCAACGCTCCAAACATGGAATTCAACGATTATGGGAAGAAACAAATTTTCAGTAAAGGAAATAAAGGCTATCAGTAAGCTGTTGCGCAGAAAGAATGCAGGCAACCGCTATCAGCAGAAGCTCATACGCCATCAGTTGCGTGTGGACTACGAATTTAATATCTCCGACTTCAACGAGCCGGGCAAGGCTTTTGGCGAAGAGGATTTGCAGGCTGCCGTGGACCGCGAGGCAATCCAGGTGCTCGACGATGCTACCATCGAGGCGATGAAGGCGAAACGCGCGCGCGACAAGGCACAAAGAGAGACCGAGCAAATGCAGGATGCTGTGGACACGGGAGAAGCCACCGACTGGCAAGAGGCTATGCGCGAATGGCAGGCTTGGGAGGACGGACAGAAAACGGAAGAATAATCACAACGACCGTATGGAAAACTTCGCAGCTATTGATTTCGAAACGGCCAACAACCAGCGCACGAGCGTGTGTAGCGTGGGCGTTGTCATCTATAGGAATGGCGTTAAAGTGGACCAGTTCTATTCGCTCATCAAGCCCGAACCCGAAGTTTACAACTACTTCTGCACGCAGGTGCATGGTCTCACGGAGGTCGACACGCAGAACGCACCGCTCTTTCCCGAGGTGTGGGCCGAGATTGCGCTTCGCATAGAGGGCTTGCCCCTCGTGGCGCACAACAAAGCCTTCGACGAAAGTTGCCTGAAAGCCGTGTTCCGCTGCTATCAGATGGACTACCCCGATTATCCTTTCTATTGCACCCTCGCGCGCTCCCGACAAGTGTGGCCCGAAGGCTCTCACACCCTCGACCTCATCGCGGCTCGCTGTGGCTACGACCTTCAAAATCACCACCATGCCTTGGCCGATGCTGAGGCCTGTGCTGCCATCGCGCGGGAGATACTTTGAGAGATTCTGCTCTTTTGCTTTGTATGACGACATCCTTTGTCGTCTTTTTTTATGCATTACCTTAATTCCGCAGCATAAATTCTTGTGAGAACTCCAAGCGTCTGAGAAACAAAGTTCTCAAAACACTTGGATATGTCAGAAATTCACCTATCTTGGTACTGTAAACATAACAAGTAAGCAAATTACATTTTATAATGAGCGTGGAGCAAGCGAAAAGAACTTCGACATACAGAACAATGACTTCGGATGGTCGCATCTGCCCTTTTCCTTTATGGCTGAGAACATGGTTTTCATGATGGTTACCGCCATGCTGAAGAACTTCTATCTCTATCTCGTCCGTCATATCAGCGATAAGGTCAAGCCATTGAAAAAGACAAGCAGGCTGAAAGCCTTTATCCTCCATTTTGTCAGCGTGCCAGCAAAATGGGTGCGCACTGGAAGGCAGAACGTTCTGAACCTATATACAAATAAAACCTACTACGCTGAAGTCTTCATTGAATAAACATCATTTTTTTGTGGTTTTTCATACTTCTCCATTGGTATGGGTGGGGGATTTTATGCTTAGAAAAGACTCAAGAAACATCGAAGCACCTCGTATCAACATATAGAGCCCCCCAAAAGACATCTCAACATATAAAATTTTCTCACAAGGAAAAATATTGCGGAATTAAGGTTTTAATAAAGATACAAAAAGTAAATGCTACCTTTATGGCGACTTATTATTAAATCTTTATTGACATGAAAAAATCTTTTTTACTTTCATCCCTTGTAATGTGTACATTATTTTGTGTCTCCATTTTAGGGTTTTTACTCTTGTGCTACTGTACCTACATTGTCTAAATTTCCAGTGGTAGACATTCGTTTAGGACTCAATAAATCAGATGTAAGAAAACAATGTGGTTCTCCATTTAGGTCTGATGTTTTTACAAGAAACCATAAGAAAATAGATGTTTTGTATTATAAGGAACCTGCTCGTGTTCGAAATAAAGAATTCATTATAACAACGGCATTAACATTTGAAAATGATTCATTAGTTTCTATTATACAGAATGACAGACTAATATCTGGGCTTGAACTCTCTGCAGATTCTATTCAAAGGAGATAAGAACATTTATAAGGGCGGTGTGTCAAAAGGTAAGTTCCTTTTTGATAATCATACTGTTTGAAACAGTCTTTAAGAATGACCATTTCTGTACTCGATTTTGAGTATAGAAATGGTTTTGTTCCAATGGCAGCTGATCACCCCAATTCCTCAGTGTTTTCTGGTATAGATTATTAAGCTACATCTACACTTGAGATTGCAGTTCTATGTTGAACTTGCGTTAGATAGATTTTATGGTATGGTATATTTTGTCCATAAAGGATTTATAGTTATTAAAGATTATATTACCTCCTTTTTTTAGTTCTTTGTATTCATTTTCAGATTCTTTGATGCATAATTTGTTTTTATGTTTATTATAGTAGTTCATGTATTCTTCCTTTGTCTTCGTTTCCTCAGGAATATCAGGTAATACATGTACAACATATATTAAAGTTTTGTTAGGTGTATGCATAAATTGTTCAATATTGTCCTCTGCAAGTACAGAATATTTATGTATATTGCGCCCTGTGAATTTTTCCCATTTTTTAATTGTTCCATTCTTCTGGTAATATGGAAGTTTATCCAAGATAATAAATATTTGAAAATAAGGACAATTAGCAGTTCTAATATTTGCAGTCTCACCTAGCATATTCTCAAAATAATTGTTTGAGTTCTGAGAATAGTTTTGCATAACAAATTTGATGGCAATCCCTGCAACAGGTCTTTCTGTTTGTTTGTTTACAATGGTGATGTCTACATTTTTGTCAATGTATCTGCCGTTGATTTTTATTTCTTTATCCTCATCATAACCTTGTGACCAAATCTTGTATTCATCACCTAGTCTTTTAGCTATATCTTGAGCAATTGCTCCATGTAGAGGCTTCAGTTTTGCTGTACTTCTTGAAGTTTTACACTTAATAAACTCCTTGAAAGAGGTCTGGATTTTTTCTAGAAACTGATAGTTTGAGAGCATATTTTTCTTCACTTTTATATGTTAAATAATAATTAATATATTGTTCTGTATCTTTTGAATTAAACGTATAATATCCTCCACTCTTGTATTTTTTGAGCAACTTAATATATTCGATAAAATCATCAGATGCAATAATATTCTTAATGAAATTGAAACTAATATCAAAGTCTGTAATAAGATAAAGACCACTGTATATTCCTTCCCCTTCTTCTATTTCTACCAGCTTGAAATCTTCCTTCTTTCTTGCAAGCGTATTAATAGAGAGTTTAGAACGATAAACATCTGTTAACGCCTGGGTTCGTCCAAAAAGATACCACCCTGCGTATTCTTTTTTCCCTTTTAGCAATGCTTCTTTATTTTCAAGAAGATGTTTTTTAACTGCATCATTTGAAAAGATCTTCTCTTCAGAAAGTGGTTTTCCTAACTTGTCATAAGGGAAAAGACACTTGTACCATTTTGCTGTAGATGCTTTGAGTACTTTAATAGTTATTGGCGAATCAGGAATTTCTAAACCAATGAAAATAGAATCTGCAAGAGTAGCAAAACCATTTTTAACTGATACGTATTTGTTAGGTTTTGCTGTTTTGATATTCTTTAAAATTTCAAGGTGCTTGGAATCACTCAAATAGAAATAAGAGTCTATATAAGCATCTTTCAATTTAATTCGTTCTACAAAATCTCTTTTATGAGTTTCACCATTATATACATAATAATCAAATTCATTTTCTTTGTAAGATTTGCAAAAAAGAGAAATCATAGTATAAGATGTAGCATTCTCAAATGCCTGGAAATGTTCCAGATCAATAAGTGCAACCAATGTATGATGGTGTATTATGTGCTTTCTCATATTTTCAGCAGCAACACTATTAAGCCATGAACTTGGTGTAATATAACATAATTGACCATCAGGTTTCAACATATTAAATCCAAGTTCAAAAAAAGCAAGATATAAATCTGTCATTCCTCCATTAGCAAACTTATATGCTTTTACTTCATTGTAGGTAGAATCTAAGTTATGTACTCGAACATATGGGGGATTACCTACAACATAATCCATTTTCCCATTAAATTTTTCGAAAGAAAGTGAGCTAGTATTATATAAGTCCCATTTTATTTCTTTGAAACCATATTCAGATGCTATCTCGTTTAATTTTTCTTTGCATGATGCAAATGCAATAGAATCATTGTCGATGCCATGTATGTAGGTTTCAAGATCAGTTTTAATTTCAGACTTAGATAATCCTTTATGTTTTGCAACTTCTATATATATTTTTATAATAGCTCTCAGAAAAGCACCATCTCCGCAACTATTGTCAATTATATGTTTTTTCAATACGTTGTTACCTTCGTATTTACAATAACTCAATATTGATTGAACAATAAAATCTGGAGTAAATATTTGCCCGATTTTCTTTGCTTTTTTGTTGATAGCTTTGGTTTTGGGATACATAATCTTTACTAAAATAGCCTCTGTATATAATTTCTCGGTGATTTCACTAAGTAGGTGCAAATTTACATAATCTTTTTATAAAACAATAAGCGTGATGATGAGAATTTTAATTTATTACCTTAATTCCGCAGCATAAATTCTTGTGAGAACTCCAAGTGCCTAGAAAACAATATCATCAAAACACTTGGATATGTCAGAATTTTCACCTATCTTGGTGCTGCAAACATAACAAGTAAGCAAAAATCTGACATGACAAAGGTAGCAATTGAAAACGAGAATATCACTTCTTTCGGTGGAATTTATCACATTATGGACGTTTTCTCAAAGTTGGGCTTTGAAAAACTTACCGAATCTGTATTGGGCAAACGTGGAAGTAGCGGAAAAGCATTCAGCCATGGAAGTATTCTCGGCTCTCTCTTCTTCAGTTACCTTTGTGGTGGAGAATGCCTTGAGGACATCATTGCGCTTACAGGTCCATTAAATGCGTGGATGCTTTTCGTATAGTTTTAGCGGAAGAAGTGAAGGGCGTTGTTATTGTAAAACAAGGCAAAAAGACCTATAAAAAGATTGTGAAATAAACATCACCAACCTTATAAATAAAGGAGTGAGTTCTAACAAAATAGAACCCACTCCTTTCATTTTCACTCTGCTAACAAGACTGCTTTTAGTAACGAATAAAAGTGCTTTTAGGCGTCAATAAAAGCGATATTGCCCCTTAATAAGAGTGCTTTTGTTGCGATATTATTTGATATATACTTTCTTAAATGTGCCGTCGGCATACTTAATGATGTTGATTCCCTTAACAGGAGCGGTGAGACGCAAGCCGTCGATGGTGTAGATACCTACGATGGTGCTGTTGCTTTCGGTAGCAATGCGCACAATTCCTGTTGTGGTTTGTTCTTTCATAGACACAGCAAGCAATGTAGGAACACTTCCACTTCTGAAGCTTCTAACCATAATTCCCTTCAATTGTTTGCTTTCATCGATATTTATCTTATGCTCGAATAGGCGGAATTGGTAGTTACCATCTATTCCATCGGCACGCATATCTCTGCTATAACTGCGCTTAATACGGCCTAATCCGTGTTTAGCAGTGCCTTCGCTTGATCCAAACCAGTCTGAGATATTGAAACGTTGAACATCTCCACGTGAGTTATCGTTGTAGATAGGAGTGACAGAAAGACCGCCACCTCCATCGGCACAGATAGTTAATAAATATAGTTCGCTGGTGGTGATTGGTGCTTCGAATACAAGGTTTGCAGTTTCAGAAGTACGTTTTAGCACCAAAGCATTGTTGCCACTGAAGTCGGCTAACTGATAATCGTTACCCGCAGTTGTGGTGATTAAGCCCGATTCGTCGCACAAAGCACCTTGTTCTTGAACACTATTGGTGTAGAGCACCCAACCTTGTCGGTCGAGAGTTTGAGTGGTATGCTTTTCTGCTGTGCGTGCTTCTGCAATGATATCAGCGTTCCAACCTTCTGCAATAGTTACAGGAACAATTCCGTTTTGAGATTTCTTCACTGCTGGTTCAAATACTTCTACTTCTGAAAGAGCAGGGTAGCTAAGAGGATAAAGAGTAGAAACTACTGCCAAATATTTTGCTTTTTCAGGCTTAGCAAAATAGTGTACAAGTGAAGATTCTTTCTTAATATCGGTAAAGGTGTGGATAGTTCTCCAGTCAACACCATTCTCACTCAACATAATGTCAATGTCTTTGTTAACAAGAGCTTGTTCTTCGTTGTCGTTTTCGCCCATATTGTTATCAGGAATACTTACCTTGATCTTTGAAATATTAAAGGTAGTGGGTGACTCGAAGATAGCCCAGAAGTCTTGACGGTTCTTACATGGGTCGTCAAACTCTTCGAAACCAAGTTCTTCTACATTGCCATCAGTTAGCTGAGTGGTTGTTTTAGAAGTGTAAGGAACGTTGTAGCCATAAGCTTCAGCATACTTTCTTAAATTAGCACTCATGCCTTTCAACACGCTTTCTGCATTAGGATCGTCGGTGATAACAGCAAATTCGCATTCTTTAGAAGTGCCTCCATTGTCTACAACCACTTTAATTAGAGATGTGCCGAAGCTGTTTTGAGCCGTAACAGGGAAGGTGATAGTGCCTTCTGCTTGGTTTTCTTGAGCTTGTCCAACGCTTGCTTTACCTCTTACCACTTTCACAGTGTATTTAAATTCAGGTGAACGAGGATCGCCATTTAAGTTATATTTAACGGTAACGTCTTTCTTTTCGTTTGCATTCAACACCAATTCTTTAGGTGCTTCTAAGGTCATGTTACTCAAATTGGCTCCATATACCTCGAATTCCCATATTCTTAGGGTGATACCTTCGTCTGAATAAGGATTCAACTTCACATAACGTGCTCTTGTAGGAGTGATGTTATCGGTCTTAATGTTGTCTTTTGCACGACCTTTTTCGTCAACAACAAGAGTCCAGTTTTCAGCGTCTTCGCTCACATAAATGCGGTATTTATCGAAGTTTTCGTTTTGTTCAGGACCCGACTTGCAGTCGAAAATCTTGAAACCATACAAACGATAAGAAGTCTTCAAGTCGATAACACATTCGTGGTTGGTACCGATATGACACCATTTAGCCGATACACCAGCAGGGTTTTGCACACCATCGATGATGTTAGCAGGTGTTTCTCTGTTATTGGTAGAGCCGTTATAGCTCTTCACAACACCCTTAATAGCCACGTTAGCAACCGAATTAAAGTCTGATTCGCTCAACACATCGAAAGCCGAGA
>ERZ773046.48-NODE-48-length-75897-cov-11.630495_pt1 | contig 75897 bp, 64 predicted proteins | sample MGYA00580634_ERZ773046 | MGnify/ENA primary metagenome ERZ773046 (study PRJEB29015, sample SAMEA2738127) | human oral metagenome | biome: human oral; feature: human-associated habitat; material: saliva | place: China | collected 2159 ... | reverse complement strand
TGGGTTTAACAGGTGTCATCTCTCCAATGAAAATCAACGGCATCACCATGCTCGATTTTGCTCTTCTCATCGTGTCAATGTTACTTTTATGGGTGTTCTCTTATACCAAATACACCATTAAACGCTGGGAAGGATTTGTGCTTATAGGCGTATTCTTGGCTTATATGAGCTATATTTTTATGCATGTCTAATCCTCTTATAAAAGAAAGAGATAGAGATTGCGAATAGAATGTAACTTAAGCAGATAGAAAAGGCAATGCTTTTGCATGCTAATAGCGGTGCTTTTAGGGCGCAAACTCAATGCTTTTAAGGCGTAATAACAATACAATTGCCAACCATAGGTAATGGGGATATATTCTAATACAAAAAGAAAGGGGTCTAAAACGAATTGTTTTAGACCCCTTTTCTTATGTCTTATAGATACTTCGAGAGTATCTCTTATTTGTAATTATCTTAGCTTGCAACCTTTAAATGCGTAGAAAGCAATGTAAATGAAGCAAGGAAGACAAAGCCAATAAGCGTTTTGTGCGCCGAAAAGATCTTTAAACCAACCGAAAAGAAGAGTTAGAATAGCACCTCCGAACAAGCCCATTGTTAGAAGAGAAGAACCTGTTTTGGTGAACTTTCCAAGATCTTTCATTGCCAAAGGCCATATCGCAGGCCACATTAACGAGCAACCTAGAGCCACAATACCAATGCTATAGATACTTAAATGTGCAGGAAGAGTAGCCACACATATGGTTCCTATGACTGCAACAATAGCACAAATTTTAAGCGCAGTGTTTTGACTTAGATACTTAGGAATGAACAATATGCCCGCAATATAGCCAATACTCATTGCAATAGGGGTAATCCACGAGTAGTTTTCAGCCGCTGCAAGTCCTAGCGTTTTAGCATAGTCGATAACTGAACCCAATGCAATTGTTTCTACACCAACGTAGAAGAAAATAGCAATACTACCCAATACAAGGTGTGGGAACTGCAAAATAGAAGTCTTGCTGTTAGCATATTGTGCCACTTCTTGCGATTCTTCTTCGTTCGAATCGTCTTCACCTGTAGCCTTAATTTCTGGTAATGGAGAAACAAGAGCAATCAAACCAAGAAGCAAGAACAATCCGCTTAGGATATAAAAAGGAAGATCTAATTGTGTAACTTTGATGTCGAGAGTACTTCCAAGCACTGCTGCAATGAACAAAGGAGATATTGGCCATGCCAATTTATTAAGTATTCCGATGATGCTTATGCGCTTTGCTGCACTCTCAATAGGGCCTAATATGGTGATATAAGGGTTAATTGCTGCTTGCAAAAAGGTGTTAGCAATACCGCCTAAGAATGATGCTGCAAGGAAAAGAAGGTAGCTTTCTTGCTTTGCAGAAACCACAAAGATGAGGAAACTAACAGCGTAAATAGCATACGAAAAGGCCATTGTTTTCTTGTAACCAATGGCCTTTATAAGTTGACCTGCAGGGTAAGCGAACAGCACAAAAGGTATAAACATAGCTGCAATGAGGGCATATGCACCTGCAGAAGACACTTTTAACGACTGGTTTAGGATAGGAATTAAGATTCCATTTACACTTGCTGCGAAGCCTCCTGAGAAGAACATTAATCCCAAAATGGAAAGGGGTAGGATGTAATTTTTATTTTCTTTCATAAAATAGTATGTATTAATTAATTTTGATTCTTTTCAAATTTGTATTGAATGATTTTGCTTTCTGTTTTTAATAGCCTTGCTTTTGATTTTAAAAGCGCAATTCTTATAAAACAACTTATTTATACTTGTTTTGTAAAAAGCATAAAGATCCGATGAAATAATATGTGTTATCCATCGAACCTTTAATTTTTGTGTGTTCTATTTGAAGATTTGAAGTTTTACTTAAAAGCCATAAATTTCTTTTAGTTTCTCGCCAAGTGCCTCGCTACGAAGGTCTCTTGCAATGATTTTTCCTTGTGGGTCTACAAGTAAACTTGAAGGAATTGCATTGATGTTATAAGCTTTTCCAGCTTCACTATGCCATGCTTTAAGGTCTGAAAGGTTCACCCAATTCATCTTCATTTCAGCAATTGCGTCCTTCCAAGAGTCGGCTTTGCTGTCGAATGAAATAGCAACAATGTTGAAACCTTTATCCTTATATTTCTCGAAGTTAGCTCTTACATTAGGCATTTCACCTCTACATGGTCCGCACCAGCTTGCCCAAAAGTCGATAAGAACATAGTTTCCTTTACCGCAATACTCGCTTAATTTGTGTGAAACACCATTTACATCATTCAAAGTTAAATCGATAAATGGTTGTCCAATGATCTTTTGTTTAGCTTCTTCGGCTGCTAATTGTTGCTTTAATGCTGAAAGCATAGGGTGATTAGCATACACATGAGTTGGTTTAAGCAATTCATTCAACTCCGATTCTGTAACTGCATCGGTAACATAGTTAATGTATAATGCAGGAAGAATGTTGTCTTTATTCTCGTTAATTACCTTTTTATAATATAGAGAAGAGGCGTTATGAAGATCCATAAACTTCTTTCTCAACTCGTTTACACGTGTTGTTTTCTCTGTATCGCTAAGCGAATTGTCGCTAACTACCTTTTGATAATCTGCATAAATCTGCTTTCCTGGCTCGTTAATAGAGTCGAGTGCAGCGTTATATTTGCTGAGTTTCTCGTTAAGGGGAGAGCCTTTGAGCGTGTTTTTGTTAAGATTTATCTCCAAAGGTTTGCCGTCCATAACGAAAATAACAAAGTCTTCATCTTTTCCAATACCAAAGAATTGATCCTTGTTTTCAGGCTTATACTTCACAACGAAGTTACCTTTCACAACATCAACGCTATCAACTACACGCTGATTCTTTTGCATATCGAGTAGATAAACCTTCTTAACGTTTTCTGGGCAGGTACCTTTTATAAGAGCAACAGGTGCTTTTACTGCCTTTTTAACTTGCGCAAAGCTTGGGAAAATGCTTGCAGCAAGGACACTGCATAATATCAGTTTCTTCATAATTCTAATCTTTTTAAATGAATAATGCTATTTTAAAAATAGCTTTTTTAGATTCTTTTGAGGACAAGTTTTCATCTTTATCCGCTCTGAATAGTATGACAAAGTTATAAAAATATTTTTTTATTGCAATCAATTTACAATCTTTTATGTAACTTTGCACCGCTTTTTTAAAGTAAATGAGTGCTTGGTAAACCTCGTAAAAAAACAAGAAAATGAAAGAAAATAGTAAAACTGTGAGTGTACTGTTTATGCTTTTCGGTATACTCTTTTGCGTTTGTTTGATAACGGCAAACGTGTTAGAAACAAAGCAAATATCAGTTGGTAGTATTAGTTTAACAGGTGGTTTGATTGTATTTCCAATCTCTTACATCATCAATGACTGTGTATGTGAAGTGTGGGGATATGCAAAAGCTCGCTTATTGATATGGCTTGGCTTTGCAATGAACTTCCTTTTTGTACTCTTTGGTGCAATTTGTGACATCATTCCGGGTGCTCCTTATTGGACAAATCAAGAAGGTTTTCATCAAATTTTTGGTTTAGCACCTCGTATTGCGGCAGCTTCTTTCTTGGCATTCCTATGCGGATCTTTTGTAAATGCGTATGTAATGAGCCGAATGAAGCTACAATCTCAAGGCAAAAACTTTTCTTTGCGAGCAATTGTTAGTACTATCTTAGGAGAAGGAGTCGATTCAATTATCTTCTTCCCACTTGCTCTTTATGGTGTAGTTCCAAACGAAGCTCTACCTGCTTTGATGCTTTGGCAAGTTATTTTAAAGACACTTTACGAAGTGCTTGTGTTGCCTTTAACCATCTATATAGTGAAGAAAGTGAAGCAATATGAGCAAGAAGATGCTTATGATGAAGCGATAGATTATCGTGTTTGGAAGATTTTTAAATTGTAATTATTAGTAATATCTCACCTTATTATATAGTAAGTATGTCTGAAGAAAGAGAAAAAGAGGGCTTAAAACATTTGGGAAATAACACCAAATACAGCATGGATTATGCCCCAGAAGTGTTAGAAACATTCGTAAATAAGCATCCTCAAAACGATTATTGGGTACAGTTTAACTGTCCAGAGTTCACCTCTTTATGCCCCATTACAGGGCAACCCGACTTTGCCGAAATAAGAATTGCTTATATTCCAAATGAAAAAATGGTGGAAAGTAAGAGCTTAAAGCTTTATCTTTTCAGCTTTAGAAACCACGGAGACTTTCATGAAGACTGCATAAATATCATCATGAAAGATCTTATTTCGTTGATGAATCCAAAGTATATAGAGGTTATTGGCTACTTTACTCCACGTGGAGGAATAAGCATTTATCCTTTTGCTAACTATGGAATGCCTAACACTAAGTATGAAAAAATGGCAGAACAGCGATTTATTCAACATTCCATTGCAAAATAAAAAGAAGCAAGAAAAAGTTTATTTAGCACACTTTTAGAGTAAGTAGAAGTAGGAGATACCAAGCGAATCTTCTGCTTCTACTTTTTTATTACATAGCTATTAAACCTTAAAAGCAATGCTTTTACACTGCAAACTCAATCATATTACAAGCTAAAAGCATTGAGATTATAAGAAGAATAGCAAGAGTCCTAAGAATGAGACAATTGCGCCTATAATGCTTTTAATGCCAATGGTTTGTTTAAATACAAATTTAGCAGGAATCAATATCAAAATAGGTGTGAGCGACATGATGGTACTTGCGATGCCCGCAGCGGTGTATTGTACTGCCATAAGCGAGAAACCAACTCCAATAAGAGGACCACAAATCACGGCAACGACAGTCATACTCATTCCTTTAGAGTCTTTAACCGAATGGGTAAAAGCACCCATCTCTTTTCTAATAATCAACCAAGAACCAAAACAAAGCAAGCCTGCAAAGCAACGAATGAGGTTGGCACTGAAGGGCATATACATGCTTACGCTGGGCAAAAGGTGCTGAGGCATGTCGTTAATGTATAAATCTAATCCCTTTTTGCTTAGTACTAAGCCTAAACCTTGACCCAAAGCAGAACCCAACATAAATAAAACTCCTTTTAAAGGCAATTGCAAAGAGATTTTATTCGATTCGCCCTTTCCTAACAAAGCGATAGCAATTCCCGAAAGAGTGACGAGCATTGCCAACAGATTTTGCCATGTAAGCGTTTGGTGAAGGAAGGTAAATGCAAAGAAAGCAGCGAAGAGTGGGGCGAGAGTCATAATCAATTGACCATATCGTGCGCCGATAATTAGATATCCTTTTAACAAACACCAGTCGCCAAAGAAATAGCCCACAACACCCGAAAGCATCAACCATATAATGGTGTTGGTACTGGCATAGATAGGAAAAGGGTTGTCCATTGCCCACCAAAGGAAAAGAATGAGGGCAAAGAAGGTTAATAACATTCTCCAAACATTGAGGATAACAGCTCCAAATTGCTTTCCTGCCACCTCGCAAGCAATAGACGCCAGGGTCCATAAAAACGCAACTCCCAGCGATATAAGTTCACCTGTAAATTTCATTTCGATGCAAAGGTAATAACAATAAAATAAAGAACAAAGAACGAAAAGTTGCTTTTTATGCCGTAATGTGTTATAAGGAAGATTCTTTCTGCATTTCTTTTTGTGCAAAATAGAATTCTTCTTTTCATTCTGTTAAAGCCATCTTGCATTGGAATTAAGCTATAAATAAACTTTTAAAATATTGGGCAATGTCATATTTTCTTTGTATTTTTGCAACAAATTAATAAAGTAATTAAAAAGGTTTCAGCGTTGCAAAAATAGTTGTAACAGCTGAGTTGGCCTTGTTTATATAAACAACCGCATAAAAGAACTATGAACGTTTTAGAATTAAGTGAGCAGGAAATTATTAGAAGACAAAGCTTGCAAGAATTGAAAGACATGGGCATTGACCCTTATCCAGCAGCAGAGTATCCCACAAACGCTTATTCTGTAGAGATAAAAGAAAACTTCAATGAAGATGAACAACGTGAGGTTTGTATTGCAGGAAGAATGATGACCCGACGCATTATGGGTAAGGCTTCGTTTGCAGAACTTCAAGATTCTAAGGGAAGAATACAGGTTTATATCACAAGAGATGATATTTGTCCTGACGAAAATAAAGACTTATATAACACCATCTTTAAGCGTTTGCTTGATATTGGTGACTTTATAGGAGTGAAAGGTTTTGTGTTTAGAACTCAAACTGGTGAAATCTCGGTTCATGCTAAAGAACTAGTGCTACTTAGTAAGAGCTTAAAACCACTTCCAATCGTTAAATATAAAGACGATGTTGCATACGATAAGTTCGACGATCCCGAACTTCGTTATCGTCAACGTTATGTAGATTTGGTTGTAAATGATGGTATTAAGGATACTTTCTTGAAGAGAGCTATTGCCATAAAGACCCTTCGTCGCGTTCTAGATGAAGCGGGTTACACAGAAGTTGAAACTCCAACTCTACAACAAATTGCAGGTGGTGCATCTGCACGTCCATTCATAACACATTTCAATGCCTTAAATACAGAAATGTATATGCGTATTGCAACCGAGCTATATTTAAAACGATTGATCGTTGGAGGCTTTGAAGGTGTGTACGAAATCGGTAAGAACTTCCGTAATGAAGGTATGGACAAGACCCATAATCCTGAGTTTACTTGTATGGAACTCTATGTTCAATATAAGGATTATAACTGGATGATGGACTTCACAGAGAAGCTTTTAGAAACCATTTGTATTGCTGTTAATGGTTCTGCAGAGACAGTTGTAGATGGAAAAACAATCAGTTTCAAGGCTCCTTATCGCCGTTTACCTATCTTAGATGCGATTAAAGAGAAGACAGGTTACGACTTAAATGGTTTTTCAGAAGAAGAAATTAGAGAGGTATGCAATAAACTTAACCTCGAAATAGATGAATCAATGGGTAAAGGTAAGCTAATAGATGAAATCTTTGGAGAGTTCTGTGAAGGTTCATTTATACAGCCTACATTCATCACCGACTATCCTGTTGAGATGTCACCACTAACTAAAAAGCATCGTTCTAAGCCAGGATTAACTGAAAGATTCGAGCTTATGGTGAACGGAAAAGAGCTTGCTAATGCCTATTCAGAGCTTAATGACCCTATAGATCAAGAGGAACGCTTTGTTGAACAAATGCGTTTAGCAGACAAAGGTGATGACGAAGCGATGATTATTGATAAGGACTTCTTGCGTGCTTTGCAGTATGGTATGCCCCCAACATCAGGTATTGGTATTGGAATTGACCGTATGGTGATGTTGATGACTGGTCAAACTGCAATCCAAGAGGTATTGTTATTCCCACAAATGCGTCCCGAAAAGACTATTCCAAGAAGCTCTGTTGCAGACTGGGAAGCTATCGGTGTAGATGCAGAATGGGTGCCTTTATTCAATAAAGCAGGTTATAATTTAGTGTCAGATATCAAAGAATTGAAGGCACAAAAGTTGCAAATGGACGTTTGCGGCGTTAATAAAAAATATAAATTGGGGCTAGATAATCCTAAAGTTGAAGATTTTCAAGCTTGGATTGACAAGGCTTCAAGTAATGCATAATTAGTTATTCGTAACTCATGTCATTTCTATTTACAATCTAAATGGAGATGATGTGGGTTATGAATATTTTATTATGAATAAACAGAAGATATGTTTGATTGCGGAAAAATAGCAATAATTGGAGGTGGTAGTTGGGCAACAGCTATTGCAAAAATTGTTGTAAATAACACTCAACACATTGGTTGGTATATGCGAAGAGACGACAGTATAGAGAAGTTTCGACGCTTAGGACATAATCCTTCCTATCTAACTAGTGTGCATTTCGATGTTAATCAAATATTCTTTTCATCAGATATAAATACTATTGTTGAGCAATATGACACATTAGTATTTGTTACTCCTTCTCCTTATTTAAAGAATCATCTACGTAAACTCAAGACACGTTTGCGTGATAAGTTTATCATTACGGCCATAAAGGGTATTATTCCAGACGAAAACCTAGCGTGTTCGGATTATTTCCATCAAGTTTATGATGTGCCATACGAGAACATTGCGTGCATAGGAGGGCCTTCTCATGCAGAAGAAGTGGCTCTAGAACGTTTGTCATACCTCACTGTTGGGTGTGAAGATATTGAGAAAGCAGATGCTTTTAGTCATATTCTTTCGTCGAAGTTCATTAAAACAAAGACCAGCACAGATGTACTTGGAATTGAATATTCGTCAGTTCTTAAAAACGTTTATGCCATCGCTTCGGGTGTATGTAGTGGTTTAAAGTATGGTGATAACTTTCAAGCTGTCCTTATTTCCAATGCGGTTCAAGAGATGAATCGTTTCCTTTCGACAGTGAAAGATATTCCAAGAAACATTTATGATTCTGTGTATTTAGGAGATTTATTGGTTACTGGCTACTCAAACTTTAGTAGAAACAGAACCTTTGGTACAATGATTGGTAAAGGATATAGTGTAAAGAGTGCCCAAATAGAAATGGAAATGATTGCAGAAGGCTATTTTGGTACAAAGTGCATGAAAGAAATTAATAGATACTTGCATGTAAACATGCCCATACTTGATGCCGTTTATAACATTTTGTATGAACGTATTTCGCCTCAAGTAGAAATAAAATTGCTTACAGACTCATTCAGATAAAATTTAAAAATTTCAGATATGAAGAAAATAAAATTAAACATTAGTAAGGCTGCATCATTCCTTTCACAAGGCGCAGTGCAAGCTTATGAACCTAAAGTGAAGGCTGCTCAACAAGCATTAGAACAAGGTACATGTCCAGGAAACGATTTTTTAGGTTGGTTACATCTACCTTCTTCAATCACAACAGCTTTTCTTCAAGAAATTCAAGATTGTGCTAATACATTGAGAGAAAAATGCGATACCATCGTAGTTGCAGGTATCGGAGGTAGCTATTTGGGTGCTCGTGCCGTTATCGAAGCCCTAAGCAACTCTTTTTCTTGGTTAGTTCAAGACCCAAAGAACCCTACAATTGTATTTGCAGGAAATAATATTGGCGAAGATTATCTTTACGAATTGAGCCAATATCTTAAAGGAAAGAAATTCGGAGTCATCAATATTTCAAAGTCAGGAACAACAACTGAAACAGCTCTTGCATTCCGTTTGTTAAAGAAACAATGTGAAGATCAAAGAGGAAAAGAAGAGGCTAAAGACGTAATTGTTGCTATTACCGATGCTACAAAGGGTGCTGCAAGAGCTGCAGCAACTAAAGAAGGCTATAAAACTTTCGTTATTCCAGATAACGTTGGTGGTCGTTTTTCAGTTTTAACACCTGTAGGTTTGCTTCCAATTGCATGCGCTGGATTCGATATTCAAGCATTGGTTAAGGGTGCAACAGATATGGAAAAGGAAACAGGTGTAGACGTTCCATTCAACGAAAACATTGCAGCTCAATATGCAGCAGTGCGCAATGGCCTTTATAATGAGTTGGGTAAGAAAATCGAAATCATGGTGAACTACCAACCAAAGCTTCACTTCTTTAGCGAATGGTGGAAGCAATTATATGGCGAAAGCGAAGGAAAAGACAACAAAGGCATTTATCCGTCATCATGCGACTTCACTACTGACCTTCATTCTATGGGTCAATGGATTCAAGAAGGCGAAAGAACTATCTTCGAAACTGTTATTAGTGTAGAAGAAAGCAATCATACATTGTTGTTCCCAAGCGATGAAGAAAACCTTGATGGATTGAACTTCTTAGCAGGAAAACGTGTAGACGACGTGAACAAGATGGCAGAACTTGGTACCCAATTAGCACACGTAGACGGTGGAGTACCTAACATCTTAGTAACCGTTCCACAACTAAACGAATATTATTTAGGACAACTTATCTACTTCTTTGAAATCGCTTGCGGTATCAGCGGTAATGTTTTAGAGGTTAATCCATTTAACCAACCAGGTGTAGAAGCATACAAAAAGAATATGTTTGCTTTGTTAGAAAAACCTGGATATGAAGCTGAAAGCAAAGCTATTAAAGAGCGTTTGCAAAGCGAACAATAAGTAGTTATATACTATAAGTTTACAAGTTAAGAGACATCTTGGCTATATCTGAAACAAAAGAAATACCAAAGGTGCTCTTCACTTGTAAACTTTTCTTTTAAAATCATCAATCAACCATCAAGACCTTTATTTATAGTTATGTTTCAACAAGTCATTCATCAGTATAAAGAAGACCATCAGTTATCAACCTTTCAGCCCAAAGCTGTACTCTTTGATATGGATGGAGTGCTCTATGATTCAATGAAAAATCATACTTATGCGTGGCAAGAAGCAATGAAAAAGTTTGGCTTAGACGTGCCAGCAGAGATGACTTATCAATATGAAGGCATGCGAGGTGTTGAAACAATACAGATTTTGATGCGTGAACAACGCAACGAAACGATTGATGAAGATGAGGCTCTACGCATGTATAATGAAAAAGCTCGTGTGTTCGAAACATTGCCCACAGCACCCATTATGCCTGGAGTTTTAAAGTTGATGCATAAAATTAAGGATGAAGGACTGCAAATTGTGGTTGTTACAGGAAGTGCTCAAAAGCCTTTAATCGAGCGTCTTTTAACCGATTTCGAAGGCTTTATTGTGCGTGAAAAGATCGTTTCGGCTTATGATGTAGCACGAGGAAAGCCTGCTCCCGACCCTTATTTAAAAGGATTATTGAAGGCCGGTGGCTTGCAACCACACGAGGCAATGGTTGTAGAAAATGCGCCCTTAGGAGTTAGTGCAGGTGTTGCTGCAGGCATATTGACCATTGCTGTGAACAGTGGACCATTGCCCAACGAGGCTCTTTTGTCACGAGGTGCAGCTGTGGTGTACGACAACATGGAGCAATTGGCTAACGACTGGCACGTTTGTTGGTAAGTCTTTTTCTATTGATTGCACCATCCTTATTTCGTAATAGCTTTGTAAGTGCTTGTTAATAGCATAGCTTTTAGTGGGTAAAAGCATTCTTTTTACCGCCTAATTACATCGCTTTTACATTCCATTTACATTGAGTTTATTTTTCGATTGCATTGCCCCTTGTTGCAATCGTATATCTTCTTTATTTAAAGAAGTCGTCTTCTTTGAATAGAGAGGCAGACTTGTTGTGTTGATTATGTTGCTCTAATTGCAATAAAAAAGCCTTTTTATTCAATCCGCCTGCATAGCCAACCAGTTCTCCTTTGCTTCCTATCACTCGATGACAGGGCACAATTATTGAAATGAAATTCTTGTTATTGGCATTGGCAACGGCTCTAACTGCTTGCTCGTTTTCAACCTTTTGAGCAAGAGTTTTATAAGAAATGGTTGTTCCGTAAGGTATGTTTATCAGCTCATTCCACGTTGCTTGCTGAAAAGAAGTGCCCCATGTGTGGATAGGAAGATGGAAATTAGAACGTTTTTTATTGAAATATTCGTCTAACTGACGCTTTGTTTCTTCAATAATAGGCGAAGACTTATGAACGAACGATGCACCGCTTAGGGTTTGAATCTTTTGTAATCGCTTTTCAAAAGATGCACTTTCTTCCCATAAACACAAGCAAAGCAACTGCTCGTAGCTGCCCAATAGCAAGGTGCCAATAGGCGAGTGGTAGGGCGATAATTCTATTATTTCATTCTGTTTCATAAACAATAAAAAAGGAAGAAATGTTCCATTAAATTCCTTCCTATAATATAATAAGGTCTACTTAAATACTTATTTCACCCGAACCGATGCATCGATGGTGCTCTTCATCATACACAACGCAGAACTGTCCTGGTGCAACTCCGTGTATTGGGCACTCTGAATACAAACGATATTCGTTGTCGTCGATCTTCTCCATGCGTGCTTTGTGGAACTCAGGAGTGTGTCTTATCTTGAAAGTAACATTGCTTAAGTCAACCTCTTCGGTAAGGAAATGGAAGTCGCTAACGCCAAATTCAGATTTAAATGCACTACTTGGCTCATATCCTTTGCTTACATATAAGATGTTGTTGCTCACGTCTTTCTTTACAACAAACCACGGTCCGCCACCAAAACCTAAGCCATGACGTTGTCCAATGGTGTAAAACCACAAGCCTTTGTGCTGACCTATGCGCTTGTTTGTTTGCAATTCGAGTACTTCACCAATGTTTTCGCCTAAATATTTGCGAATATAATCGTTGTAATTGATTTTTCCTAAGAAGCAAATACCTTGAGAGTCTTTTCTTTTAGCGTTGATAAGATGTTCACGTTCGGCAATAACTCGCACCTCATCTTTTTGAAAGTGCCCAATAGGGAATATGGCTTTTTTTAGTTGCCAATCGTATATTTGAGCTAAAAAGTCGGTTTGGTCTTTTACAGGATCAGGACTTGTAACCAGCCATTTCTTGCCATTTATAACCTCAGTTTGGGCATAATGGCCTGTAGCAATTAAGTCATAGTCCTTTCCTTTCTTATCATGAAAGGCGCCAAACTTAATCAATCGATTACACATTACATCAGGATTAGGTGTAAAGCCAGCCTTTACCTTATCCATAGTGTATTTAGTTACTTGGTCCCAGTATTCCTTATGGCAATCAATCACTTCGAGTTTGCAACCGAAACGGTGTGCAACAGCGGTCGCCATTTCAAGGTCTTCTTCAGAAGAACAATCCCATTCTTCCTCTTGTTCTGGACCAATTTTGATATAAAAACAATCGGGGTGGAGGCCTTGTTGTACCAATTCGTAAAGTACAACTGAACTATCTACGCCTCCAGAAAGCAATACTGCGATCTTTTTATCCTGTAAATTTTCATTCATAGACTACAAACTTACAATATTTTTTTCGTTCTAACACTACGAAAGAGAATAAAAATAGCTAACTTTGCAACAAATGATGTTATTATAAAAGATATTACATTTTGTAGCAATACGATATTATTTGAGATATTGTTATTGAGCAAAAAGAGCACAATATGGAAGAATATATAGTTTCAGCCCGTAAATATCGCCCCGCATCTTTCGATACAGTGGTGGGGCAAAAGGCACTAACAGAAACACTAAAGAATGCAATTAAGGCGAATAAATTGGCGCATGCATACCTCTTTTGTGGACCTCGTGGAGTGGGAAAGACCACTTGTGCCCGTATTTTTGCAAAGACAATCAACTGCTTTACACCAACTGCTCAAGGCGAAGCGTGTAACCATTGCGAAAGTTGTGCAGCCTTTAATGAACAACGTTCGTTTAATATTTTTGAGTTAGATGCGGCAAGTAATAACTCAGTTGAGAACATAAAGGCCCTTATGGAGCAAACACGTATCCCACCACAAGTGGGTAAATACAAGGTGTTTATTATCGATGAGGTGCACATGTTGTCGACAGCTGCGTTCAATGCGTTCTTGAAAACGCTCGAAGAACCACCCGCACATGTTATCTTTATCCTTGCAACTACAGAGAAACATAAGATTCTTCCAACCATTCTTTCACGTTGTCAGATTTACGATTTCGAACGAATGACAGTGCAAGACATTGTGAATCACCTCGAAAGTGTAGCAAAGCAAGAGGGAATAACTTACGAACCTGAAGCTTTAACCATTATTGCTGAGAAGGCAGATGGCGGTATGCGTGATGCACTTTCAATCTTTGATCAAACCGCTTCGTTTGCTCAAGGCAACATAACTTATGCTAAAGTGCTCGAAGATCTCAACGTATTAGATGTTGAGAACTATTTTAAAATGATTGATTTCTCTCTCGATAACAAGGTAAGCGAATTGATGTTATTGCTCAATTCTATTGTTTCTAGAGGATTCGACTATGGAAATATATCGGTAGGACTTGCTGCTCACATTCGAAATGTATTGATGTCGAAAGACGAAAAGACCGTTTCTCTAATAGAAACAAGCGATTCTTTACGACAAAGATATAAAGAACAGGCCGCAAAATGTCCTACAACGTTCCTATATAAGGCTTTAAAACTCCTCAATCAGTGCGACATCAACTATAAACAAAGTAGTAATAAGGCCCTACTTGTTGAGCTAACACTTATTCAGGTGGCGCAAATCACCCAGCCAGAGGATGCAGATTCAGATGCATCGGGGCGCAGCCCTAAGAGTTTAAAAACCCTGTTTAAGCTATTAACTGCCAGCAATCGCACCCAAACAGATAAGCAGGTGTCTGTAAGCGATCAACCAAAGGCGGTTCAACCCATCGTGTCTACACCCAAAGAGCCTACAACTCCCGTTAAGACAGAGCAACCTAAGGCTAGCAATAACCCTTCTCGTCCCCGTTTAAAGATTTCAGATTTGGCTGTAACGTCAAAAGGAATGGGTACAAGAAGCAATGCTGCAAAAGAGGAATATGAAGAGTTAGTGAATACAGAAGAGCAGACTTCTACTTTCACCGACGAAGATTTGAGAGAGAAATGGATATCGATGTGCAACAGAATGCCACAAAAAATGAAGGCAATGGCTATGCGTATGAAAAATATGAAGTTGCATATCACCACGCTACCCAATATCGAAGTGGTAGTAGATAACCAAATATTGCTTACCCAAATGAATGAGATTCTTGCCCGATTAGAGGTAACTATGGCGCAAGACCTCAAGAATAAAGATGTGAAAATATCGCTTCGTTTGGCAAAGAAAGAAGAGTTAAAACCCATATTGACCGACAGAGAGATCTTTGCAAAGCTGCTTAAAAATAACCATTCGCTTGCAACTTTAAAAGAAGCACTCAAGTTAGAGCTCTCTTAAATAAAGCACTTGTTGCAGAATTGCATAGCAACTCTTTCATAAAAAGAACAAAGCCTCTTTCAAGTCACTAACAAAAGAGATAGAAAAAGAAAAAAATAAAGGTGTTTCTTCATTTGAGAAACACCTTTATTCTTATATAAGTGGAATGCCTGCAGCTTCACATTCGTTGCGCATTTCATCGGTCCAAATACTTGCTTGTATTTCTCCTATGTGCGCTTTGTGCAGTAATATCATACATAAACGACTCTGACCAATACCTCCGCCTATTGATAAAGGCAACTTATGGTTGAGCAGTTGCTGGTGGAAATACAAGTCTTTTCTGTCCAAAGAATTACTTATTTCGAGCTGTTCCATAAGCGATTGCTCGTTTACTCTTATACCCATAGACGATAGTTCGATTGCTCTTTCCAATATTGGATACCAAATTAAGATGTCACCATTCAATCCACGCAATCTATTTTCACCCATAGTGTGCCAATCATCGTAGTCAGGTGCACGATTATCGTGCTTCTCTCCGTTGCTCAAAACATCTCCAATACCAATGATAAACACCGCTCCAAACTCCTTGCAAATAGCATTTTCACGCTCTTTAGCCGATAAGTTAGGATAGCGTTGCAACAATTCTTCACTATGAATAAAATGAATTTCCTTAGGTAAGAAAGGTTTTAAACCTTGATAGGTTTCGCAAACGAGGTATTCGGTGCGACGAATAGCAGAGTAGATGCGCTCTACAACATTTTTAAGGAAAGCCACATTGCGATTACTATCGTTGATAACCGCTTCCCAGTCCCATTGGTCTACATACAAAGAATGAAGGTTATCCAGTTCCTCATCGGCACGAATAGCATTCATATCCGTATAGATTCCGTGTCCATCTTCAATGCCATGTTCAGCCAAAGTCAATCTCTTCCATTTAGCAAGCGAATGAACCACCTCAGCATGCGCATCGTTTAAATCCTTGATGGGGAAAGTAACAGCTCGTTCAGTACCATTCAAGTCATCGTTAATACCCAATCCTTTTAAAACGAAAAGGGGAGCGGTTACACGACGAAGGCGAAGTTCTGTTGAGAAATTCTGTTGAAAAAAATCCTTAATAAGTTTAATTCCTTGCTCTGTTTGGTGCTTATTGAGCAGTGCATTATAATCTTTTGGAAGAATGAGTTGCGCCATATCTTTTTGTAATAATTTTGATTACAAAGGTATATAAAATGCCGTCAACAGCGGCTTTTTATAGGTATTAATTTTGATTTCTCGTTTGTTTAGTTTAAATTTGCATGTCTTTGGCTCCGTAGCTTAGCTGAATAGAGCGTCAGATTCCGGTTCTGAAGGTCTTGGGTTTGAATCCCAACGGGGTCACAAAGTAAAAGGATACCATTTGAGAGGGTATCCTTTTATTTTTTTATTGTTCAACAAGGGTTTTCAAAAAGCATTGACTTTGCACTGCAAAAGGATTGCTTTTAGCCTGTAATATCAATGCTTTTATATCATGAACTCAATGCTATTAGATAATCATCAACAGAACATTGATTCCTATTAGCACCCACGATAAAATCACCATGAGCCAACTTTTGGTGCTATTCTTTAAATAATTCTTCCACGCAAGGGTAGAGAGAACGATTGAAAGGACGCTACTAACGAAGAAAGGAAGGCCATATCTTGTTGCTTTTTCACTCTCTTGCAGACTATAAGCCGCCATTAAAATGAAGATCGAGGCAACGAGAATAAACGCCACAACAATGAGTCCAAAGTAGAAAACGAAGACAAACGAGGGTGAACGTTCACGCATTTTGTTTGCCAATTCGACATTAACAGGGTCTTTAAACTCATCTTCAAGCATGTTGGCTGCACGCTTCTGATGATGTTCGAGCCACACCGTTATAGCAGTAAAGATGAGGGTTGCAGAGCAGAAAAGAATTCTTGCAAGACCTTCAAACATCAAAAGAAAGATGATAAAGAGGCCTAAGCCGAATAGAATTATTTTCCAAGTAGATGGTCTTTTCTCACCATAATAGCTGTTATCGAACGGATTATTGGGATCTAACCATTTCATTTTGTACCTCCAGGAATCTTCACTTCATTGATATCACTAATAACATTCCATGTGAAATTGAAGTTCTCTCCCTTAAATTCTATATTGTTATTTTTGTATTTATAGGTCACCTTGTAGGTCTTTCCATCAAAAGTGCTGTGTTGAACTTGATTTGGTTTGAGATAATCTTTAGGCAAATCGGTACTTAATTGCAACACCGCAGTAGAGTCAGAAGGGTTAGATGATATAATTTTTGCCCATGTCCAAGAACTCAAAGTGCGTGGAGGTTCAGGATAATATTCAGTGTCTGTGGCACAACCAAAATACAAATCGCCAGCCTTTGGTGCAACAGCCGAAGCCTCTTTAAGTGCCTTTTGCTTTGGAAGGTCAACTAAAATGAATCTCGCAGCCTTAAATGCAAAGAATGAAAGAAGGGCAATTGTAAGTGCAATCCATATCTTTCCAAAAAGTGTAAAGCGTCTTCCTGCACCCTCAACAGGGAAGTTTTGAGCCTGATGTTGTTGGAAAAGGCTCTTCATTTCCGTTGTCCAGTTGCGAGGATGTATAATCTGATCTGTTCCTATTTCATAGAAACGACCCGAGCATTTCTTTGCGACTGTAACCGACATGCCCATTGCATTGGTTTCTTCTTTGCTCAAAATTAAACGCATAGGTTCAATTCTTCCGCTAATGGGGCAGGTTAAATCTTCGACAATAACTTCTTTAAATGGAATCGTTTTACGTGTAATTGTAATAATCATAGTATGCTTTTATTTAATAATTTAGCACAAAGGTACAAGTAATGAACTTTACATTTAAAATGATAATATTGTTTTTACGAACTTTTTTGTTTTGAAATTGCAAATTAAGAACTTTTCATTAAGACTCGAAGTTATAATAAAATAGTTGAATTTATTTTGTTGTGTGTGGCATAATTGTTAACTTTGTAACAAATCATATCAATAAAAACGAATTTGAAAATGAATATAGTAGAAAGGTTTTTAAATTACACCAAATTCGATACTCAATCGTCTGAAGAGTCTGAAACCGTGCCCAGTACGGCAAAACAATTGGTGTTTGCCGAGTATTTAAAAAAAGAATTAGAGCGTGAAGGCTTGAGCGATGTTGAAATGGATGATAAAGGTTATATCTATGCAACATTGAAATCAAATACCAAGAAAAAAGTTCCAACAATTGGATTTATTTCTCACTACGACACAAGTCCCGATTGTAGCGGTGCAAATGTCAATGCACAAATCATTAAAAACTATGATGGTGGCGACATAACACTTGCATCAGGTCTTGTTTCTTCTGTGCAAAAATTCCCTGAACTTAAAGCGCATGTGGGCGAAGACCTTATTGTTACCGACGGAACCACATTGTTGGGAGCTGATGATAAAGCTGGTATTGCCGAAATTATGCAGGCAATGTGCTATCTAAGAGATCACCCCGAGATTGAACATGGCGATATAAGAGTGGGCTTTAATCCTGATGAAGAGATTGGAAAGGGAGCGCATCACTTCGACGTTAAACGCTTTGGTTGCGAGTGGGCATACACTATGGACGGCGGAGATCTTGGCGGATTAGAATACGAAAACTTTAATGCTGCAGGCGCAAAGATAACCATTCATGGTGTAAGTGTGCACCCTGGTTATGCAAAAGGCAAAATGGTGAATGCCAATACTCTTGCTTTTGAATTGGCACAAATGCTTCCTGCAACCGAAACTCCAGAGCATACAGAAGACTATGAAGGCTTTTATCACCTTTATAGCGTAAATGGTTCTACCGAAAAAGCAACACTTAATTATATTATTCGTGATCACTCTTTCGATAAGTTCGAAGCAAGAAAGAGCTTTGTAGAGTCGTGTGTAAAGGCAATGAACGAGAAATATGGAGAAGGAACCGTTGAATGTGCCATTAGCGATCAATACTATAACATGAAAGAAAAAATCGATCCAAATATGCATGTTATTGATATTGTGTTGCAAGCAATGCAAGAAAGCGGTGTAGCACCAAAGGTGGAACCTATTAGAGGTGGTACTGATGGAGCGCAATTGAGCTTTAAAGGATTGCCATGTCCCAACATCTTTGCAGGTGGTTTGTATTTCCATGGCCCTCACGAAACCGTTTCTATTCAGGTAATGGAAAAGGCAGTAGATGTTATTGTGCGTATTTGTGCAATCACATCTAAGTTCAACGACTAAGATTCTGAATAGCATTTACATCATTAAACAGGCGACAATGGTTTTGGGTTGTCGTTTGTTTAATGGTTTAACTTATATAGAAGGCTTTGAAAAAGACCTTCTAACACCTAACTAATAACATATAGACAACACAAAGTTAAGATAAAAACAAGAGAGAAATAAATGAGTAATATAGCCCCTTTAATAGGAGATTTGGGATTAATACTAGTAGTTGCAGGTATCGTTACATTGCTTTTTAAACGCCTTAAACAACCTTTGGTGTTGGGATATATCGTTGCTGGCTTCTTAGTTGGACCCAATATGCCTTATACTCCCTCGATAGTAGATAGAGTAGATGTGCAGGTTTGGGCGGATATTGGTGTGGTTTTCCTCTTGTTTTCTATGGGCTTAGACTTCTCTTTTAAAAAGATTTTTAAGCTGGGAACAGCCCCGTTTATTGCTGTTCTGGGTATAGTTGTCTCCATGTTCACCATCGGTTATACGGCAGGTTGGCTGTTCGGGTGGACGTCTATGGAGCGAATTTTCTTAGCATCTGTATTCTCTGTATGTAGCAGTTCAACCATTGTATATAAAACCTTCAATGAGTTGAAACTGAAACAACAACGCTTTGCCAGTTTGGTTTTAAGTGTATTGGTGATCGAAGATGTATTGAGTATTGTTATTATGGTGATGCTTTCTGCCATTGCAGGGGGCGATTCGCTTAGCTCTATGGAGCTCATTAAGATCACAACAAAGATTGCTTTCTTTATTATCTTATGGTTTGTCGTAGGCATTTATCTTGTTCCTATCTTCTTAAGAAAGACAAGAAAGATTATGACCAACGAGATTTTGCTGGTGGTTTCATTGGCAATGTGTTTCTTTATGGCCATATTCTCGGCGCAAGTAGGCTTTAGTAGTGCTTTCGGAGCATTCGTAATGGGTTCTATTTTGGCTGAAACAGTTGATGTTCACAAGATCATAAAGGTGGTAGAACCTATAAAAGACCTTTTTGGAGCGGTGTTCTTCGTGTCGGTAGGTATGCTTGTTGACGTGAAAATATTGATCGATTACGCCTTGCCTATATTGAGTATTGTGGCATTGGTGATAATGGGTCAAGCAATCTTTGGTACTTTCTCGTTCATGCTTAGCGGTAATTCGCTTAAGACTTCAATGCAAAGTAGCTTCTCAATGGCGCAAATTGGTGAGTTTCCTTTTATCATTGCATCGCTCGGAGTATCGTTAGGTGTTATCGGAAACTTTATGTATCCTGTGATAGTTGCTGCCTCGGCAATAACTACTTTCTTAACTCCTTATGTTATAAAGAGCGCAGTTCCTCTTTATAATGGATTGGAACGAGTGCTTCCACGCAGATGGATGAAGATGATTAACCACATGAATGTGGGTACAGAACGTGACTCGTCGAATAGCTTGTGGAAGCCTTTTATGATAAGAATGTTGCGCACTGTGGTGATTTATAGCATCATCTCAACAGCTGTTATTTCATTGATGCTCACTTTCTTCTTGCCTTTCATTCGTTCTATCTTACCTCATTGGTGGGCAAATGCCGTGTGTGGAGGTCTTACTTTGATGTTTATTGCCTCGTTCCTTCGTGCTATTGTGCTTGCACCTAACCATAGTGCAGAGTTCAAAGGTTTGTGGAATGAGAGTCATAAGAATCGCTTGCCGCTTACGTTTATGACTTTTGTGCGTATCGTTATCGCTGTGGCTTTCACCTTTTATATATGTAATTACTTAAGTAGATTCTCGTTTGCGCTAATGATGAGTATTGCTTTGGTGATGGTAATTCTGATGTTGATGTCGAGAAGATTAAAGAGTAGAACGATCAGAATGGAGCGACAATTTGTTGAAAACCTACGTGCAAGGGATATCGAAGCTGTGGTGTTGGGTCACAACAAGCCTTTATATGCTCGTAATTTGCAGGATAGAGATTTGCATATTGCAGACTTTGAGGTGCCTGAGAATAGTATTTGGATTGGTAAAACACTTGAAGAACTACAACTTGCAAGTATCTATGGAATTCAAGTGAGTAGTATCTTACGTGGCAAACATCGATTGAATATTCCTGGAGGGTCAACTATTATCTACCCAGGTGATGTGATTCAGGCCATAGGTAGCGACGAAAAGCTAACTGCTTTCCATACTGCTATGAGCGAAGCATTGGTTCCTGACGATTTAGAAATAGAGATGCGAGAGATGAAGCTCAAGCAACTAATTGTTGAAAAGGATAGTTATTTAATTGGAAAGACAGTACAAAACAGCGGTATTAGAGATCGATTTAACTGTATGATTGTAGGTTTTGACGATGGAAATGAAGACCTAACCCCGGCTCATCCAGCACGAGAATTTAAGATTGGAGACGTAGTTTGGTTGGTAGGAGAGCAAGAGTCATTAAAAGAATTGATGTCGTAAAGAAATGATACATCGTGTTTCTGCGATGTATTATTATATAATGTATAGAGCAAAAGAAAAGCTCATGGCTTAAAACCATGAGCTTTTTTCGTTGTATATTTTTTCGATTGATCAATCGATTGTTTACATATTAAGCTTCAGAACGCTCGATATAAGCAAGTACATCGCCCTTTCTAATCTTCTTGCCTTGCTTTGCTGCGATCTCAACAAGCTTGCCTCCAAGAGCTGCAGGTATTGTTGTTAGCTCGCCCCAAGTAGTTAAGATGTAGCAGAATGCATCGCCTTCTTTATATTCTTTACCGATAAATGGCTCTACAGAAGGTGAACATTCGCCCTCACCATTCATCTCCCAGAATACTTGTCCTGCAACAGGTGAAACGATTGCGTCTGCTTTTGCGTGCTTGAACTCTGCAAGTTGAGCAGGAGTTAGCTTGCTACCAAGTTTCGCATCTTTAGCTTTTTGAAGGTCAGCAAGGAAGTTTTTCTTTGCTTGTCCACTCTTATAGTTACGATATTGTTCTGGGTGCATAGCCAATTCGAATAGTTCTTCGTCGTCTTGTCCATAGTCCCAACCGTTCTCGTCCATCTCTTTACGGAACTCATCAAGCTTATTTGTAAGCAAAGTACGTGGGTCTACGTCTGTAAATTCACGACCTTGTTTCTTAGCAAGCTCAATAATTACATCGTCAATCTTACCTGGAACCTTACCACTCTTACCAAGAATCATACCCCACATTGAGTCGTCCATCATCACAAAGCGACCCTTTCCTTGCTCAAGTGTTAGCAAGTTCATCAATGCTATGTTCTTAGTATATTGTGAGAATGGTGTAACTAGTGGTGGATAACCAACTCTTGGCCATACATAAGCAACCTCTTCGAATAGCTTAACAAGCATATCGTCTGTTGATAGAGGTGCTTCTCCCTTCTTAGCTCTTAGGTTATTGATGGTTTGTTGAATGCCTGCAAGGTCTGACATCATACTTCCCATCATGCCACCAGGTAGACCTGACTCTAAAAGAAGAGAGCTCATGAGCATATTATTGGGGTTAATAAAGTAGCCTAACCATTCATCTATGAACTCTTGAGTTAAGGCACGAGCACGCATATATGCATTCATATTGATCTCAGGAACATCGAATCCTTCGTGTTTCAACATGCTTTGAACAGAAATAATGTCTGCATGCATCTTACCCCAAGATAGTGGTTCCATTGCACAATCGATGATATCTGCACCATTGTTACATACTTCTAGGATAGAAGCCATGCACAATCCAGGTCCAGCATGACCGTGATATTCAATGATTATATCAGGATGTTTCTCACGAATAGCCTTAGTTAGTTGACCAAGAAGCGCTGGTTGGCCGATACCTGCCATGTCTTTAAGACAGATTTCCTCTGCTCCTGCTTCGATAAGTTGGTCTGCTATGTTGGTATAGTATTCTAATGTGTGGATAGGAGAAGTGGTAATACACAATGTTCCTTGTGGAGTCATACCAGCTTCAGCTGCCCATTTAATACTAGGAATGATGTTTCTAACGTCGTTTAATCCGTCGAATATACGAGGAATATCAACACCTTGAGCGTGTTTTACTTTGTACATAAGAGCTCGAACGTCATCGGGTACGGTGTACATACGCAATCCATTCAAACCACGGTCAAGCATATGAGTCTTGATTCCTACCTCATTGAAAGGCTTACAGAATGCTCTTACTGCATCATTAGGATTTTCTCCTGCCAATAAATTAACTTGTTCAAAGGCTCCACCGTTAGTTTCTACACGTGAAAAGCAGCCCATTTCGATAATAACGGGTGCAATTCTCTCTAGCTGATCTTTACGAGGTTGAAACTTTCCAGATGATTGCCACATGTCTCTATAAACGAGACTGAACTGTATTTTCTTCTTCATATCGTTAATCTTTATTGTAAACTGTCTCTTATTAACTTTTTGATTTGTCTGCAAATTTAATCAAAAAATCCCGAAACACTTATGTTGTTCTCATTTTTTTAGTTACTATTGCTTTAGCAAAGCTTATTTATAGTTTTGCACATGTTTATTTCTTTTCTACTTATTTTATTTCGTTTGTTGTGTATAAATGTTAATTAATAGAGCTTTACTGAATAGAATTGAATTTTATTGATTACTTTTGTCTGTGATAAAAGACGTGGTTAAGTAACTCAAAATCATAAGTGAAAATCCATAACTATTGATGAAAAAGAATAATATTGGATTAATTTGGAATGTCATTGTGCACTATAAATATTATATAGTGTTCATACTTGGTGCGCTTGTTGTTTTAGTATTAGACGAGAATAGTGTTTTGCATCAAGTTCAACTTAATTCTCAAATAGAATCACTTAAAGACGAAATCACCAAATATACCGAAGATAATAAAGAGGCAACACGTCGACTTCGTGAGCTAGAACGCAATCCAAAGGCTATTGAAAAGATTGCCAGAGAGCATTATTTTATGAAAGCTGACGATGAAGATATCTTCGTTTTGAGTGATGATCAGATAAAAGAAAAGGAACCAAATGAAAAAGTTAAGTAAGCTAGAAGCTATATTATACCTTGTAGGAGGACTACTGATGGTGCTTGGAGCCGCAGGATTTGTCTTCATGTTTCACCAAGAAATTGTTTGTTGGATATTTTTATTAGGAGCCATTCTCTTTACAGCTATCCAAAGCATGCAGACATATCAAGGTCGAAATGTAGTTATTACACGACTTAAAAAGATAATGAATCTAGCAAGCTTGCTATTTGTTTTCTCAGGAATATTAATGGTAGACAATGCTTATCACTTCTTAATGCCTTTGTTTAAAGGTTATTCAGACAGTGGACATGTGCTTTATCTCACTTATGTTTACAATAAATGGGTGTTGCTTTTAATCATCGCTTCGATTTTAGAAATATACACAACACATCGTATAGATAGCGAGTTAAGACGTGAAGAGACTAATAATAAAAATCTATAAAACAAGCATTTAAAGACAGAAATAACTGAAAATTCATTTCTTACATACAAGATATCGTCGTATATTTGTATAATTCAACGATAGAAATATCGACGAAAAATAAACCGAAACAACAAAATAATCATCTTAATAGTATAAAACGAACAAGACACATTCATATGAAAAAGCTCTGGTTTTTACTACTTGCACTTGTCCTTTTGGCTTCATGTGCAAATTCATATAATATCACTGGCTCTTCAAATATCTCCACATTAGATGGTAGAAAGCTATATTTAAAAGTCTTTACAGATAACGATTTCAAGAAAATAGACTCATGCGAGGTTGTTCATGGGGCTTTTTCTTTCTCAGGAAAGTTAGACAGTGTTTGCATGGCAAACCTCTTTATGGACGATGAAAGCTTGCTACCTTTGGTGTTAGAAGAAGGAAATATCGCTGTAACATTCAACACTACAAAGCAAACAGTAGGTGGAACGCCTCTTAACGACAAGTTATTTCAATTCTTTAGTCGATACAATCAGTTAAAAAATCAAGAGGTAGAGCTTATTAGAAAGCACGACCAAGCCATTATGAATGGTAAAGATATGGAAGAAGTAGTGGTGGCATTGCAAAACACAGCGGCACAACTTGCGCAGCAAGAAGACAACCTTGTAACCTCATTTGTAACCAATAACTTTGACAATGTCCTTGGTCCTGGTATCTTCTTTATGGTCACAATCGGACAAGAACATCCTGAATTAACTCCTTGGGTCGAAGATATTATGAGCAAAGCAACCGACCGTTTCAAGAACGATCCTTATGTAAAAGATTATTATCAGAAAGCTCAAGAGAACCAAGAGATTGTGAATGGACTAAAAGACAGCGGTTATATGGGTAATGCACCCGTTGAAACTGCTACACCAGCAAGCCCAGTTCCCACTCCAAATGAATTGGCAAAACCAGCGCAATAATTTGTTATTTAAATATTTATTCAATGCGAATACTTATAAAGAATGGATGGATTGTAAATGAAGGTCGAACCTTTAAAGGCTCGATAGTTATTGAAAATGATTATATTCAATCTGTTCTCGAAGACGAGTTAGATAATACTCCCCGTGGAACCTACGATAAAGAAGTAGATGCCACGGGGTGTTTCGTATGCCCAGGTGTAATCGATTCACATGTACATTTTCGTGAACCAGGCTTAACCAACAAAGCTGATATAGCCTCAGAGACCCGTGCAGCCGCCTTTGGAGGAGTGACTTCGTTCTTCGATATGCCCAACACTTTGCCCCAAACTACAGCGATTGAGGCTTTAGAAGCGAAGTTCGACATTGCAAAAGAAAAGAGTTCAATTAATTATAGCTTTTTCTTTGGAGCAACAAACAACAATGCCGACCTTTTAAAAGAGTTGGATATTCATCGCATTCCAGGTGTAAAGCTCTTTATGGGAGCCTCTACAGGAAATATGTTAGTAGACCAACGCAATGCACTTGAGCGTATTTTTGCAGAGTCGCCCGTGTTGATTATGACACATTGCGAAGACTCTGGCATTATAAGTGCGAATATGAAGAAGGTAAAAGCAGAGCAAGGTGACGACCCAGATATTAGCTCTCACCCCCTCATTCGTTCAGAAGAAGCGTGTTATGCCTCATCTTCTTTAGCCGTAGAGTTGGCCAATCAAACAGGAGCACGCTTGCATGTGGCTCATTTAACCACTGAGAAAGAGCTCTCGTTATTTGGAAATAATCCTAAAATAACAGCCGAAGCAGTTATACCTCATTTGTTTTTCTGTGATAAAGACTATGCTTCTTTAAAGGCATTGATCAAATGTAATCCTGCCATTAAGAAGCAATCCGATCGTGATGCTTTGCGTCTTGCCCTCACAAATGACAAGATCACCACAATAGGAACCGACCATGCACCACACCTTTTAAGTGAAAAGCAAGGCGGAAGTGCCTCTGCAATGTCGGGAATGCCAATGGTTCAGTTCTCTCTTTCAGCAATGCTTGAGTTGGTAGACCAAGGCGTTTTAAAGATAGAAAGAGTGGTAGAGCTGATGTGTCACAATCCTGCTAAATTGTTTGAGATAAACCAACGTGGCTTTATTCGAGAGGGATACAAAGCCGACATCATTCTTGTTCAACAAAATTCTCCCTACACTGTCACCGAAGACGTAATACAAAGTAAATGTAAGTGGAGCCCACTTATGGGGCATACCTTCAATTGGCAGGTGCAAACCACCATTTGTAATGGACACATCTTATATAATAAAGGTCACTTCGATGATAGCTATCGAGGCGAAGAAATACGCTTCCGCTCAGCTCATTCGTAAAGTACAGCAACCTGTTTGCATAATACCTCACTTGTAAGAGCAGCATACATACATTATAAAACCATCATTAACAAGAACATCATTAATACTAAATTTTATAGTGTTGGCTAACAACTAACATTTTGTTTATTTATGATTGCACGCATATTAGTTCTATTATTAATTATAATCATAATGCCCACGATGTATTTCGATTGGCGTTATTGGCGTAAAAAGAAAAGCTTCAATTGGTTGAAAAGAGTGTTGTTGTGGCTTCCAACCATTGCAATGGTTGTTTATACCATTGTTCTTTCTACCGAAAAAGATTTCATTCCCCACGACGCCACTGCCCTCTATTGGTATCTTTTTTTATTGGGTGTGTGGACCATTCCAAAGACATTAGCAGCCATTTGTTCGTTCTTTGGTTGGCTATGGTGCCGTTTTAGAAAGTCGAAAAGGAACTATGGAAATCTACTTGCATTCTTCTTGTCTATCGCTTGCATCTTTGTTGTGATATATGGCTCTACTTTTGGCGTTAAAAAGTTGGTTGTTGAGCACCAAGATCTTTATTTTAAAGACCTTCCCAAAGCTTTTGATGGCTATAAACTGGTGCACATCAGCGACCTGCATGTGGGCACTTACACTGGCGAACGACAAGCTTTTCTGGCTCAAGTCATCGACTCTGTTAATGCGCAAAAGGCAGATCTCATTGCATTTACAGGCGACTTGCAAAATGTTCAACCCTCAGAACTCTACGAACACGAAGATCTTTTGCGTTCACTTAAAGCCAAAGACGGGGTATATTCGGTATTGGGCAATCACGATTATAGCGAATATATAAAGAAAGATGAGGCCATTAAGCGAGCTTATGAAAAAGAAACAGTGTCGTTAGAAAGACGCTTTGGCTGGAATCTTTTGATGAACGAACATAGAAGTATACATCGTTTAAACGACTCAATTGTGGTTGTTGGGACCGAAAACGATGGTGTTCCGCCATTCCCACACAAAGCAGATATCAAGAAAGCAATGCAAAATGTAAAAGCAAATAGCTTTGTTTTGTTTTTGCAACACGACCCTTCTGCCTGGGACCGAAACATTCTTCCCAACTCACATGCACAGCTCACGCTCAGCGGTCACACCCATGGTGGGCAAGTGTCGATAGGCTCTTTGCGTCCAACCATGTTGAAATATAAAGAAGATCGTGGTTTATATGAACACGATAAGCGTATGTTATATGTTTCAACAGGAGTGGGGGGAGTTCTTCCTTTTCGCTTTGGTGTGCCTCCAACAATAACAGTTATAACCTTACATACAGCAAGATGACACTCTTATATCGCATTTATCAGCTTTTTATAGCACTGCCTCTCATTGCTATTGCCACGTTGTTAACAGCCCTAACAACCACCATTGGTTGCACAATAGGTAACGGAAACTTTTGGGGTTACTATCCTGGAATGATATGGGGACGTGTGGTTATCGCCCTACTTCTTTTGCCTGTTAAGGTTGAAGGACGTGAGCATTTAAAGAAGGGACAATCTTATGTTTTTGTGAGTAATCATCAAGGTGCTTTCGACATCTTTTTAATTTACGGCTTTTTAGGTCGTAATTTTAAATGGATGATGAAACATCAATTGCGCAAAATGCCCTTTGTGGGTCGTGCTTGCGCAGCTGCGCATCATATTTTTGTAGATAAACGTACCCCAAAGAAGGTGAAAGAAACTATTGACCATGCACGTTCGGTGTTGCAACAAGGAATGTCTTTAATGATATTTCCAGAGGGAGCACGCTCGTTTACGGGCCATATGGGGGTGTTTAAGCGTGGCTCTTTCAATCTTGCCGACGAGCTTCAATTGCCCATTGTGCCTATAACCATCAACGGATCGTTCGATGTTATGCCTCGAACTCGTGATATGCGTTGGGTAAATTGGCACCCTTTAAAACTCACCATTCATCAACCTATTGAGCCAAAAGGGCAGGGACCAGAAAATATTAAAGCCCTACTCGAGGAGAGTTATCAAGTGGTGATGAGCGGATTGGTGAAAGAATATCAAGGATTTGTTGCAAATCCCGACCAATAAACCGCAGAGCTAACTATTGAATAGTATATTTTTTAGATAAGATAAATCTTATGAAAGTGGTGTGATTGCAGAACCAATGCAGTTGCACCACTTCTTTTTTAGGGACTTGTTTTCTATTCTTTTCGGTGCAATAATGAGGCTTTTCTTTGTGTTGTCGTTGCCCTTAAAGCATAAAAGCAATCCCTTTGTTCTCTAAAAGCATTGATGTTACACCGCAAAAGCAATGTGTTTGCAATGTAAAAGCATTCCTTTTAAATTCCTCTTTCTATCTCATTGAAAATCAATAGCTCAACTCCTTTCCCTTTAGTATGGTATAAGTGTTCCTAAATTTCTTTTTATCTGCAGCACAACTTCACCTTTATTTTCTTTTTATCTTATTCTATATAGGTAGAATGGGTTGCGCTTTAAGAAGTTGATTTCTTAGAAAGTGGATTATATCGAGCACGATATAAGTTAACAAAAGTAAAGCTATTAAGTATCGTGGGCGATATAATTAAAAAGAAGTTAAAGTTCAATTATATCGCTTGCGATATTAAAGTAAAAGTCATATCTTTGCATTGTCAATTAGAAAAAACATCTATTTCGACACAGATAAGATTTTAAGAATAGTATAATAATAAACATTTCAATAACAATTAAAACGGAAAAAGATGATGGAAACAGTTTATAGCTTTAGCTTAACGGATAAAAAAGGTAATGAAGTAAGCCTAGAACAATATAAAGGTAAGGTACTTTTAATTGTAAACACTGCAACAGGTTGCGGCTTTACTCCACAATATGAGCAACTAGAAGCTGCTTATAGCCAATTGAAAGACAAAGGATTTGAGGTGTTAGATGTGCCTTGCGACCAGTTTGGACATCAAGCTCCAGGTTCTGATAGCGAGATAACAGAATTCTGTACAATGAAGTTTGGCACAACATTCCCACAATTCAAGAAATCTGAAGTGAATGGTGCTAACGAGCTTCCTCTATACACTTGGCTTAAAAAAGAAAAGGGATATGCTGGCAATGCCTATGAAGAAAAGCTTGCAGCAATTATGGAACAACTCTATAATGAATGTAATTCAACCCCAAGAAGCAAAGATGATATTCAATGGAACTTCACTAAGTTCGTTGTAAATCGTGAGGGAAAAGTAGTTGCACGCTTTGAACCTACAGAAGATTTTGCTAAAGTAGAAGAGTGCATCAAGGGTCTTTTATAAGGCAATTGATTGTAGTTAGAACAAGTAAAACGTAATAAATCGGGGTTGAACATACAAAAGTAAGATGTAAGTAGGCAGAGATTTTCACGGCTTTACAATCGAAATGCAAACAGAAAATCTTTGTATTAAAATCAATTTTATCATGGCGTATGATCAACTAAAATTAGAAAGACAATTGTGTTTTCGTCTTTATACGGCCAGTAGGCTCACAACTCAAACCTACGAACCATTCTTAAAGCAACTCGGTATCACTTATACTCAATATTTAGTGCTATTGGTTCTATGGGAAAAAGACGATCAACCCATTAACGATATCGGCAAAACTCTGCTCTTAGGAATCAATACCATTTCGCCACTTATAAAGCGAATGGAGGCTCAAGACCTTGTAGCTCGACACAATAGCGATAAGGATAAACGCCAACAGCTGGTTTATTTAACCTCCAAGGGTAAAGAAATGAAAGAAAAAGCAGCCAAAATTCCAGGGTATATGCTCGATGCAATGAACGAAAATAACGTTGATGCAGAAGCACTTTCGAAGCTTATTCCTGTGTTAGACGATTATATTCAGAAATTGAAAGAAACAGAGTGATGTTTTAGATTATTAATAATTATAATTGAAAGAGGATATGTTTATGAACAGCATATTCTCTTTTTTCTTGTTACAAGCACGTAAAAAAGAACTTAAAGATGGTGGTTCTCAATAAAAAACGCTAACTTTGCATAATATAGTTATGTGTATGAATCAAAGCGACAGCATTGTAATCATTCCCACTTATAATGAAAAGGAGAATGTAGAAAACATCATTCGAGCAGTATTTGCATTGGATAAGTGTTTTCATATATTGATAATTGACGATGGAAGTCCCGACGGAACCGCATCAATTGTTCAACGTTTGCAAGCCGAAGAGTTTGCAGATCGACTCTTTTTGATAGAACGTCAAGGTAAATTAGGATTAGGAACAGCCTACATAACAGGCTTTAAATGGGCATTAGAAAACAACTACGACTATGTATTTGAAATGGATGCCGATTTTAGTCACGCTCCTTCCGATCTTCCACGACTATATAATGCATGCGCACAAGAAGGCTATGATGTAGCAATTGGCTCACGATATGTAAGTGGAGTGAACGTTGTGAACTGGCCAATAGGACGAGTGTTGATGAGCTATTTCGCATCGAAATATGTTCGTTTCATCACTGGTTTCAAGGTACACGACACCACTGCGGGCTTTAAATGCTATCGAAGAAAGGTGTTAGAAACTATTCCTTTAGATCAAGTTCGCTTTAAAGGCTATGGATTTCAAATCGAAATGAAATATACAGCCTATAAAATTGGATTCAAAATAAAAGAAGTTCCTGTTGTATTTGTGAATCGACAAGAAGGTGTTAGCAAGATGAGCGGAGGCATATTTGGTGAAGCTTTCTTTGGAGTTATGCGCCTTCGATGGGACGGTTGGTTTAGAAAATATCCCAAGATAAGCCATTAATAGCAATAATAAGCATGAATCGTGTTAGTCGATTCATGCCCTTTTCTTTTATAAACATTATTGTTTTAAATAGTAGTATTTAATGAAACTTAGCGACATAGCTACACTCTATGGGGCTTTGCCACAAGCTGTTGCCCTACGTAAGACACTCAGTGATAACGCAACAAACACCATTTGGCTAAAAAATATCAAAGCATCTGCAGTTCCATTGCTATTTGCTTCGGTTGCGCCAAAAGCACAACAAGTATTTGTTTTCATTCTTTCTGATGCTGACGAAGCGGGCTATTTCTATAACGATTTAGCGCAAATAATGGGTAAAGAGCAAGTAATGTTCTTTCCATCATCATACAGAAGGGCAGTGAAATATGGTCAACACGATCCCGCAAGTGAGATATTGCGAACCGAAGTACTTGCAACTCTATCGGCAAAAGAAAGCTCTGACACCCTCAATAAGCAGGCTTTGTTTATCGTTAGCTATCCCGAAGCCATTGCAGAGATGGTGGTTTCGAAGCAATTGATTAGCGATAAGGTGGTGAAAGTGGCTGTTTCGCAGGTAATAGACCTTGTAGAACTGCGCAAAAGACTATTAGAATTGGGCTTTAACGAATGTGATTACGTTTATGAACCAGGTCAATTTGCCATAAGAGGCAGTCTTTTAGACATCTATTCGTTTTCTCATGAATATCCTTATCGTGTCGATTTCTTTGGCGATGAGGTCGATTCTATCCGTACATTCGATATCGAAAGTCAGCTATCTCGTGATAAAAAGGAAAGTATTGAGATATTACCTGAATTGTCAACAGAGACCAATGAGCGAGTACCTTTATTGCGTTTCTTGCCCCAAGGGGCTATTGTGGCAATGAAAGACCAATCGTTTGTGCATCAAACAATAGATAATATCTATCGTGAAGGCTTTACTTCTGCCGCTATAACAGAGCGTCTTTCGGGTGCAACAGAGCAAGAACAAGCTGAAATACAGCGTGAATTGTGTCGTGAAAACATATTATGTAGCGCTTCGATGTTTGTTGATGACATCTCGAAAGTAAAGCGAATAGAATTTGGTTCGTCTCCTGTTGCTATCCCAAATGCCACTATTGAGTTCAATATAACACCTCAACCGCTCTTTCATAAGAACTTCGAATTGTTGAAAAAGACTTTCGAAGACTTTGTATTAAAAGGCTATAAACTCTACATTTTTGCTGATAGTGCCAAGCAACAGCAGCGTTTATATGATATATTGAATAGCGAAGTAAATGAGAAAAACGAAGCGGTTAAAGTGTCAGAGATAAAGAAATTAGACTTTATCTCAGTGGATAAGACCATTCATGAGGGCTTTATTGATAATGATTTAGGGGTTTGTTTCTTTACAGATCATCAGATATTCGATCGTTTTCACAAGTATAATTTGAAGTCAGATAGCGCCCGTTCGGGTAAAATGGCATTGACTTTAAAGGAATTACAGGAGATGGAACCAGGCGATTTCATTGTTCATGTGGACTTTGGAATAGGTAAATTTGGTGGATTAGTGCGTGTTCCAAGTGGCGAAAGCTATCAAGAAATGATTCGAATCATTTACAATAACAATGATAAAGTAGATATTTCGATTCATTCTCTCTATAAAATCAGCAAGTATAAACGTGGAGATACAGAGCAACCACCACGCCTTTCAACCTTAGGAACAGGTGCTTGGGAACGTATTAAAGAGCGAACTAAGAAGCGAATAAAAGACATTGCTCGTGATTTGATTAAGCTTTATGCCAAGAGAAGACATGAGAAAGGCTTTGCTTTTAGCGCTGATTCGTTCCTACAACATGAGCTTGAAGCCAGCTTTTTATATGAAGATACGCCCGATCAGCTAAGGGCTACGCAAGAAGTTAAAGCCGATATGGAGAGCGGAAGACCTATGGATAGGCTCGTTTGCGGTGATGTTGGGTTCGGAAAGACCGAAGTTGCCATTCGAGCAGCATTCAAAGCGGCTTGCGACAACAAACAAGTTGCGGTGCTAGTGCCTACAACAGTGTTGGCATATCAGCACTTTCAAAGCTTTAGTTCACGCTTAAAAGGATTACCAGTAAAGGTAGATTATCTTTCAAGAGCACGCACTGCAAAGCAAACAAAGCAAGTTCTTGCCGACCTAGAGAAGGGCGATTTAAACATACTTATAGGCACTCATAAACTCATTAGTAAAACAGTTAAGTGGCATGACTTAGGTCTTTTGATTATAGATGAAGAGCAAAAGTTCGGCGTTTCGGTGAAAGAAAAGCTCAGAACCATTAAAACTAATGTCGATACACTCACGATGTCGGCCACACCTATACCACGAACACTTCAGTTTTCGTTAATGGGAGCAAGAGACATGAGCATTATTCGCACTCCACCTCCTAACCGTTATCCTATTCATACCGAGCTTTCTGAGTTCTCATCAGATGTGATTCGAGATGCAATTAACTTCGAAATGAGTCGCAATGGACAAGTATATTTCGTGAACGACCGTATAAGTAACTTGCAAGAGCTATCAAATCTTATCTTAAAATATATCCCGGATTGTCGTGTTGCGATAGGACATGGACGCATGCAGCCTGAAGAATTAGAGCAAATCATTATGGGCTTTATGAACCATGATTATGATGTTCTGCTCTCAACAACGATTATTGAGAGTGGAATAGATATCTCTAATGCCAACACTATCATCATAAATGATGCGCATCGCTTTGGTTTATCCGACCTACATCAAATGCGTGGACGTGTAGGAAGAAGCAATCGAAAGGCCTTTTGTTATCTTCTTGCGCCCCCAAAGAGTCTACTTAAGCAAGATGCAAGACGCAGGTTAGAGGCTTTAGAGACCTTTTCTGAGTTGGGAAGTGGCTTTAGTTTGTCGATGCAAGACTTGGATATACGAGGTGCGGGCAATCTTCTTGGCTCTGAACAAAGCGGTTTTATAGAGGATTTGGGCTATGAAACCTATCAAAAGATATTGACTCAGGCTGTTACAGAGCTAAAGAATGATGAGTTCTTCGATTTATATCAAGAGCAAATCGATGCAGGAGAAGCCATTAAAGCGAGTGACTTTGTGGAAGATTGTGCGGTGGATTCTGACCTAGAAATGTACTTCCCAGATAGCTATGTGCCTGGAAGTAGCGAGCGAATGTTACTTTATCGAGAATTGGATAATATCGAGTCGGACGACGCTTTACATGCCTATAAACAGCGATTGTTAGACCGTTTCGGTGAAATTCCACATCAAGCAGAAGAGTTGATGAATGTTGTTGCCTTGCGAAGACTAGGAAAGAACATGGGAATTGAAAAGGTCATACTTCGTCAAGGACGCATGAATTTGCAGCTAGTGGGCAACACTAACAGTGCATATTATAAGAGTGAGGCATTCGGAAGACTTATTAATTACGTGGGAAATAACCCTCGAAGCTGCAATATTAAGGAGCATAAAGGACTTAGAATGGTTACTATTGCAAATGTTCCAACAGTGAATAAAGCGGTGGAGGTGCTACAATCGATAGAAAAGAGCTAAGGCATTCTGTCGTTAGCCCATATATATTAAGGTGTAAAAGAAAAATAGTGTTAGACAATTGGATTGCCCAATGTGTCTAACACTATTGCTTTTTATGCAGTAAAAGAAGAGTTATTACAACTCAACCTTAGGTACATCTTTCAATGAGTTACTGATTTCTTCGTCTGAGATGCTATAGTTTTGCAAGTCACCATTTAGATAACTTTCGTATGCAGTCATATCAATTAAACCATGACCAGATAGGTTAAACAACAGAACTTTAGCCTCTCCGCTTTCCTTACACTTAATAGCTTCACGAATAGTAGCGGCAATCGCGTGTCCACTTTCAGGCGCAGGAATAATTCCTTCGGTACGTGCAAAGAGCATACTTGCATCGAAAGACTCTAACTGTGGAATGTCTTCTCCTCGCATCAATCCATCTTTTATAAGCTGAGAAACAAGCGTTCCTGCTCCATGATAGCGCAAACCGCCAGCGTGAATGTTTGCAGGTTTGAAGTCATGTCCTAGAGTATACATTGGAAGAAGAGGCGTATAGCCAGCTTCATCGCCAAAATCGTATTCAAACTTACCACGAGTTAGTTTTGGACAGCTCTCTGGTTCAGCCGCAATAAACTCAGTTTTCTTGCCAGAAAGAAGGGTATGGCGCATAAATGGGAATGCAAGTCCACCAAAGTTACTACCTCCTCCGAAGCAAGCAATAATCTTATCAGGATATTCTCCCGCCATTTCCATCTGCTTTTCAGCCTCTAATCCGATAATAGTTTGATGTAGAGTGACATGGTTAAGCACCGAACCTAAAGTGTATTTACAATTTGGTGTGGTGGTAGCAAGCTCAATAGCTTCTGATATTGCCGTACCTAATGTGCCAGGATGGCGTGGATCTCGGGTGATAATATCTTTACCAGCACGAGTAGACATTGATGGAGAACCAGTTACTTCAGCCCCAAAAGTGCGCATAATACTACTGCGATAGGGCTTTTGTTGCATACTAACTTTCACCTGATACACTGCTGCCGACAATCCAAAAAGGCTTGCTGCATAGCTTAAAGCAGCACCCCATTGACCCGCTCCCGTTTCTGTTGTGACGTTAGTTGTGCCCTCTTGCTTGCAATAATAGCATTGAGGAATAGCCGAATTCACCTTATGAGAACCCAAAGGGTTTACACTTTCATTCTTAAAGTATATATGTGCAGGTGTATCTAAGGCTTTTTCCAATGCATAAGCACGCACAAGAGGTGTAGATCTGTAGAATTTATATTTATCGAGCACTTCTTCTGGAATGTCAATCCAGCTATTTGTGAAATCAAGTTCTTGTTTACTACATTCTAAAGAGAAGATATGTGCCAAATCTTCAACACCCATTGGCTCTTTAGTTTGTGGGTTAAGAAGGGGAAGAGGCTTCGTTTTTAAATCGGCTTGAATGTTATACCATTGCGTAGGAAGCTCTTTTTCAGATAGATAGAACCTTTTTTGTTTGCTCATACTATATCTTTTTAAATTGTGAATACTTACAAATAGGAATGTTAAAGCAGAGATTTTAAATATATTTGTTATCCTTTTATTTTGCTGTTTTAAGTTGAAAATATTGTATTTGCCATTATCCTATTATTGCAAAGTTAGTGAAAAAAACTATTTTTTTGCATATTTCAACGCATAAATATTCCATATTTTGTATTTATAAACAAATAGAATGCCTTACCTTTGTATGCAAGTATGGCTATATTATTAACTCTTTTTGTTTATTTTATGGTGCTCTTGCTCATCAGTAAACTGACTACACGCAAGGCAACTAATGGTGTTTTTTTTAAGGCGAACAACACTTCTCCTTGGTATATGGTGGCTTTTGGAATGATAGGAGCCTCGATTTCGGGGGTTACTTTCGTTTCAGTTCCAGGAATGGTGAATAAGATTTCGATGACTTATTTGCAGACTTGCATGGGCTTTATCGTGGGATATGTGTTGGTTTCTTTCGTGCTTTTGCCCGTATACTATCGTTTAAATCTCACCACCATCTATTCTTTTTTAGAGCAAAGGTTCGGTGTTTATGCCTATAAAACGGGTGCAATATTCTTTTTATTGGCAAAAATGATAGGCTCTGCCATACGCTTTTATGTTGTTTGCATCATTCTTCAGCAGTTTGTTCTCAATGCTTTGGGAATACCATTCTATGTAACTGTGCTCGCAATGGTGCTATTAATATGGCTTTATACTTATCGAGGAGGAATTAAAACCCTTGTATTTACAGATGTCTTTCAGACTTTCTGCATGCTAACGGCTTTGATATTAATTATTTATGGCGTTGTAGATGCTTTGGGAATGAGTATGTCTGAGGCAATAACAACGGTATGGAACGACCCAAGAAGTAAGATTTTTGAATGGAATGACGCTTCGTCTACTCAATATTTTTGGAAGCAATTCTTTAGTGGAGCATTCATTGTGGTGGTGATGACGGGCTTAGATCAAGATATGATGCAGAAGAATTTGACTTGTAAATCGTTGAAAGAAGCTCAGAAAGATATGTGTACTTATGGATTAGCGTTCCTTCCTACCAACTTTTTATTCTTGTTCTTGGGAGTTCTTTTGTCACTTCTTGCCACCCAACAAGGCATTGCTTTGCCAAAAGCAGGAGACGAATTGTTGCCTATGTTTGCTGCAACAGGCAACCTGGGTCAGATTGTGTTGGTTCTATTTTCTATCGGAATTATTGCTGCTTCGTTCTCAAGTGCCGACTCTGCGCTTACTGCTCTCACCACAACTATGTGTATAGACGTGTGCAATAAGCCCGAAAACGAATCGTTTAGAAAGCGTGTTCACATTGCTATGGCTGTTGTTTTTGCTCTGTTTATATTGATTTTTAAGGCGTTAAACAACACAAGTGCCATCGATGCTATCTATATAATGTGTGCTTACACCTATGGTCCTTTGTTGGGATTGTTTGCTTTTGGACTCTTTACTCGCCATAAACTGCACGATCGTTTTGTGCCTTATGTTGCCATTTTGGCACCTTGTTTGTGTTGGACTTTGAGCTATGTGTCTGAAAATTGGTGGGGATATAAGTTTGGATACGAGTTGTTATTGATAAATGGAGCCTTGTCGTTCCTTGGTTTCTACATGCTCAAACGCTCAAAATAATGTCGTAAAATCAACTCAAACTTGCTGTTCTTGTTTCCTTTTGAGGTGATAAAGTGGGGTAGAAGTGTTGATTTTATCTTATAAGCCAATTTATTTGATCAGACAAAATCTTTTTGAATTGTATTTTTATACATTTTGCTTCTTTTGTAAAAACATTGCTTTTAGTTGGTAATAGCTATGCTTTTTCGTCCTAATAGCATTGCTTTTGCATGTTGAAAGCATTGATATTATACCTCAATTTATAAACAATCTTTTTGCAAAGGCAATGAAGGTGCAAGCGAAAGACATAAAAAAGCACTCTAACGATGCATTCAACATCATTAGAGTGCCTTCTTTTTATATTCAGAAAATGTGTTTTTTACTTATTGATTGTAATTAAATAGCGTTCTGCTTCCATTGCTGCTTTACAGCCAGAGCCTGCTGCTACAATTGCTTGACGATAGGTGTTGTCGGCAACATCGCCTGCTGCAAACACACCTTCTACGTTTGTTTTAGGAGTATTTCCTTGTGTTTTGATGAATCCTTGCTCGTCGGTTTCAATAGCATGGCTAAATACTTTAGAGTTAGGATTGTGTCCAATAGCCAAGAAGAGACCGTCAATTGGAAGGTCATAATGTGTTTCATCGGCCTCACCAAGGCGTTTTACGAGGTGAACTCCTTCAACTCCATCTTCTCCATAGAGTCCTTCTGTGTTGTGTTCGAATAGCACTTCGATCTTTTCGTTTTGCATAACACGTTGACGCATCACGTCAGATGCACGCAAATAGTCTTTACGAACGATCATATAAACCTTGCTTGCAAGTCCTGAAAGGTAGATAGCTTCTTCGCAAGCAGTGTCTCCACCACCTACAATAGCAACTACTTTTTTGCGATAGAAGAATCCATCACAAGTGGCACAAACACTCACTCCACGACCAAGATATTTGGTTTCGTCTGGCAAACCCAAATATTTTGCACTTGAACCAGTGGCAATAATCACTGTTTCAGCTTCTATTTCATCACCTCTATCGGTTGTAAGTATGTATGGTCTTTGTGTGAAATCGACCTTAGTTATTTCGCCATCACGAATGTCTGCGCCAAATCTTTCAGCCTGCTTGCGTAGGTCTTGCATCATAAGATTGCCGTCGACACCTTCAGGATAGCCTGGAAAGTTCTCGATATCTGTTGTTTGTGTTAACTGACCTCCAGGCTGAATGCCACAGAATTCGATTGGATTAAGGTTGGCTCTACCTGCATAAATGGCTGCAGTATAGCCCGCTGGACCACTTCCGATGATAGCGCAACGAGTGTATTCTCTTGTTGACATAATATTGTTTGTTTTGATTGTGTTATATAATAAGGTAGAACTAATGCCCTTTAGGATCACTAAATGATTGGCGGACAGATTGTTCTTACCTTTCTGTTTTTACGTTTTTGGACTGTAAACGCTTGTTATTATTCTGCTAAAAGCTTTTCAATTTCTTCTGCAATAACAGCACAACTTGTTGTTGGTTCAAAGCGTTTAACAACTTCTCCTTGTTTGTTTATAAGGAATTTAGTGAAATTCCATTTGATATCTGATTTGCTCTTATAGTCTGGATCGGCCTCAGAAAGCATCTTTTCTAATATCGGTGTAAGCTCATGTTGCTCGTCCCAACCAGCAAAACCCTTTTCTTCTTTAAGGAACTTGTATAATGGCTCAGCGTCATCTCCGTTTACTTTAATCTTTTTGAAACGTGGAAAATCGGTACCAAAGTTTAGCTTACAGAACTCATGAATTGCCTCATCGGTTCCTGGAGCCTGTCCTCCAAACTGGTTACAAGGGAAATCTAGTACTACAAAACCTTCTTTTCTGTATTTCTTATATAGTTCTTCTAGCTCTGTATATTGTGGAGTAAAACCACATTCTGTTGCTGTATTAACGATAAGAAGAACTTCGTTTTTATATTCTTTCAATGAAACTTCTACCCCTTTACGATCTTTTACGCTGTAGTTATATACTGTCTTCATACTTTCTTTTATTATATATGATTTAATTTTACTTATTAATTATATTGCAAAGATAATGCCAATTCAACTAAAAAACACTGCTTTTACACGTTTTTCTGCTTTAAAAAAGAATAAAGCAATAACCTTGTGTTCTGCGGGTTCCTATCAAGAATAGGGAAAAACCTATCGAAGTGTAGGGAATTTACATTTGGAAGTGACTTGGAATGCTGTAATTTTGCAATCGTAAAGTTATGAGAACAATTATCTGTTCGTTAGCAATAGCAATGAAAAAGATATGTTTCTTATATCGAAGAAAATGAATAGTAACAAAACATAGTTAAAGGTTTATGAAAAAGGTCAATGGTTTTCTAGTCTCATTTATGATGACTATTGCGGCGATAGGGTTTACTTCGTGCGACAATGATTATTATGATGGCTACTACGATGGTAACTACTATGGTGATCATAATCGTAATAACTCTGCAAATTTGCCTACAGCTGTACAAATGTCGAATGTATTACGAGGTACATGGCGTGGTCAAACCAAGGTGAAATATAAAGAAAATGGCCAAACGTTGACCGATATCTTGAACACAGAAATAACATTCAGACAAGCGAAGTCGAATGCAACTTACGGAGAAGGAACACAGATTGATTATCAAAATAACAGTGTAGTATCGTCAAGAAGCTTTACTTGGAATATAGATTATGCTACTCTTGACATTGTGATAAGCTATAAGAAGGAAAATGGAAATGTATTTACGATGAGAATCGATTATGATGATTTACAATTAAATGACCGCACTTTTTCGGGAGAAATGGAAGGTTATAATGAAACAGATGATTTCGATTATAGGAGATACGGATATAGTAGAACGATTAAAATGATAAAGTAAAAAGTTAGTTTTAGTGAAAAGAGCGTCAGGATAGCAAAGCTCTTATTATAATGTATGTAAATGGTGTAGGCGCAGAAAACTCTCTCTTCTGTGCCTATTTCTTTTGTATATACTTGAAAAGGTTCTTGTTTTTCAATGTAAGAACTTTAAAATGAAGTACCTATGTGCTTTTCTATATGAACTATTTTGCGCTCTTTTCTAAATCAGAAAGGGGCTTTTTTATTTATTCTCTTTGCTTGTTGGGATAGAGGGAGAGTGTTCTTTCGTTGAAAGAGGGTGAAAAAGAAGGCTGAAAAGAAATGATTTTTCGCTTTATCTCTTTGATTCTTCAGCTAGGAAAAGGATATTCTTTTATTGAAAAAGGATAGAAAAGAAGGTAAAATCAGAATGTTTATCGTTTTTATTCTCTTTGTTTATAGAAGTTGAATAGAGTGTTCTTTTGCAGAAAAAGAGTAGGGAGGAAGGTTGAAAAGGAATGCTTTTCACTTTATCATCTTTGATTATTGAGATTGAAGAAGGGTTTTATTTCGCTAAAAAAGATAGAAGGGAGAGTGGAATAGGGGTGCTTTTCATTGAAAAAAGATAGAAAAGGAAGATGAAACAGCTACATTTTTCGAGTGGAGATAATAAAAAAACTGCTGTAAATGCATGGAGCAAAAACAGCAGTCTTTGTGTTGTTATTATTTTAGATCCCACAAATTGTTGTTCACAGGTACAGCTTCAACTGTGCGTTCTATGTTGTCTGGCAGGTTACAAAAGAAGTCTATGCCAGTCTTTTCTTCTAGTTCTTTAATCGAAACAGCATATTTTGCCAATTTATTATCCTTGTTATTCTCGTTTTTAACCCAGAATCCTACGGCATTATATACGCCATTTTTTACTCTAAGGATAGCCATAAAGAAGTAGTTTGGCACAATCATTCCCTTGCCCGTTGTGGTATATTGTGCGCTATTATCGATGGTTCCACCCTTACAAACATAAAGAGTGTCGGCAAAATTATAATTGTTTTTGGTTGCCCAGTTGCGCACTTTGTTTTCCATTTCGAGCCAAACCCCTGCATTGAAATCATGCTTTTGAGGTTGCATATTGGTCATATAGAAGGTTTGATATTGTGCCTCTTTGTTGTTAAGTCTATCTGCAGAAGGGCAAATATGGCCGTGATCGTATCCTGAACCTCTATAAGGATCGGGCGTAATAGTGAACTGCGAGGGTAGAGAAGGGTCGTAAGGGTATTGGTTTCTGTAGTCGCTTGTGTAATAACGATTGGTGTTTTTCGTTAAATTAGAGCGATACATCTGATAGCAACTCCATCTTTGTGATTTCTTATTGGTGTCCCATTCTACGCAATAATTTACCTCTCCGTTGGTCGTTTTGTAGATAAGTACCTTGTTGTTGGCAGTGTTTTTTATCTTTGGAAATTCTAAACGAGCATAATCTTTCGATATAGTTGTAGGGTTACTGTTGCTTTCTCCTTGAGTATTTTTGCTCGAGTTGTCTACAACATCGTCCTTACTACATGAGTGCAAAGCACCTAAAAGAAGTAGAATTGCACCTGTTTTAAATAATATTTTCTTCATTTTGTATTAATGTTTTCTGGGTATCTAAATCCTGTTCAATCTCTTTTAATAACGAATGTCTTTCGTTTTTATTACTTTTTGGATTGCAATGAGCGCAATTTTTTATGTTTGCTTGTCGTAATCGCATTGCTTTTGCAATGTAATGTCAATGCTTTTAGGGCGCAATAGCATTACTTTTATCTCACAATATCAATGCTTTTTGTTCTTGCTTTGATACAGATTTATTCAAAGCAGCATTGCTCGTAAGTATAAAAATAATAGTATTGAAGTTTGAAAACCTTTATCGAAAAGGGCTTATTGTTGTATCCTAATTATCTAAAACCGCTCTAATCGTGGTTTTATTTCAAAAAAAAATAGCATGGAATAGTGTATATGCAACTACACTATATCCATGCTAAAATGTCGTTAAATATATTCTGTAAAAGATATATTATTTGTTAATCTTACCGTAACGGTTCATGAATCTATCAACACGACCAGCTGTATCGACAAGCTTGCTCTTTCCTGTATAGAAAGGATGTGATGTACTTGAGATTTCAATCTTAACCACTGGATAAGTCTCACCTTCAAATTCTACAGTCTCATTTGCTTTACATGTAGACTTTGTAAGGAACATATCGCCGTTGGACATATCTTTAAATACGACGGGACGATAGTTGTCTGGATGAATACCTTTTTTCATTTTACTTTATTGTTATTTATAAATTATACTCTGTAATGAGTGTGCAAATTTACTAATCTTTTTGCAATTAGCCAAATAAAATGCACTTTTTATTGAACGTAAGTAATTGAAATTGATTGAAGTCTCAATTGAACTCCGCCCTTAGGTGCACCTACAAGAGTGTTAGTGTAAGTAGCGTCATTACCTGTAAATGAAACAGTTGCAGTTGTATTACCTGTGTAATTAGTTCCTTGGTACACATCACAAGTAATCACAATCTTAGCAATTGCCTTCTTACCTTTAAGTGTGAAGGTGTTATTTGCATAAAGTCTAATACCTTTTGACTTAGCAAAGAACTTAGGAGTTGTTGTTTGTCCGTTTGCAGAGAAAGATAAAACAGAACCGTCGCTCAATGTAATGTTGCTCAAATCGCTTGTTTCTGTAAGACCAATAGCATTCAAATCAACATTCAATGTTTCTGTTCCTGCAGTTGCAGTAGTGTTGTTTAATGTAAGAGTGTTACCGCTAATTACAACAGCTTCTGCTGCTGGTGTTGGAGGAGTTGGTGTTGGATTGCTATCATGTTGTTTCTTTCCATTGATAGAATACAAGTAACTCTTGTTTGTAACGGTCTCAGGTGTGTTGCCTTTGTAGTTTACAAACTGTCCACGGATAACCACTTCGTCACCTACCTTAATAGCATTTGCATCAGTAAACTTCTTGTTATCAAGGTCTAAGCTTCTGAAAATAGTAAGTTGTCCTGTTGCAGTTCCATCGTCAGAGATAAAATATGTAGCATTACCAAAGCCACTTGTTTGAAGCTCTTTGATAGAAACAATCTTACCTTTAACGAACATTTCTGCTGTAGCAGAGTCAGCTTTTAAAGATGTAAGATGTGCAACCATTGTAGCAACGTTATATGGAGACGCTTCAGTTCCTTCACCAACCTTAGTTGTTGGAGTTGTAGGAGTGGTGCCATGTTGCTTATTTCCGTTGATAGAATACAAGTAACTCTTGTTTGGAACGGTTTCAGGTGTGTTACCTTTGTAGTTTACAAACTGACCACGGATAACCACTTCGTCACCCACTTTAATAGCATTTGCATCAGTAAACTTCTTGTTATCAAGGTCTAAGCTTCTGTAAATGTAAAGTTGTCCTGTTGCTGTTCCATCGTCAGAGATAAAATATGTAGCATTACCAAAACCACTTGTTTGAAGCTCTTTGATAGAAACTACCTTACCTTTAACGAAGATTTCTTCTGTATTAACGTCTGCTTTCAAGCTCTTTAAGTGTGCATTTAATGCTGCAACGTTATATGGATCAGCTTCTGTTCCAGAGCCATTTGCTTGAGAAGGAGTAACTTCTTGCTTTTTATTATTAGGATTATCATAAGGAGAAGGTACATCCTCACAACTTGTTAATGTGCTTGCTGTAACAGCAAAAACCATCATTAAATAAAAGAACTTTTTCATTTTGTTTTGTATTATATTTCTTATTGAATTGTTTGAATATCACTCTTTTGGCGAATAAGGATTTGCCATGTGTTGCGGAAGCGTGTGAAGATTCCTGTAATGTTTACTCGTCCTGTAGGAAGAGGCAATGCAGCAAAATCTGCATAAGTACTTGTTCTCACTACAAGTTGATTAGAATTGATGCCTGTAAGTGCTCTGTTTACGCTGTTTGCAGCATCTTTTTCAGACTCAGTAGCAAACACTTTCTTTCCGTCTGCGCCTTCAAAGCTCACATTTTTAATTGTCATTAGCTTACCGCTGTTGCTTTCAAGGTAGCTAGCATCATTAATTCTTGTAACATCGAACTCTTCTGCTGTAACGCTAGTAGCATCTGCATTGCCAATAAGTTTAAAGTGATCGTTCCATAAGAAACGGTTCATTCTACTTACATAGGTTGCTCCTCGTGGGTTAGTGTATGGAGTTCCGATCTGAGCTTGTTGTCCATAGCTACCAATGTACAAACCTTTTAGGTTGACGATGATTTCTTGTCCAACAGGAAGATAGCCGAATAAACCACCTTGAGCGATACCTATTAGAATAGAGCCGCTGCCATCTTCAATTGCAACATTATTAAATATGTTACCTTCGATGTCGTTTCCTGTGATGCGACCTTTTATTTGAATGTTGTCTTCTATTAGCTGATAACTATTTTGAGTTGCGCTAATTGCAGACGCATAGGTTGTCTTTAAACTTGCAATAGTAACAACATTTGATTCTGTTATGCTGTTATTTCCGTATGCATTGGTTGTTTGTGGGGTATCCCAATCGTTGTTCATACAACTTGAAAGACCGATACAAACAAGTGCAATAATGATATATTTTAATTTTTTCATTGTGCAATGAATTTAGAATTTATATGTGATATTAAGCATACCGTTGGTTCCGTAAGCATAGTATTTCTTAGGATTACGAGAGAACTTGTAGGCTCTTGCGTTTCCAGAAGCGGTGAAGTCTGAACGACTTTGTTCGTAACCACCTGTAACAATGTTTTGGTTGTTGAGAACATTGGTTAGCATTAGGTTGATAGACAACGAACCTTTCTTTAGATAAATGCTCTTACCAATAGATGCATCTAGCATAAATCCGCCTTTACCTTTCTCTTGAGCAAGACGCAATACGTTTCCATTACTATCCACGTTTCCACGTTTTTCGCCCACGCTCTTATATCTATAATAAGGTGAGTAACCTAAATAAATGCGGTCATAGTAGTTGCCTGCTAAGTCAATAAACCAACCCTTCTTGTGATAACTCAATATTGCACTAGCTGCAGTTAATGGAGTTCCAGACTCACGCATATCCTTATTTAATAGCTTGTCTTCGTTATATACTCCTTGAGTTGAGTTAAGATAGTTTACATTTGCATCGTTAGTGTTCTTAGCTTCACTAACAGTACCAAGTAACTTGATATCGAATGTGCTGTTCACTTTATACTTAAGAGCTGCTTCTACGCCGTAATAAGCTTTCTTTCCGCCTGTTATAGAAACATAAGAGAAAGAGTTGATATCATCAAAGTAGAAGTTTTGCCACTCTGTGACATTGTTTATCGCATTGTAATAAGCATTAAGATTGATGTGAACTCTTGCAGATTGATATTGATAAGCAAAGTCGGTGCTAAGCACTCGTTCGTTCTTTAGATTTAAAGCGAAGTCGTTATTCATTTCAGGAGCAGCGAAAGACACTGCAGCTGTTGGTGCATTATATTGATAGCCAGCACCAATAGAGAATGTATGACCACGTCCTGCGCTGTAATTGATAGCCACTTTAGCTCCACCTTCAAGGAATCTTGCAACACCACTCTTGCCGTATGAGTTTGCTTCGAACAAACCATTGCGCATCTTTCCATCACGTTGCATGCTCACACCACCTATTCTTGCAGCACCCATAAGGTTGAAACGGCCAACCAAACGGCTGTAGCTTGTCCACGCTTGTGCTTTATTTATAAGGATATTATAGTCGTAACCAAATACGTCTCCTTTACCAACTTTAGCGTTAGGGTTGTTCAAGTCGTATTGAACTTGATTAGAAGTAGGTGCGTAAGTACCAATAGCATAAGTATTTACGTTGTGATATGAGGTTGCACCTAACAAGTCTTCCATTGTTTGATAATGGCGAGTATTGTTAGTAACAAAGATGTATCCAAGGTTCCAAGCAGACTTCTTGTCTAAGTGTGCGTTAAGAGTTGAAGCCAAAGAGAGTGTAAACGCATCGTTTCTTCTTGCTTGAATGAAATACATAGCGTCTACTCCTTGAGCGTTAGCATTGATGTTTGCTTGGTATAAACGATCCCAATTGATTTGGCGATTAGCCTTAGATGCAGTTAAATAGTTATATGCAGTGTTCCAATCAGCTAAGCTTTGATCTGTTCTAAATTGAGTGCTTGAAGCGTCGAACACATCATAATAGCTACTTGGAAGCATCTTCCAATAGTCTGGTTGTGGGTTATCGCTGTTGTTATAGTTTAGCTTTGTGCTCTTATACATGCTGTATTTACCCAAAACAGAAGTAGTAAGCTTCATGTCATCAGTAATCTTCCAGTCCCATGTAAGCACGGCAGATGGAGCGAAATCGTTCACAATTCGTGAATTTCTTTTCTTGCCATTTTGATATCCCCAATATGGGTTATAGTAGCGATCATTAGCAATCCAGTAGCTTTCATCAGTGGCTGCGCCTTGTGAAGCACGTTCTGTTGGGTTACCCCAAGTGCTGAATGCGATAGAATGTTTGTCTTTATTGCCGAACACTTTTTGTACTCCGAAGAAATAAGAAAGAGCGTTATAGAATGTTCCTTCTATATAACCTTCTTTCGCCCAACGATAAGTTAGGTTTCCAGAGAATGCCCATCCGTTCTTAGTTAATCCACTATTGTAAGTGTACATACCACGAAGTGTGTAGTTACGGTTGGCTCCTCCTAATGTAAATCTATGACCAGCTGCTTGATTTGCAGGACGGAAATCATAGTTATTAGAGCCTGCCATATCTGGCATTGTAAAGCTATTCGATTCGAAAGGCAAAGCAAAATCAGCATTTTTTGTTTGTTGATTGAGTCCACCTACATGTGAAAAACGGAATTGTCCGCTTTCAATATCATTGGCAGGAGCACCATTTACGTATACTTCATTATACTTTTGGTTGAGTGCTCTGTAACGAAATCTCACAGGAGAGAATAAGAATCCTACTTGAGACGCATAAAGATTGGTACCAGAATTGATAATGGTTACATTTTGCGACATGTTTTCATTCTCTCCTAATTGGGCTTCTGTAAAAGTAAAAGCCGCTTCGTTGGCGCTTGATGTTTGGCTCTTTTGCTTGTCATCACTTGTGTTTTGAGCCATCACAAATGGTGAGTAACAAAGAGCAAAAATCGCTAGATGAAGCTTAATTTGCATAATATGTGTTGATTAATAATTAATTATTCTTTGCATGCAAAGTAACAAAAATAAATCGAAATATCAAAATTTTTTAACACTCAAGGCTCTCTTCGAATTGTTAAACCTGATTGAATGTAATTCAATGACTTGTAAAACACCCTGTTTTAACACTTTATACGCTTACTTTCCCCTGTGTATTTGCACTGCATTTTTCATCTCTTTTTTCGACTATTTTATTGTGTTTTTGAGCCTAAAAATGCTTATTTTAATGCTTTTTGTATCCTTTTCTAATCTTCTTTGTTAACGCTTTAGAATGACTTTATATCCTCTTGCTAATATAAAGAATACAAGCCAATTATTTATCTCCTTTTTATTATAACGTAATAGCTATGCTTTTAGTGTGTAAAAGCATAGCTATTGTATGTAAAAAGCATTGACTTTGTGATGTAAAAACAAAGCTTTTGTTTTTCGTTTGATTTGAGTTGATGTAAAGTCTTGATAGAGATTGAATTATATTTCGATATCTATCAGCTTTTACACATTGTGATTTGATGCTATTTTATCAGCTCTTTATGTGTTGTCCCGTTGCTCATTTTCACGATATTGATGCCTTTTTCAGGCTTATCAATGCTCATTCCTAAAACGTTATAGCGAGCAGTTTCGTGTGCATCGCTTGCTGTTTGCGTTGTAATGGCAGTGGGGTAGTGATGAGCGTTCATAGGAATAATGATCTTTGCTGGGAACATTCGCAATGGATCGCACCACAAACTAAGCGCATCTGCCATTGCTCCTACGTTAGGTTGAACAAGTTGTTTAAACACCAACTTACCCTCTTTATACACCTCAACGGGCTTACTAAAGTCTACATCGTTGATGAATAAGCCTAAAGAACCTTGCACTTTGGTATTGTTTACATCATCTGTTGTGATGTTAAATACATTTCCTTTGTGTTCTACCTCAAACATAACCTCTGCATTGGGTTGATGTTTCAACTCCCGAAAATCAAGATAATACACTCCGTTAGAATATGCTTCTTCATCATAATCGTGTGTCATATTATAATATAAGTAGGTGATCTTGTTAGGATAAGTACGCTTTTCGTTTTGCAAAAGCCAAGTAGTATGGTCGGTAGGACTGATGTGATGGCCCCTTCCAGGAATCATATTTACTTTGTGAATGTAGTCGTTTTGTGCCTGTTTTTGTAGCTCTGCTAGCTTATCTTTCCACAAACGAGCATATGAAGCACGTCCAAAACCATTGTCTTCTTCGCCCATATGCACTGCAAATGCAACGTTTCTAAGGTTTTCGGGGGCCTTTAATGGTTCACAAGCAGCGATAGGTGAGACCCCAGCAAAATAGTCGGGCATGAACAAAGCCAATCTATGTGAGCCGTAACCGCCTTCAGAATAGCCAAAAATATAAATCTTTTTAGGGTTTACAAAGCCCGAAACAGTAGCCAATCTGCATACTCTTCTCACCATCATACGTTGTGGTTGCAAGTACCATCGACCAACTCTGTCGTCTGCCATACGTGGAATAAAGAACAAAGTAAACCATTCTCTTTCACGATTAGCTAAACTAATGTTGTATTGATAGGCGTCTGTATTGGACTGAGAGTCCCATGGATTGTTTACAAAAGCTTTACCACCGCCATGCAAAGAGATAAAAAGAGGGAATCCACCGTTAGGAGTTGTACCTCTACTTAGCATGGTTGCTTTCATCTTTTGTTGTTTTGGTAGGTCCCAAATCAATTCATGTTGTCCTTGTAGAACCTTGCCAAACTCGCTTTTTTCAAGACTTTCTTTATTCACTTCCACCCATAATTTCCACATACTATCTTGCTCTTTGGCAATTGAAGAGGCGTCGAATGTTTTATTATAAAGGTCTTTTTCGGGCATTTCAACCATGTCTTTATCTAGTTGTGAGATAAAGAATGTTTTGAGCTTTTGCTGCATTTGCGGATCAGAAGCAATAGAATGGGTTGCGGCTTGAAGTGCAGAAGCGGTTGAAGTGCTGTTGCCTTGCAGTTCGGTTGTAGTTTTAATTGTTTCTGAAGCTGATGCACTTGTTGCGGGTTGTGCGTATAAACAAACGTAAGAAAGCAATAGAATAGAAAAAAATGGCTTGTTAGTCATTGTCGTAAAGGAAAATATTGATGATATAATAAAACAATGTATTTCAAACACTTTAAAAGCGTCTGAAATACAATTTCAATGTAGATGAGCTTAAAATCATCTTACTTGATGTTAGTTTTTCTATTTTAAAAGTCTCGTCTAACTGGTTTATTCCCATTAAAGAGGTTATCGAAGTGTCGGTAATTTTAGGGTCTCCGTCTTCTCTATGGTTTGCATATGGGTCGTAAACTCGAAGGGTATTGTCTTTATTCTCAAATCTAAAGACAATTAAACCCGTTCCTCCTTCTTGCCGTGCAATCTGCAATAAGTGCATTTGCACAGACCAAAAATAACCCTTTTCGCTAACATCTAGGTGCCCTTTTGTGGCTATTGTGTCGATAGTTGTTAAGTGCCAAAAGCCGTCAAGCTTTCCATTTTTAGACGATTCTATCTCGCATGAGACCATAATGAGCGACAAACAGAAGAATAATAGTATTTTTTTCATAATCCTAATATGCCTTTCTTAGATATTGTTAGTTGAACACCTGTGTTGTTACCGATATACTTTCCAAAGTCCATTGCATACGAACCTGTTATTAGCCAGCGTTTCTTTAGCTGGTAAGAAGCCTCTAACATGCAGTGAAAGCTTTCCTTTGGATGGACATAAGGATGATTATACGAGCCATAACCACGTCTATAAGTAGCTAAGAAACGATAGTTTAGATGGTCGTATGGGTTTCCTTCTAATCCAATATGATAGGCAACAAAACGATTATCCTTTACTTCTGTTTCGCCACTCTTATTATATTGAGGTGAAAGATATAAGGGATTGCCCATCACTTGTCCCCAATGTTGCCACGAAGAGTAAACAAGATGGTTGTAAAAGTCGTCTCGTCCGGCTGTATGATCAGGTATATTAGGCGTTCTATCGTGATATATTGGACCGCTTTGGTATTTAGAATAGACATATTCGAACACGATATTGCGAATCCAAGTGCCGTATTTCATTTGCAATTCGGCTCCTAATAGAACGTCTTTAAAGTCGTATACGAACCAACGAGATTTGGTTCTTTGATTCCATTCCGCCCCTGTTCCATAGCCATTGTAGTCGATTTGCAACATAGCAGAATGGTCTTCGAAGAACTTATCGGCATAAATAGAAGCCTTCCAGGTGTCTGTATCATAGTTAATACGAGCCAACCAGCTACCTAAGTGGTTTCCTGTTACGTTCTTATACACGATGTCTGATTCTGTAACTTCGTGTCCTCCGGGGATAAAAGCGTGTATAATGTCTTTAAAACTCGTTCCACCTTTATTAATAATAGGGTTGCCTAACGGGTCGGTTCGATAAGAAGTGCCTCCAAATTGAGTAGCCATTTCGAGTCCCATTTCGATAGATAGCGGTGCAAAAACATCTTCATTGCCAATCTTTAAGAACCCTGCTTTACTGTTATAAAGCACCTTTTCGGTGTATTTAGATTGTTGTTTGGTGAATGTTTTCATCCATTGGTCGTCTGTAAAGCGTCCAAGTGCAATGTGACCTTTAAGGTGTAGCCAACCATTTGCAATGGGAAGGCGCCAATATTCGGGTAAACTTAATCGTACTTGAGGCACAGGTCGAGCGTTAATACCCAATGTTTGTGCTCCAGAACTTAAGCGATTGTTTTTCAATTCCATTGTTCGTTCTTTACTTCCAATGGTCAATGCGCCATGCAACCAACGCAATTCGGCAAATGCTTGTTGCACAATTAGTTTAGAAGAGTAGTTCACTGGCAATGCAACGTCAATGCCATAGCCAAATCCCCAACGTCGAATTGAATCGTTTTCAACGGGTCTTATGAGCGAAGTTCTTAAGTAACCATTGGTTGTTTCTAATGAACTTAAGCCGTATTTATTGGCATTGTGCCACAAAGGAGTGGCGTTTTTAGAGAACGAACCTTGCATTTCTATTGTGTATTCAATATCCTTAAAGGGTTGGGCAGGGGTGCTTTTTTCTGCATCTACCCATGCTTGCGCAAAGCAGTTAATAGAGAATAAACAACAAAAAGATATGATATAAGCTTTTTTCATTATTATATATAATATAATTTCATAACGCAATTATAGTACTTTTATTATATTATTGCAACAAAAATATTGATATTTTACACCTCCTGTTCTCGTCTTTTTATTGGCAATAGGATAGCGGTCGAAAGATAGAAGCATGTTTAGGGATATTCCTTATAATGTTAGGGAAAATCCTTTTCGATGCTACCTATAAAGCGATATCTTTGCATCAACAATAACAATTTAAAGGTTTAGCTTATGAAAAGATATATAGTTACATTCCTATTGTTTGTGAGTGCAGTTGTAACAACACAGGCAATGAGTTATTTACAAGCACGGCAACACGCATTGTTCTTGGCAGATAAGATGGCTTATGAGTTGAACTTAACCGAAGAACAATATGAGGCTGTGTATGAAATTAACCTCGATTATTTGATGAGAGTAGACTCATACAATGATATATATGGCATTTATTGGGAACGAAGAAACTTAGATTTGCAGTATATCTTATACAACTGGCAATATAGAGCCTTCTGTAATGCGTCTTATTTCTACCGCCCATTGTATTATAATGATGGTTACTGGCGTTTCTCTTTATATGCAAGATATCCACGAAGAGATTACTATTATTTCGGAGAACCTGGTTTCTATTCAACATATAGAGGTGCTCATAGTTGGTATAACAATGGCAATCGTTCTTGGTATGATGGTAGAACATTTGGTAATGGCAGCTCTTCTCGCTCTAGATATGGTATGAGAGATTACTTTGATAACGGCTCTTGGGTGAGCGGAAGTGCACAAAATAGTCCAAGTAGACGTCGCTCTTACGACGATACTTACAATCAAAGTTCATTCGGTGGACGTGCTTCAGGATACTATGACAATAGCTCTACAAGATCATTTGGTAACGGAGGAAGTCGCAATAGCTCACCAAGTCAAGACTCATTTGGTAACAATGGATTTGGAAATGATGGTTTTGGACGTGGCAGTAACTTCTCTGGAAGCGGTGCAACACGCAGTCAAAGCGTTCCATCAAGTGGTAGTTTCGGTGGCTCTTCTGGTTCTTCTTCGAACTTTGGAGGCAACAACAACCCATCAGGAGCAACAGGTTTCGGAGGTAATTCACCTTCAAGAAGATAATATAAAAGATGATAATATAAGTAAGGTCTTTGCAAAAAGACACCCAAGGTTTGGCTTCTTCCTTCCTAAAAAGAGCAACGAGTTATAATAGAAAGACTTATGAAGCCTCTTAAATGCATAAGAGCTCCTTCATAAGTCTTATTTTTTTGTATTAAAAAAGCATAGCTTTTACAATGTAATAGCTATGCTTTTATGCTGTAATAACATTGCTTTTGCAAGTCAATTGCAATGCTTTTATTTATCAACAGAATTGTAGCGCAGTTTGAATTTCTTTCTTATTGAAAAAGAGAAACTTATGGAACAAGATGCTTGATGTATGCACAAACGATGCCAATACCTTTCTCATTCTCTCCACCTTGTGGTATAATGATGTCGGCATAACGCTTAGTTGGCTCGATAAACTGCTCGTGCATGGGTTTAAGAACTTCGATATAGCGGTCCATAACCATTGTAACAGTGCGTCCACGGTCGATTGTATCACGCTGAATATTGCGTATTAGGCGTTCATCAGGATCGCAATCAACAAAGATTTTGAGGTCCATCATCTCACGAAGTTTCTTGTTTAACAAGGTCATAATGCCCTCGATGATAATAACAGGCTTTGGTTCTACAGTGATAGTCTCGCTCAATCGGTTACTAAGAATATACGAATAGGTGGGCTGTTCGATTGTTACTCCATTGCGAAGGTCATTCACTTGCTTAATAAGTAGTTTCCAATCGAATGCGTCAGGGTGGTCGAAATTGATCGCACGACGCTCTTCTTCGGTCATTCCTGTTGTGTCGTTGTAATAAGAATCCAATGGAACTACGGCTACATGGTGCGGTGGAAGCGCTTCAACTATCTTGCGAACAACGGTCGATTTACCTGAACCTGTTCCGCCTGCAATGCCTATAATGGTTATATCTGTTGCCATAATGTCTGTATTTTATGATTGTCTGAATATTGATATAGAATGTGCTTTATTGATTATTGTTTGCAAAAACATCGCTAAACATCTGCTTGTAGAACTCTGCTTTGCGCTCTATTTTCATGGGATATGCCCTCGAACTACTTGGCATTCGATAGAGTTTCATCTCTTTGTTGTTAAAAGTAAAGCTTACAAAGCAACCCACTTTGGGCTTTTCTTTAATGCCAAATTGTTGCATCAACACTTCTGTTGCCTTCTCACCTGTGGTTACTATGGCGGTGCATTGTGGTATTTTATCGAGCAATGCTGCAACATCTGTAGTTTCAACTATCTCTAAGTCTTTATCGGCAGCAGTGCCTTTGGTTCTTATTATCGCTGTGGCTGTGTCGAATAAAGCTATCCCTTTGTCGGTTAAAAACGATATAAGCTTGTCTACATAAAAGCTTTTTTGCTCTTTATCAACGAAGTATTCTTTGTCATTAAAGAAGATAAAGCCCACAATTCGCCACATATCATTGATGTAATTAGGATAATAAAAGTGCATAGTCCACCTGTGTTCAGCAGGCGGAAAGCTACCTAACATCAATAATTTAGCGTTCTTTGGCAAGAAAGGTTCAAAGGGATGACGTTCTATTTCGCCTGTAATTGCGTTAGAACTGTTGTTGTTTTGAATATTGTTGAGGGTGATATCGTTTGCTTGTTTTTGTGCAGTCATAAAGAAAGAAGCAAAGATTTGGGTAGTGATAATAAAGAACTCTCCCATCTCTTTCATAACGGAAACGGGAGAGTTGATATCTAATTATTGTTCTTTTACTAAATAAACAACTACCGGAAGGTGGTCACTATAACCGTCTAACCACACTCCTCCAGCTGTAGTTCGTTTGGGAGAACCTTTGTATTTGCCCTCTGTTTGGAACAAATAATCACGTTTAAAGATTTGATTCTTCCAGAATTTCAAAGACGAAAAGTCTTTCTTATCATCTTTATTCAATAGGTTTGGCGTTACAAGTATTTGGTCAAAAAGATTCCAAGAGCCTTGATATAGAAGTGTTCCAACGCCTTCTTTCACTAAAATATTATACCAAGGATTATACATATCGCCTTCGTTTACGTCTTTAATATTGCCTTTTCCTTTTAAAATACCAGCCATACTCTTGTCGATTGGGTCGTCGTTCATGTCGCCCATAACGAACACTTTGCAGTTAGGATCATCGTTTAAAAGAGAGTCTTTAATTGCTTTTACTTGCTCAGCACCTAGCTCTCTGTAGAAAGATTCACTGAAACGACTTGGCAAGTGACATACAATTACTGCCACATTTTCATCTGCAAGTGTTCCACTAACAGTTAAAAAGCCTCGAGTATAGAATGCACTATCCTTCTTTAACTTTTGAACATAGGGTACAAGACGAGTGTTCTTTACGCTAAATAAAGAGGGATTGTATAATAAAGCACAATCAATTCCACGGCGATCGGGGCCTTCTATGTGCACATATTGATAGTTACGAGCACTTAAAGCGGGTTGTGCAATAAGGTCATCTAAGGCTTTTGAGTTCTCAACTTCAGCCAAACCAATGATTGCGCAGCCTATATTTGGGAGCACATCTGTACCCATATCTGCTAAAGCTCGTGACATATTGTTGAGCTTATGGTTGTATTTCATGGCATTCCATTTATACGAACCAGTTGGAAGAAAATCGTAATCACGCTTTCCTTCATCATGACATGTGTCGAATAAGTTCTCTTGATTGTAGAAACCTACTCCGTAAACAGAATACTTTTTTTGTGCACTAGCGGGTAGAAAGGCCAAAAGAACCCCTATAACCGCAAAGAAAAAATGCTTCATAAATAATGCTTATCTTTGTTTAATTGTAAATAATCTTATCCCTAAAAAGTAGTGCAAATATCGTAATTTTATTTCAAAAATAGGTCATTCCTGTCGTTTTTTTATTGCAAAAGAATAGCTTTTCGAAAACAATTTGTATTTTTGCACAAATCAATTATTATGAAAGTATTACAGAATTCTTTTTTTCGTGCATTGTGTGCACTGATAGTTGGTGCTTTAACTATTATGTATAGAGATGAAGCACAGAAGTGGTTAGTGATTGTTATCGGGGTATTATTCTTTCTATCAGGAGTGATTTCTTGTGCCGTTTATTATGGAAGTAGAAAGAACTTTGCAGATGTTCAAGTGCTAGATAACAACGGAGTGCAAATTGCAGGTGCTGCTCCTACCTTCCCATTGGTGGGCATTGCGTGTGCAATTCTTGGTGGAGTGTTGGCTCTTATGCCTGCAACTTTTCAGCAATGGTTAAGCTATTTGCTTGCATTTCTACTCGTGATAGGTTCAATTAATCAATATATCAACTTAGCACAAGCATCAAAATTAGCAAAGATAGGTCCATTCTTTTGGATAACTCCTTGTATAACAATGCTCATTGGCTTAGTTGCTTTGGTTAAACCAACTCTTTTTGGAACCTCATTCTTATTTATTTTAGGTTGGGCAATCCTACTTTTTGGAGTCATAGAAGCTATCAACTCAATTAAAATTTATACTGTAAAGAAGGCTTATAACAAAGCCGTTATAGCAGCACAACAAGCTGTTGAGGCTGAAGAAGTGGCACCAACCACAACCGAAATACCTCAAATAGAGGAGCCAAAAGCACCTGAAACATCTACAGAAGTAACTGAAGTGGAAGACAAAACCGATACAGATGTTGTGGAAGAAGTGCCTCCAACTGTTACAGAAGAATAAGCGTTGCAGCTCTTTAGTAGAGCTTTTATATAGGCAATAAGCTATAAAGCCAGTAAACATATAACCCCTTTAGGTTCAAATGTTTACTGGCTTTCTTTGTAAAGGAATATCTTATCAAAAATAAAAGCATCGCTTTTGGAGTGTAAGAGCAATGCTTTTAGAGTGTAATATCAGTGTTTTTGCAGGGCAAAAGCAAGGCTTTTTATAATCGCCTTGTATTGTGATTGTATGAAGAAAATTTTATTTTAGAATTTCTTTCCGATAGCTATATTGAGGAAAGTGTTGATTAATATCTTGATATCGAACCACCAAGAGCGCTTTCTAAGATAGTAAAGATCAAGCTCAAGACGGCGTAACATCTTGTCCATTGTATCAGTATAGCCGTTGTATAGCGTTGCATACGAGGTTACACCAGGGCGCACTTGGTATAAGAAAGTGTAGCGTTCGTCGTGCTGAATGATTTGATCTATATAGAATTTACGTTCTGGTCGTGGACCAACAAACGACATATCGCCTACCAATACGTTCCAAAGTTGAGGCAATTCGTCGAGGTGGTGCGTTCTAAGAAACTTACCAATGCTGGTTAATCGATGGTCTCTTTCGTGTTGAAACAATGCAGGTCCGTTCTTTTCAGCGTCTTCTTGCATGCTTCTAAACTTGTAAATATAGAACGGACGACCAAATCTTCCAATGCGTTCTTGCTTAAATATAACGCTACCTCCATCTTCTTTCTTTATTAATATGTAGCAAATAATAAAGAGAGGAGAGAACAATATAAGGGCAATAGCAGCGGCAATAAAGTCGAAAATGCGCTTAACATCTCGTTCTAATCCATTCATTCCGTCGTAAATGTATTCGTTTTTAGTATTAGTTGCAGTCTTGGTATCTAAATTTTTTTTTGTAGTCATTATGAATATTCATTTATTATACAAACGCAAAGAACTGAATAATATTGTAAAAAAATAAATAATTCTTGATTTTTTATAATAGCACGCCTTGCAATAAGAATCCTATTATGTTTCTTATTGCCTTATTAATAATGGAAAGTAGGGTGGAAATGTGATTAAAAAGAAGTACTATCTTTTCTTTTTTTTATATTGAAAACAAAGGAAAAATGGCACGTTTAGTGTGTTTTTAGGTCGCTTAAAAGGCGATATAGCTCTTTAACAATGTTCGAAGATTGATATTTTTCAATATTGATATTGGCCATTTTGTGGTATAAGTTTTTATCGTTTATTAAGAGTTCGACCTTTTCTTGCATTGCATGATAATCGTTTAAAGGAACCAAAAAGCCGTTTTCGCCATCTTTTATGATGGTGTTATGACCTCTATTGCTTACTGCAACGATGGGTAAATGGCAATATTGGGCTTCAATTAGGTTAATTCCAAAGCCCTCACGAATGCTTGATGCTACGCAAATATCAGCGGTATTCATTAGCTGAGCAATATCTTTTCGCCAGCCTAAGAATCGTATTTTGTCTTTAATACCTAACTGATTAGCTAACTTAATGTAGGCTCCATTCTCGTTTAAAGAGCCTGCAAGAATCAGATAAACATTGTGATTAGATTGCTTATTCATATTTTCTACAAGTCGAATAAGCATTTCTTGATTCTTATTTTTAGATACTTCTGCAACGTAAATCAATGCAATAGCGTCTTGAGGAATATTCAATTGAGTTCTATATTCTTGGCGAATTGCCTCACGATTGTCTATCTTTAATCTTTTGAAATCAACCCCAATACCATTGATGAGGGCTATTTTCATCTTTTGGTTAAAATGCTTTCGAACCAAATTATAGTCTTCGGGATTGATTGTTATGAATAGATTTGTGAAATAAGACATCAGCTTTTCTATTGGATAATATAACAACCAATTGAGCAAAGGCGCTCCTTTAAAGAAATGAAGTCCATGTGCAAAGTAGGCAACTTGGGGCTTTTTGCCTCTTAAAAGAGTCACAGCCATGCGTGAAATAACGCCTCCTACGGGTGTATGACAATAGATAATGTCGTAGTTATTCTTTGCTATTAGCTTCTTTAATTGAAAGATTCCTTGTATAGTTTTAAAGGTAAAAGGACTGCGTTTCCAACACATTGCATAGATATTGTCACCTGCTTCTATTGGTTCATCAACAGAACAAGCAACGTCTACCTGCCAATTTTGGGTCTGTAAGTATTGTATTGTTGGGATATGAAACTTGTTTACGTGTCCTCTTCCAACGTTAGCAACTAACAATATCTTCATCTTTTATAACTTTAAAGTGTTCTCTTTGCAGTAGAGAAAATATGGGTTGATGGTGCAATAGCAATGACTTTTACCCCTATTTATAGTGCAAAGATAATATGTTCTTGCTGGTTTTGTCTTTAAAACTCTATCTTTATGCTTGTTTAAATGCAAAAAAGTGCGTTTAAAGTGTTAGTTTTTTGTCTGTGTATTGCGTTGCAATGCCTTTGTTAAAGCGCTTTTAATGCCTTCGAGGTCGTTAGAGTTGGGAATCGACTTAGAACGAAATCGGAGTAGAACATCAATTAAATGAAGATGCGAGAAGCTGTAGTATAGCACGCATTTTAGGTAGTTTTTCAGTAGAACTACATGGTAATTGGGAATAATTTCCTTATGCTTTCGCAGCTCTTTACGTTCTCCTTTCATCGATAATAAATACTTATCAAGATAAGGAAGACCCGAAACACGATAGAACATCAATGGTTCTGCAATGTTATAGAAACGATATTTCGAGAAAGTACGCATCCATAAGTTGTAATCTTCCATGCGAATGGCTCCTTCATCGTATGGATTTTGAACAAACCAAGAACGCTTTGCCATGATAGAAGGGTGAATAAAGCATTGGTGTTGAATTACATTTGTGATGTTATTGGGGTGCTCTGGATAGCGAATAATACCCGTAATGTCGTTATTTATGTCGATTGTTACAGCGCTACTGCCTACTACATCAACCTCATTATGTTGTTGTAAATAAGCCAATTGACGTGATATTCGCTGTGGAAACATAAGGTCATCGGCATCCATTCGAACGAAATATTCTCCTTTCGACAATGCAACAAGTTCGTTAAGACGTGCTGAAAGTCCTTTATTTTGCCCGTCGTGAATAACCTTTATCCTTTCATCTTGAAAGCGATAGGCTATATCTAACGATCGATCTGTACTGCCATCGTCTATCAATAACAATTCAAATGATTTGAAATCTTGATTAAGTACAGATAAAATGGCTTGCTCTAAGAAGTCTTGAGCATTGTAAAAAGGAATTCCAATACTTACTTGTATCATCGAATTATAGTGTAATCTTATTTGTTTTCCAATTGTTTTATCACTCTTGCAGGGTTTCCTACTGCCACAGAATAAGCGGGAATGTCTTTCGTTACGATGCTTCCTGCCCCGATAATACAGCCGTCTCCAATCGTAATGTCTTGTAAAATAACAGCATTTTCGCCAATCCATACGTTCTTTCCGATGGTTATTCCGCCTCTACTTGTTATGGGACGTTGGAGTGGTGGGGTAGACATTGCCTCGAAAGTAATATCTCCATGCGAGTTATCTGTTATGGTAACGTGTTGTCCAAGAAGGCAGTTTTCGCCTAAAGTGATGTGTTTTAAGGCGGTGATATGGCAGAAACGACCAATATGACAGTTGCTTTTTATATCGATAACTCCATCTTCTATGGGAGTAATCATACAGCTATCGTCTATCACAACATTATCTCCTATGATCATATTGTGATGGTTTATCATAATGATATCATCTCCAAAGAATACTTTTTTACCGCATTTTCCTATGAAGTTCTTAAGCCATAACGAGCGTAAAGTCTTGCGTTTTGTACTTAAAAAGCGACTTGTTGAGGGCGAAATGATCAAAGAAAAGAACTTCATCAGTGCGCAAAAAGCAGAGTATAGAACATCTTTCATTATTATATTATTATCAATTATAATCGAATCCACGTTGGTGGTATAAGGTCTTTTGTAGCATTGTTCATGCTTATATCATTGTACCAATGTTTTGGAGCGATAACTTTTTTATCGCTATTGTTGATGAGATAAGCCGCCCACCAGCTGAAAGTGCTATTCGAAATGATAGCATGTTTGCAGCGAGTCATGAGATAAAAATCCTTTAAATCGCAGCTATTGCCTTCGTTTTGAATAAAGGTTACCTCATTATTATTGAGCTTTAAGTGGCTTTTAACCCACTGAATGTCGTTGGAAAAGACAAAGAAATGAACGTTTTTGATATCTTCCGTTATTCTATTAGCAGCGTTTTCAAAGTAATTTAGAGGGCATTCTGCAAATACTTTTTGGTTCTCTTTGTTGAGATAATCACCTCTTCTGATATGCAAAAATACTGCTTCCGACTGCTCAATAGCATTGATATAATCGGCAGAAATATCGTTTATTAGCTGGTCTTCAAACTGCAATGAGGGCGTGAAAGCACTGAAATAGCGATACGATTGCCAGTAACCATCGAAGCAATAAGTGTCGTTAAACGCTTGATTTTGATAGTTAGAGCCATTCTCTATCTTTACTTTTCTGTTCAAAAAGGGAAAGAGAAGCAATAGCTTTCGCATGCATCTATAAGCCAATTGCTGTGTGAAAGAATAATGATAAGGCCTTAACTCTGTGTTATGAGATATGCGCAGAGCAGGGAAGAAACGATGTATTTGTAGTTGATTGATATCTAATGCAGGCTCAGAAAAAAAGGAAATAGAGCAGTTATACTTCTCTTTTAGATACTCTCCAAAGAAGTATTGGAACAGTTGATTACCAAAACCGCCCGATAGTTTGATATGTTTTAGAAATTGAGAATCCATAAAATATTTCTATATAGCTCTTTTATTCTACGCTTAATGCGTTGAATGTATGCTGTAGTTGGTAGTTTATCAAAATACTTTCCGCCATGTTTCATCTTATTTCTAATGATGATATAAGGCTCAAAAGGAATGTTACTGCCTTCAGGAAAGCCAAAAGAAGGAGGTAGAATCTTTATCTTCTTGTTGTGAAAAAAATGATTTAAGTGCGACTCATCGTGATAAATTGCGATGCAATTGCGGTCTAAGTCTTTCTTAATATTTTCGCTACAAATGTGTGAAAGACGGTAGAATGCCTCGTGAGTACCGCCATTTACGCCTCCCATAAAATAGTGATAGGTTTCTCCTTTCGTGTATTTTATGTAGGCAGTAGAACGCTTTCGCTTTTCATAAGGCAACGAAATAGGGTTGTGTTTGTAGTAATGTCCTGGGTGTAAGACGCCCAATAAGCTATTATCTTCAGCCGTTGGAAGGAACATTTCGGGTGTAACTACCTTCTTAAATACCATGTTTGAGTTGAAGAAAAAGACGTAATCGCACTCTTTTGAATCTTCTTCTGCCTCAATAAACATATCAAAGCGCAATAGAGTATCTAAGGGAAAACCTTGTGATTGCTTGTAATATGTTTTGATATTGTTGGTATCTTGAATGTCAGAAGCATCAGTAAATACATAATATTTCTTTTCAACTTGCGGTAAAAAGAACTGCTCACAACTATCAAAAAAGCCTTTCCAAAAGATGGAATACTTGCCTGTGCAGATGTAAAAAATACCTATCTTCATTTATGAAACTTGCTTTTTATAAATTGTTTAATATCGATTCTATTGTTTAGTTCTCTATAACTAAAGAACGTAAAGATAGCCAATAAAATTATATTTGCAACGTAATATAATGATGAATCACGCATAAATAGCGTGCTCATAAATAGACCTAACAACACAATATAGATGCTTTGCAACTTCCAAAAGCTGTTGTTAAACTCCATTCCGTAGTGCTTTTTATATACAAAATAGAGCAATAAAGATACAAAAAGATTACCAATGATCATGGCAAAGCCAATGCCATTGAGTCCAAATAGATAGTAGGCTGCAATGGTAATGATAAAGTTTCCGCCGTTACCCAACAACGCATCGTATATTAAATACATCTTTTTATCGCCATGAGCCAATGGAATATACGACAAAGTGGCCCACATAATGCGGAACAAAAGTGAGAAAGTGATGCACTGAGTGAGCAGCTCTATTGAATAGAACTCAGCCGAAAGCAAAAGCCATAAGATAGGTTTTGTGAAGAGAATGAGTATTACTGAGACAATAGAAATAAGTATAATAAGCAGCTCAGCCTCTTCAGATACAATGTTGTTGAATTCTTTTTTATTGTCAAGAGCCTTCGAAAGTCGAGGATAAAAGTCGGCTATTAGGGTCGCAGCAAGTATCGAAAAGTTGCGCATTGTAATGGAATAAGCCGCTTGAAAGTATCCAACATCTTCGATAGAGCCCAAGAATCGAATGAGAATGTTAGTGAGATAGGTAAATAAGTTCATTAAGAGCGAACTGAACATAATGATTATTCCCAGTTTAATCATGGGCGAACCAATAGTCCAAACCTCATTCCAAGAGAGACGAATACGCTTTATGGATAATCTTTTTACATATAAACTATTGATGATAAACGTGATGATAAAACCGCACGAGATAGCTAAAGACACGCCTTTATGATTGAAAAAGTAGAGTAGTGGTATGGCTATTATTACGCTACTTATCGCTGCAAATATCGTTGTTTGTGCCAAAGCGTTGAGCCGTTGCATACCTTGTAGAATTGTTGTGTTGCCGTATGACAACAGCATAGCGCAGGCTCCGACAGACAATATCATAAAATCTGTGGTGTGATTATTGGCTACTCCAAACGAAATGTTGCTGAGAACAGGAGCTGCAAAGATGCAAAATAAGAACGCAATAACGGCTAATAAACGGATAAGCGTTCTAAAAGCGGAGATGATTTTTTGCTGTTCTATTGGGTTGTCGCTATTCTGTGACTGCGCAATATCACGAATGGCACTTTGTGGAAGTCCCACACTTGTGACCTGATAGAGGGTGTTGAGCGTGATTAAAAAGATAGAATTGAGAGCAATACCAATAGGACCAAGCAATAAAGCGATAACCTTTGCTCGGACGATTGACATGAGTGCTTCGATGATTTGTGCACCACTCATCACTATTGTAGCCTTTAAAAGGCTTTTATAACCATTGCCCATTAAATCTTCTTTCTTGCGTTTTTAATCTTGTTTTTTAAGCAAATGTAATTGAAAAATGAGCTAACAGCACCACAATTTTTCATCAATTGATATTGAGTTGCCATTTCTTTAAAGCGAACACACAAGCTCTTTCCCTTTTGAGAACTTACAAAGTTGCCCGTAACATTATTGCCGTGTTTGCGATAAAGCATTTGAGGTGTTTCTACAAAGCCCACCTTTCCGTTTGCTTTATAAATGCAGATAGCCACCCACCAATCGTGCATTGGGGCATATTGGGCTACTGGAAACGATATTTCCTTAGCCTTTTTGTTAAACAACATGGTGCAACCTGTGATGTAACCAATGAATGCTTGTTCGGTAAAAGAGTTGAAAATGTAGGGCGAAAAATGAATACTTTTCCAAAAAGAAGCAGACAAAATATTTAAATTTTCGTCTACCAATTGAAGATTAGTGAATACCAATCCTGGTGTTGTTTCGTTGCAATTTAAAGAGCGAAAAGCTGCTATTTCATTCTCAATCTTATGTGGAAGCCACACATCATCTTGGTCGATGAACATGTATAGCGGTGAATCTACCTTTTGAAGAAGCTCCATAAAGTTCATAAAAGGACCGAGATTCTTTCCCTCATTGTCAATGATAACAATGTTATGGTGCTCTTTTTGATAGCTTTCTATTATGCTTATTGTGTTATCTTTAGAACCATCGTCACGCACAAACAACGTCCAATCTGTATAAGTTTGGGCGAAAAGAGAGTCTAATTGCTCACGAATAAACTGCTCTCCATTATATGTTGCCATCAAAATGGCTATAGATGTGCTGTTTTTTATCATGGTTTTAAATAATCATTTCATAAGGTTTGATGTTCTGTGCCAATATAATATTGATGTAGAAGTATAGGAAAGCATAAATAGTGATGCCTCCTAATGCAATATATCGCTGTTTGATGGTGTATAAGAACATCGGAAGTAGAACCAACTCGCTTGCTGCAAAGATGTCTAAAAGACGGAATGCAACGGGCGGAATGTCTGCAATGAAGACCAAAAGAACGAGTCCTACGATGTAAAGTTTAAAGAAAAGATAGAATAAAGAATTGTGTTTGCTCAGCTCTTCTCTATAATAATACAAGGCAGCAACAATGGCTACACGCAATAAAATTACTGTACTAAAGATACTAACTGGTTCGAAATCTTCTGTAGAATAAGCGTTAGACTTCACAGCTATAAACTCGATTACGCTGAAAAATGCAAAGAACTCGTCTATATCTATCAAGGTGTGGAAGGCAAAAACAATAGGTATTGCGGCTAAAAATGCCTTTAAATACTTGTCGTTATTGCGCACAATGGGGTAGAACAAGAAGAGAATAGCAAACGAATAGTGAAGAGATGTTGCCAAAGCAATAAGCCCAAGAGTGATCAATGTTTTGCGTTCTGCCCAATAACTCCACGCTATCATCGTGATACCTAAGGCGGCTCCAGAACGCATTGCGTTCATATTTAAGATGACAAAGTAGGTTGGAAAGAAGAAAAGAAGCGATATCCAAAAGAAGTTGGAGTGCTTATATAGGGCGTAAAACTGTGTTGGAACGGTTATCACGGCATAGATAACAAACATCAACACTGCGCTATTGGTGAGTGAATAAGATATATTAGAGAAAATATAAAAGGTGAATTCGGAAATACCCGAGCCATATTTTGATTCTCGAAGGTAATTTTGATAGTCTTGATCTATATAGGGACTGCGTAGTCCAATGATAAGAATAAAGATCACAATGAGTGTTATCAATGTGATAAAATTGGGCTTTTCTTTAGTAAGTAGAGCACAAAGAAGGAATATAAGGAATATTAAAATATACATATCTTCGTTGGTTCCTTAGTCTGTTTCTTATCGTCTTCTGTATTTATTCTTATTCTGTTGGGGCGTAAAACCTATGCTATTGAGGTTAAAAAGCAATGCTTTTGCGCATCAATTAGCATGCTTTTACAAGCAAATGTCAATGCTTTTGCGAGTCGTTTAATATCTTGTTGAAAACTAATGATTTAGTTGTTCTCTTACACTTGTTGTCCTGTCGCTGGCTCAGGTGTGTCTTCTTGCTTTTTAAAGGTACCCTTGTTCTTTAGATAAGTCCATTGAAGTGTTCCCAAGAAGTTGAGCAAAAGAATGATACCAACAATTAAACCACGACGTGGAGAGGCTTTCTTTAAAGGCACAACTGCCGACTGAATGATGGTGAAAGCAGGAGTTCTCTCTTGTACCTTTGCTCTTGCCAACTGCAATTGTTGAGCTAATTGAGAGTAGATATTATACTTTAATTGCATCTCATTCTCTAAATCTGTTTGCTTTAATTTATAAGATTGCAAGATAATATCTGTGTTGGCGTCGGAATAAGAGCCGTATCTTTGACGAGACTTGTCGTAATCTACCTTTGCTTCACGATATAGCTTTTCTGTATAAGACAAGTCATTTCGAGCTTTAGTGGTACGATATTTAATGATATATGTTTGCAAAGCACGTTGAACATAATCTGCAACAGTAGCCGCAATAAGAGGGTCTTGCGCCTTGGTTGTGATGGTAATCATGTCAGTTTTCTTATCCACAACGCATTTAAGCATGCCCTTTATGGCGTTGGTTGCATTCTCTTGCTCTTGTGTAAGCTGTATAGCTTCGGTCTTTTTTGTCTGTTTTACAGGAGCACCTGCTTGTGGCTTAGGTGCAAATGGCAATAGCATAAGCTGCTTAATCTTATTCCACCATGCTGCTTTTCGATGTTTTAAAACATAGTCGTATAATGTGGTTGAGAGGCTTCCGTCTTGACTTTGTACCTTTAAAGACCACAAAGGAATGATAAAATCGTCTGAAGCACAGATCTCAGGATATATCTGTGGGTACACAGCATCACTGTTACTCATATTTCCAAGCTTTGCTCCTACCATTGAAGCAAGCGACCCTAAGTTGCCAGAAAGACCGCTTTCTGATGCCTCGGGCGCAAGAACTACGGTTGAGGTGTATTCTTTTGGAATACTAAAAGCTATGACAAGGGCAACCACAAACGAGGCACAACTGGTGGCTGCAAATAGCTTTTTATTGTTTAAAACAAGCGTTTTGATTATTTTAAAATCAACAATTGGTTTATTCATTATTGCTTATGTAATTGAAAAAACAGTTTTATTGGTATTGGGTTGTATCTCTATGGAGAAATAGAAACTCAAAACTTCTTTTGCTATAACTCTGTACTTTTATGATGATGGAGGAGCAGTTCTATGCAAGTAGTTACCTATACCTATTATAATAACTAACTACAGTCTTCTTTCTTCCTACCTATTTCTATTATAAGGTCGAGTTGAAAAGCTTTGAGTTCCTATTCTTATTTATTTCAATAGATTGGCCATTGTGGCGATCATTGTGGCTATTGAGGCCACAGAAGTGCCGATAGAGAGCCATTGTGTTAATGACTTTCCTGAGCTTTCGGGCTTACTTGGCACGATAATTTCACTGCCTGGGCGAACCTTTGCGTTATGTCCTACCTTCGCAACTGTGCCATTCATGTACACAATATATGTGTGACTCTTCTTCGCTCTGTTACCCCATCCACCTGCTTGGTTGATATACCAGCCTGCTTTTCGGCCCTTTTCGTAAGCCACAGTGTTTGGATACATCACGTCACCGCTAATCTTTACGGTTCCATTATATTCGGGAACGATGATTCTATCGAATTCTCTTAGAACCAAATCGGCATCTCCTCCTGGTTCTTTTAAAGCCTTATCAAGTTCGATACCCACATAATATGTATCGCCTAAATCAAGCTTTTTCATATCAAGAGAGTCTTTCTTGCCACTTTGCATCTGTGCCATTTTGATTACAGTTTGCATTCTTAATCGCTCATCGGGAGTGATTCTGCGCTCTAAACGTGCACCAGGTACATAAGCAAGGTCGGTTACTCCGCCCGCTTTCTTAATGATATCGCTGAGTCGTTCGTTCTTACTTGATAGTGTATAAGTACCTGCAAACATCACATTTCCTTCTACTTGGATATTTTGTTGGTGGCTATAACCAGGGCTTTTGCGTACATATACCTCGTCGAAGGGCTGTAATTCGAATCCAGGAGTACCGTCAATAACGAATCCTTCCTTTAATGCAAAGGTGTAAGTTTTAGCAATTACGCTATCATTGGTTATGGCTTTAGGATTCAATATACGACGAGCTACGTCTACTTTAATGATAGATGCCTTGTCTTTTAGGCCTCCTGCTTGTAGAATAAAGTCTTCAAGTGTTTCGTGATCTGCATACACATACATGCCAGGATAATTCACTTCGCCATGTATAGTAATTGTTCTTTTGGTCTGCATTTCACTCTTTGTGGGAATAAAAAGAACGTCATTTTTCTTCAAAGGCACGTCAGCAACGCTTCCATCCATTATTCCTTTGACGTCAACTGCAATAACTTCGAGCGTTCTATCACTCTTCATACGATGAATAATAGCACGATTTGTAAATGCTTCTTCGGTTAATCCTTCTGCATGTTCAATTAAAGTGCGTACGCTATTGATGTCTTTCCCGATGTTATACATACCTGGACGGAAGATAGCACCTTTGATTTCAACCATGTTTTCATATCGATTAATGATTGAATCAACGCCGATAGAGTCGCCATCAGCTAAGTGGAAAGAGTTGATATCGAATTCTCCTATGTTGAAAACAGAATATTCTCTGCCTGTTTTTCGAAGCAAACGAACAGCCTTTGTGTAAGCATCTCCAGTGAAACCTCCTGCATATTTAATGATAGAGCCAACGCTTTCGCTCTTCTTCATTTCGTAAATCATTGGGCGTTTCACCTTTCCTGAGATGGTAACCAAGCAGTCGTAAGGACCAACAACGATTACATCATTGTCCATAAGGCGAATGTTTCCTGTTAGTTTTCCATTGAGAATGTAATCGTAGATGTCTACAACTGTAACCAAACGGTTTTGACGATATACCTTAATATTACGCAACGTACCGAGGTCGTTGATACCTCCTGCCATATAAAGAGCATGGAATACAGTTGCAAAAGCAGAAAGGGTGTATGTTCCGGGCACTTTAACTTCACCCATAACATTCACCATCATGGTCTTGGTTTGACCCACTGTAAGCTTTGTTTTCGAGCTACTATAACGTGCACCCAATAGCGAACGCACCTTAGCATTAGCCTGTTCGACAGTTAATCCGCTCACTTTTATAGGACCAAAGTCTTCTATTGTCACCTCACCATCAGGCGAAACAACAACATTAAAGGTCTTTTGTGAAGCGCCATAAACATCAATTATGACATTATCTCCAGGTCCTAATACATATCGTTGAGGCGTTGCTATATTCATATTAGGCTCAAACGACAATTCTTTATTGTTGAAGATATCTCGTCCGAACACCCTTTTCTTCATCTTACTCTTCTCGTCAAGCAACTCTTTTAGCCACTCAATAGAATCTTTAGGAGTTAAATATGATAATTCTTTTTGCATCAATAAGAATTCAGGATCTTTCTCATTGATTTCTATTCTGTCTGCACTATTACGCTGAATGCGATTGTTTGAATATTTATTTAATGTGCTATTGGCTGCATCTTGTTTGTTTTTACGCATTCTAGAATCATCTGGTTGCAATGTTTCATCACTTACATTGCCGAGTCCTTTTTGATTCATTTGACGGTCGTATTTATCCTTTAATCTTCTAATTTGGGAGATATCTACACCGCTTTGCATCAGCTTTGTAACAATTTGCGCTTGAGATGAGCCTGCTTTTTGCTCTCTTTGAATCATTCGAATCACTTGATCATCGGTCATTCCAGATTGTGCATACAAGCATTGAGCAGCACTTATCAATAGAAATATGCAGAAAAATAGTTTTCTCATGAATATATATGTTGTCTTAAATTCTCTGTATTTATAAATAAAATGAGGCGTTGGGATATAGTCAATCAATTGCTATCGGTTCGGCCTTAGTATATATTTATTAACGCTTAGAGTTGTTTTTTGTTGTGTAATTATTTGCTTTTATGTAATAAGGGGTTGAAAACACCCTTGCAAAAGTAATAAAAACTTCTGAAAATCAATTAAAGAATAGGTGTTAATATGGGTGGAAGAGCGGCGATTTTTGCTTTCATATAGCTATAAATGGTATGTAGAAGTGTAGTAGTTGTATTTTTCTTGTTATAGCTTTGTATGGTGAAACGAAAATAACTGATTGACAATTGCTTTGAAATGAGCATGAATTGGCAACCCGATAGCAGAAAGATAGTATTCCTGATGATGTGTTATAAGACTTCCTTTTTATACATTTTGAAAGGGAGTTTTAAGACTATTGTGAACCAACTGGATTTTATCTTCTCTGTATGTCTTATTTTACTGGATGTAAATAGAGTAGAATGTGTGTTCTTTTGTGGTGTGAAGAAAGAGAAAAATAGAGTGGACTTGAGGACAAAAAAATGACTTTAAATAGCGAACTTGATGTGCTTTCTAAAGAATAGTTGAATGTTTTGTATCTTATTTGAATTCAGTTAGATGCGGATTTAATAGTTGTTTGCTTGTAAGTGTATTTTTTGTTTCGTGAAAATCTTGATGATTATACTTGCTTATGCTCCTTTTTTTAGATTTATTTTGTAATATAAAAGTCACAAAAATACGTTTGTATTTTCTCTGTTTTATTGCAATTTATTTTTGATTGTATTCTTATTCCGTTTTGTTTCCATTCTCTTTCAATATGAATAGGATAGATGTTGGGATTCATACTAATTTATATTTGTGCATCTTATTGTAACATTTATTTATGTTCCCAAGATATTATTACTATCTTTGTAACGTAAGAGTTAATAAATTAAGATAATATACGATTTCGGCCAATAAAGAAAGGGGCAGGTAAATGCTTGACATTGCGGAATTGATGAAGACTTTTTGTAAAGGTTATTCAAATATTTAGTAATAAAAAGAAGAATATTTGACATAATAAGAAGAGTTTAATCCTGGTAAGAAACAATTCTCCCCCCTCCTTTAAGGAAATTTTAATTGGAAAGACTATGAATAGAGTTAATGGAAAAGAAGTTCGCAGAAAAGTTGAGGAAATATATGATATTGTCCCATGGTTTGAAGTTGCAGAGAGTTATTTAGATAAACCTTATACGTGGTTGAGTTCTAAGTTTACAAAAGATAATGAGGAATTTACTAAGGAAGAAATAGAGAAATTAAGAAATGCTTTATTAGATATTGCTGAACGAATAACAAGCTGTGCTCAAAAAATATAAAACAAAGGAGTGTCAACATTGTTGAGAATTAACTTTAACACCGCTACTTTATCCTTTGGGTAGCAACACCCCTTTTTTATTAAGGGGTGTTTTTTTATTTTTATGTCATGCAATATCACCACAAAAACAAAACGATGTAATTTCATATTTTATGATATAAACTTCATAAAAGTGTCTTTTTCTTATTGCTTTTCGTGTACAAAATCGTGTACGAGTTGTTTTAACGTTGTTCTTAAAAGCATGCAAATTGCACGGCAAAAGCACTGCTATTACGATAAAACTCCATTGCTTTTGCATTATAAAAGCAATGGAGTTTGCACAAAAAATGTATCGATTTGTGGAGCTGGTGGGAATCCTGCCACACTAATTATAACTGCCTGTTTTTCAACAACTTGTAGTAAAAGAAAATAGATACTACCTAAATTCTACTACCTAAATATCATTTTCAACACGCTTGTTAAACTTGGTGCAAAGATAAAAAAAGTACTTAGATTATACAAGAAAATTTAGCACAATAAATGCAAGTGGAGTGTTTTTATTTTACTGAAATTAATACTACCTAATTAATAATACCTAAACAAGCAATATTATAACGCTGGAGCAACAACACCCCAGCCCCAGCCAATAAAATGAAAAATAAAGGGGTGGGTGTGTCTTGTGGTTGGAATACTACATATATAGTATGCTGTATTTTTTAAGTTTCGTTTTTCCCAAACTTAACGGGAAACGCTGGAGATTACAAGAAAAACAGCATAACCCGTAAATATGGCTGTAAGCCGTAACTGCTTTGCTTAAGTGATAACTTACATAATACAAAGTCAATAGCCGTAGATAGGGCTTTTGAGGCTGTAAACGGCTATATAGAACGGGTGCAACGTGTAAATAAAAGTTCATTAATTTGCTACCAGCCTAGAATACACAACGTAAAAGCAATATCTTTTAATGTAAAATCTATCTTATAGTTACAACAAAAATAATGCTGTAGTTTCACTTTTGATAATTTAAGGGTTGAGGCTGGAAACACTTTGTATATTCTTTGCAACAAACAAAAACACTAAAGAAAATTATTATTTGCGCCAATGTAGTCAACCAATTTGAAATAAAACGGCTATTAGTAAGTAAAGGGCAAATAAAACCCAACTATTATTGTTTAATAAAAAAAAATACAAAAATGAAGAAAACAAAAGTAATGAAGAACTTAAACGGCTTAACGGCTGTAGGTTTTCTATTAATAGTTTCCCAGCGTTATGGGTACACTATTGAAAAAGTAGGCTACGAAAAAATTGCACGTTATTTAACAGAGCGCACGGGGGAAAGTGTGGGTTATGGTAGTGTGCGCTCTTATTTCTACAAGTTAGAAGAACTTGGCTACATACAAATTGACAACAAAGGGGGACGTAACATTCGCTTTACCCTTATCAAAGAAAAAGTAAACAAATTATTGGGTATATATGAGTAACAGCAGAAAAACGAACACACGCACACACTCAGCCGACTACATAGAACCTACACAAATCGGCGGTTTCAGCATATTGCCGAATAACTATGTATTAGGCTTTTTGCAGTTGTCTACAAGCAAATTACAAACGAAGTTGTTTATGCTGATATACGCAAAATATCAAAGTGTAAGCTACAAAAAGAAAGCCGTTTGCCCTTTTTATGCAAGTTATGCAGATTTTGCAAAGGTTTTAGGGTGCAACGACCCAAAGCGCATAAGAGGCGAAATAAAGGCCTTAATAGAAATGGGCATTATCCAGCGTACAACAGGACGCAAAGGGCGTTCAAAGTATGGCTATATTATAGACAACAAAGCATTAAACGACATAGCCGAAAATGTATAAAATTGCCGTATTATTGGTATATAGTAGCCCACTACGGAATTTATGTAGGGTAAGAATAGCCCACTACAAACGAAGTATATGGGTATATAGTACTACTACTACAAACATACTATGGGTATATAGTAGCCCACTATGGCAACGGTTAATAAATTAAATAAACGCTATAACTTATTAAAATACAAAACAATAACAAGCGTTTTTGCATCTTTAGGAAAAAACTGCCTATAATATGAGATAATGAGTTATACGAATTATCTCATATATAAGGATTATAACACTTAATAGAATATTAATGATAACAAAGACAGAACAAACAATATTAGCACTAGACACGGCAACACATTGCGGTTATGCAGTATACAAGAAAGGCAAAGTAATAACCGCTGGAGTATGGAATTTAGACCGCAAAGACAACGGAATAACAAATAGATACGGCACACTATACGACCGCATACAAGCCACTATAGAACGCTACAAAATTACACATATAGTAAAAGAAGATGTTTACCTAGACACTACCAGCCACCAAAAAGACAACGCTTTTAAGGTGCTTTGTAATTTAGCTGGAGTTGTGGAATTAGTAGCATTTGACTACAACGTAACTATTACCAACATAGAAACACGCAAAATGCAACGTTTTATGTTTGGTAGGCTTGCACAACGCTTTGACGCTAAACAAGCAATGTGCAACCAAATAACACAACTAGGGTACACGCTACCCAGCACACATAAAGACGATATGGCGGACGCATTAGGCTTGTTGTTTACCTACATAGGGCAAACAATACCAGCCGAATAACTCCAGCATATAAGAAAAACCGCTTAAAACAGCCCTACAAGCCGTTTTAAGCGGTTAAACGTATAATTATAGCCTCAACGCATTAGAAACGCTTACAGCGCAATTTTAGGGGTACAACACGTTCCAGCGGTCTTGCTGGAATGCTGGAATTTTAATTTAATGCTATTAATACTTTTCATACAGCTAAACTTGCTAATATCTGCATTTGACTATTAGGGTTGTAATAAGTCTTTTCTATCATTGCAACAGATGTACCAGCTAACTTTGCTACCACCATAGGGGAAAAGCCATTGTCTATAGCGTTTGTTATTGCTGTATGCCTAAAAGTGTACATTGTTAGCGGTGCATTATTTTCCAGCGTTATGTTAAGGTGTTTGGCTACTTTTTTAAGCCACTTATTAACTCGCCCCTCTGCTTTGTCGCAATTATTCAAACGTGTGTGACACTCTTTTGCGTTATCCATATTCCAGCATTTATTATTGATTGAATAGGGCAACAAATAGCCCCCGTTGCTTTGCCCTTTGTACTTTTCAATTATGGCTTTACACCTTGCACCTAATTGTACTTTTGTACGGTTGTTTTCAATATCTTTGTTGTTGGCTTTTTTACGGGGTATGTACACAATGTAAGTGTTGCCGTTTTCGTTCACAACGTTGCAAGTTTCCCAGCTAATAACGTCTATAGGACGGGAAAAGCCTCCCCACATAAGCAAGCAAGTATCTTTATATAACTGCATAAGTTCAACGCTACAAGTGCCGAAACGGGGCAAAGTGGAAACGTCTAAATCAATGAACTTTTGCAAGTCAGTTGCAGACAACACGGCTTTAGTGTTGCTTTTCACTTTTTTGCGTTGTTCATTAGACAATGTAAGTTTTGGCTTATATGTAAGACGGGTTGAGGCTTTTCCAGCCTCAACGGCTTTGCGGTGGACTGCCTTAAAGTTTTTCATTACGTCTAAATAACGTGCATTAGTCTTTGTTAGAAGATAATCACCAAAAGCCTTAAAGTCATTGTCTGTAATTTCTGCAATAGGCTTGTTAATAATTGTGTCTTGTCGTTTAAGGTGGTTGTAAAGCGTAATAAATAGCCTATAATTGCCACTTGGCAAGCGGTTGTCTGTAGGGTTCTTTAATTGCTCTATATAGCCCGATAGAAAAGCCCCCAGCGTATCACTATTAACATTAGTGGTGTTTGGCTTAAAGATGTAAACCCACAAGTCTTGTGCCGTTTGTGGGTTGTGTTGCTGGATAGTTTCAGCCAACAAGTTTTTTATTTTGCCTATTAAAGCGTTGTTGGCTATTGCTGTAGGGTGTGTGCTGGAAAAGCAAAGGTGTTGTTTATCCCAATTTTCTTTGCAACACTCATTGCACGGCTGGAACACCCCCAGCCCAAAAGAATTAATAGAACGAGGCACATAATTACTTGTGCCGTGTGTTTTTGCAGTAACTTGTAGTACTTGCTTTGACTTGTCTTTGTTGGCATACCAGCGAAAAGAAACGCTAACTAATTCATTTGTTTTGCCCATTGTTGTTTTTTTTTTGAGCGTTAGAAAATGAATATTAGGTACTACCTAAAATCTACTACCTAAAAAAGGGGGGTAAATTTATGTGGTAGTCCAAATCTGAAACAATTAAGCCACTTGTACAACTCTTTTCGGTTAAGTGAGAATCTGTACAAGTGGCTTAAAACCAGTCAATTAGACGAAATTTAATGGTTAAGTGAATAACCGCTTAAATTACTATTGTGGAGCTGGTGGTAAATGAACTTACCTATATTACTTCTTGATAATCAGACTTTTAGCATAATCTCAATTTCTACTGTAGCCAATTTGTAGCCATTTTAGATAAACTTGAGAGCACGTATAGAAGTCGCATGTACTTCTTATTTTTCAGGTTCAAAGTTACAAAAAGATGATACATCCTCCAAATATTTGATAGAAAATGTTTTATAGATTCTTTGGCTACAATTTTCAGTG
>ERZ773046.42-NODE-42-length-78543-cov-5.373204_pt1 | contig 78543 bp, 84 predicted proteins | sample MGYA00580634_ERZ773046 | MGnify/ENA primary metagenome ERZ773046 (study PRJEB29015, sample SAMEA2738127) | human oral metagenome | biome: human oral; feature: human-associated habitat; material: saliva | place: China | collected 2159 ... | reverse complement strand
AATCGCTGACAGAAAGAGAACTGAGGAGGATAGAAGATAAGGAGGAGAAGGAAGAATTGACAGAAGAGGAGAGGAAGGTAGTTAAAGGTTTTCTATTCAGCGTCTATTCTGGTCTTCGATTCTCAGATATTATACAGGTAACCAAGCAGCACGTTAAGAACATCTATCGAAACAAGTGGGTGGTGATGCGAATGCAGAAGACAGACCACGATGTGCGAATACCTATCTCTAAAATGTTTGGAGGCAAGGCAGCAACAATGATACAAGAGAATAAGACTACTACAGGTAAACTCTTTCAACTACCTTGTAACGCTCGCTGCAACCTGGTACTGAAGCGTGTGCTTAAGCGATTCAACATACATAGGCACATTACTTTTCATTGTGCCAGGCATACGTGCGCCACTGTGCTACTGAGTAAGGGTGTGAGCTTACCTATTATACAACATATATTAGGGCATCAGAGCATCAAGACTACTCAGGTGTATTCTGCTGTGAAAGACACAACGATTAATAAGGAGATACGAAGAGCGTTTAGGTGAGGGTTCCATCGGGACTATGTTCTATAATATGAATACAGATAATCTCTCAGATCTGAAGCATTTTAAATCAGTCAAACTCCTTCCGTCAGCAGATGGAGCTCCTCGCTCATACTTCTATAATACAAGAAGAATCGATATACCTGAGAATGTCACGTCGCTTAGTCGTTATGTATTAGGTTTCAACACATCAACAGTTGTCGTTTTTCATGGAAAGACTCCTCCAAGTCACGACTGGACATTTTCTAACACAACAGGAACCTACGATACATGCACACCTAATGGGTGCAAGTTCTATGTACCTGACGAGAGCTTGGAAGCATATAAAAAGGCTTTTACAAGTAAACCTTGCCCATTAAAAGGAACATCTATTATTCGTCCTATGAGCGAGTATCACGAATGATACTCGCTCATAGGATGGACTCTATCTACATATTTATAATTCATCCATGTCTTTTTATACGTGTTTAAAGCCTTATCAGGTACGTATATACATAGCTTCGTAGGAATTCGCATAGCCGTATCTTTATTAAACAGCATGTTATCTCCAATAGGTGTATCACCCAGCATGATTACATTCTTCAGATTCTCACAGCCTAAGAACATTCTTCCGCCACATCCTTTAACAGTGGAAGGAATCCATACCTCTTCCAAGTTAGACATATTCCTAAATATGTCATTATTCAAGTACTGAATCTTGAAGTATTGCAACTCCTTGAATCTCTTAACATCATTACGGTTGTAGAACTTAGTTCCGATGGGATTAAGACAGTATTTGAACATCGTTTTAATCCCATCGGGACTGTATTCCAAGGCTTAGATAGAAAAAATGGCATATTAGACCTATCTATATTTAAGAATCTCAACTCTGTTAATCAAGAGAGCTTACGTTATATAGTGCACCTTTACAAACTAATATGTCCACCTTCTGTATCTGTGTACCAAGCGTGCTTCTATAATTCAACGATTGATAATCTCATCGTTGAGAACATGGAGCAGCAAAGTTCTTTATTATGGGGGGTTGCGTTTTAAAAACTTTGTAATCAAAAGCAAAATACCTCCTAAGCAAGGAAAGAACGCTTCGTATGGATGGAGTGATAGAACGGGCTCAAGAATCTTTGTGCCAGACGAGAGCGTTAATTTATACAAAGCAAGTGCTTCCTTCTCAGATATAGCAGAGTATATCTATCCGCTTAGTAAGTATCACGGGTGATACTCACTTAAAGGGTAAATTCTATCTGCAACACGAGCCCAGTTGTCGGAATGTCTATAAGTTTCTATTACGTCGTCAGGCACATATATAACGCCGTTTCCCTTTAGTGAGGAGAAATTAATAGTAGGTGGGGTCTTTGATCTTAAAATGGTAATTTTCGCAAGCAAAGAAGGTTGAGCATATCCAAAAGAAGATATAGTAGAAGGGTAGTCTACGACATCCTTAATGTATTTATCAAATCCTTCAGGTATATACGACAACGTCCCTTCCTCTACAAAAACAGTTTTAAGAGATTTAAGAGGGTTATGAGACCAACCTCCGAATGTATAGAAACCTATAACATCTACACTCTTAGGGATAGTGATTGATTCTAAAGATTCACATCCCTCTAAGTTCTCATATCCAATCCTTTTGATATTGGTGAATGATAAGACCTGTAGATTCCTTATCCTTCTGTTTCCTGCGAAGATAGTCCCGATGGAACTAACTGATGCAGCTTCTTCCATAGAGAGCTCGCCATCACCGTCTTTGTCCCAATTCTCCACGCAGATGCGCTTCACCTCTGGGTCCTCGAAGCGAATCCACCATTTGGCGATGTTGAGCTTTAGCTTTGGATAGTGCGTCATTAGGGCATCGTAGGTATCGCGATATGCGCCCGTCGTGAGGTTGATAGTACCGTCAAGTACTGGATATGGGTCGTTGCCGTATTGTCCTTCAGCATCTATGCCTTGGTAGGTGCCATCTACCAGCTGGGAGAGTTTATCGAATGCGCGCCCGTCGGTGAAGGTCTCGTTGAACCCGACACAGCGTACGTAGCGGAGAGCGTGAGGAGTTTGCCCTACTTGCGCATCCATAATATCGATAAGTTTCTTCACGGGCTGGAGATTGTCGCAACCGCTTACAAAGTAGCTCATAACGTTAGGTGCGCACGCTTCTGTATTGCACTTCTCGTTGGTGAGATTATCGAGGTTCTTCAGCTCTACATACGACGTGGTGGCTGGATAGTCCACCTCTTCGAGCGCACCACCATCAGCAAAGTGTGCTTCGGTGAGCGAGGAGCCACCAGCAAGAAACTTACGCAAGCGGAAGTTACCACGCATATCGAGCGCACCTCCGAGGGTAGATACATTCTGAATATCTATCTGTTCTAACGACGTAGTATCGCCGAGTGTGAGCGAAGAAATGAGTATCTTCACGTTCTGTTCGTTCTCATCGCCAAGCTTCAATCGCTTGAGTCGCTTGCCAATGATAGACAATGCACCGTTGATTACGTACGAACTCCAGTCGCCTATATCGAGCAGGTAATCGGCTGATTTAACCGAGAGCTGCTGATCCGAAGTACCGTTAATATCTACTACTATCTCACACGGCTTGCCAGCATCTGTACGAGCACCACGCATAATCGTAGTACCGTATGCGATTGTAGGATATAACTTCATCGCAGGTGTTAATCTCAGAACGATTGAGTTCGTTGTAGCATCAGCCTGTGCAGAGGTACGCACGGTAATTGCACCTTCAGCAGTCTTAGCATCGTAATCACCGAAGCTGTACTTAGACATAAGGTATTGGATGCGCTTCTTTACCCACGCCACCTCAGGCGACTTTCCATCACCAAGCGACTGGCCCAGTGGGTCGGTGTCATTCGTATATGTTCCTTGCAGCATGGCAAGTTTCATCTTCTCGTATAGCTTGCCATCTTCATTGTAGAGCATAGATGAGAAGTTATCAATCACAGAGAAATAAAACTTCTCAAAGTATGCAAAGAGTTTCTGCTGGTGCGTACCCTTTTGCAGTCCTCCGAGTTCCTCCATCTTCGCAAGCATACGACGCATCATCTGTGCACGCTCCTCTGGGTACGCTTGTTCCATTAAGTTCCAAAGAACAGACTTCTCACCATTCCATACTGGCGTTCCGTCAGCATAGGTGTCGTGAAACTCTACCCAGTAGGGTTTTTTCATTAAACCTTGGTTGATTACCGTCAGGATTGTATCAAGGTCATCCTGACGAAATTTCCATTTACTCTTTGCCATATCTATTTCACATTAAAGTTATAAGGGTATGTATTCTTTGCGCAATTGTCTGTTGCTGCATTCAATTCTACGTATAGTTGATGAAAGAGAAGATCCATGATGTCCCAGTCCTGTGGCTGCTCTGCACGGATTTTCTGAATGCGTGCTGCCTTGAATAACTCATTGAGCTTAGCGGCATCACTAATCGATGTGAATGTTTCCTCTGTCAATCCGTATTTATCTCCGACTAACTGCTGACGGAGATTAACCACCGACACACCGCTATCGAGTGTCGAAGGGCAGAAACGCTTATACAAGCTATCGTAATAGTATAGGTTGTATTGATTAGGGTCACCTTCTTTCGCAATCCAATACTCTATATGTGTTGAGTGTGGGTCAGCGTTCAACTCGTCAAGCGTTCCATTGAAAGCCTCAATGAATGTATTGCACGAATAGATGATATTATAAGCTGTGATATACGATTCTACGAGCTGCTCTGCACGCTGTCGGGTCTCATTGTCTGCTGTAGTCTTATCATCCACAGGGAGGTCGGCATAATCCAAGTCCCAACAGTTCTCCCAAGAGAGTTCAGAGACTTGGTACTGGTATGCTTCTTCCTCCGTGTTGTAGCGTATTCTTCGCTTATCCCAAGGCACTTGATACAAGGTAAGGCGTGGCGAGTTATCAGAGCCTTCAATAGATAAGAGGTCGGGGAAAAGGTCCTTATCATATCCGAAGGTTGCAGCGTCTCCTTTATCTGGCCCTACTGTAAACAAACCAACAAACTTATACGTCACAGTACCGTCTTCTGCGGTCTGTTTCTCGAAGCCTACGAATGTCTCTTGGTAAATAGAGACACGTGCTTCGCTATCCTGCTCGATACCCTCATTTGTTAATCCAACCGCCTTCCATAGGTCGGTATATGAGTTTACAGAACCTAACTTATGGTATTGCATAGAAGAAGCGATGTTCTTCTTCGCTGTCAGCTTAGAGATTTTAGGCAGGTTTTTGAAGAGTTCAAATTTCTTCTGTGTAGTCTGACCGTCCTCATATACGATAGTCGTGTCCTTAGCTACCTTTGCCTTCCAATTCCATAGGTAGTAAAGCATAGAAGATGTACCTTGGCCTTGCAGCTGAAGATTGGTAATCGTCAAGCGGTTAAGGTTGGTATTGCCATCTTTAGGATAAATCTCAAGTGTTCCCTTTGGACGATAAGACTTGCCGTATTCGTATGCTGGGAGTGGCTTATCAAAAGTAAAGACATTCACCTTGCCACGCACTTTGTCAAAGTCGACTGTGGTACCGAGGGTATCATAGATGTCATTGTCCAACTTTTCAGCACTCTTTTCTCCTACGGTTGCAAGCGCATTGATATAGTCTTGATGAACATTAGCAGCGTCCATTGCACTGTCGTATATACGAATAGAATACAAATCGACATCCGCCTTATCTGAGCCAATGACTATACCACCGCCTGAACCTATCTGCATAGAGTCTGTCAAGAGGTAGGCAAACTTACGAGCTTCAATGCCGTCAATGTAGAGATAGACAAGGTTAAGGTAATAGGTGTTTCCATTCAAGATGTAGGTGTACTTCTTAGGACTAATCACGAGTGCAAGACGAATACGCACACCATCATCTGTGTTCATCGCCTGTACGTCTGCATTATGCTCACTACGAGTTGCGAACATAATAGAAGAAGGCTTCACTTTCAATCCGATATAACCCTTCTGATAAGGCATTGCGATAGAGATACACTCTGCATCGTAATCAGATGTATTATTAATCTGATAGTCTATCTCTATAGTCTTACCACTCTGTGCTGCCTCCTTAGCGAAAGGCTTGTAATCAATCGTCAATCGAGAACCAGCGAGCAAGCGCAATGTGCGTGCTCCTTCATCGTCTATCACCCAGCCGTCACGTGAGAAGGCTACGCTCTGCCATTCAGCACCGATATGCTCTGTATTGATGAGATTGCGGAGGACATTGCGGTCGGTGTCTGTGTTATTTCTGTTCTTAGCATTCAGATAGAATACCGCTCCTGCTGTAGCTGAATAGCCTTGCGAGTTATCAACAGGGAAAGGAATAGCGTCACGTAGTCGCACCTCGTCTGTTGGGTGAGTTCTGAAGCCGATTAACGCTGTAAAGTCAGAGTTATCAATCGTCTCAACCTCAAGAGATAAGGTATATTGCATCTTGGTTTGTGTCAGTGTATTCTCAGATACATTCTCTTGCAGCACCTCGTTATCCTTCTTCATCAAGATTGAGAGCGGTGTCGTTACCGCCTTGCCGTCATAAACAGCATATTCCAATACCTTGTTTTCATACCAGTTCAGCAGCTTCTCCGCCTTGTTGTTTACGACTACCATCTTCACCGTTTCGTTATTAGCGACAGCCATAAAGTCGTAACCTACTGGAGTAGTCTGCACGGTGTTGTCTTCATTTGACAACCAGGCAGACAAATGGAAGATACCCGTTTTGTTCGTGAAAGGAACGGTATAGGCTACAGGCGATGACGTGTAAGTTGCTGTTCCGAACTGACGCTCATACGTCTGCTCGTAACCTTCACCTGTAATCTTCACATGAAGCGTCTTAGAGATATTACCGCTGATGTAGCATGGCAGCACAATGTCGCCTTGATAAGCCTTCCACCAGTTGAACTCAGAGATAGAAAGGAAGAGCGCAGACAACGTGATAGAGTAGACCAAGGCAGGGGAGGTTTGCCCAGTCACCTCACCAGTAATCTTCACCATGATATTGTTCTGTCCACTCTCAAGAAACTTAAAGACATCAACCGTGGTAATGGTATTCGACTGACAGCGACCACGAGCCTTAGACACGAACGTTCCATCGCCGGCTTTAGCGAATATCTCGTACGTTCCCCATTCTCCAGAGTCTACATAATCCGCCTGCCCGACATCCTTAGTACGTGATACGAACATAAAATTGATAGCACACTCACCTGCCGACTTAGAGGCTGAGAGCGTCGTAGATGGAGATTGATTGACAGCACGGAGATAATAGAGGATGGTCTGCTGACCGCCACCACCGCCTTGCCCAATACCGAGTTCAGACAGTTTCATTGGGACCCACTGGTCACCATTCCATACGAGTACACATGTCTCGGATGTGAGTTCGTCGACCTCAGTATTTACGTTTGAAATCTGCCCAAGCGAAGGACGGTTCTTTGCAATCGTCTTCTTCACACGTTCCTCCTCAGAGTTCTGTGCGTCGATGAGTTCATTGACCTTTTCGGGCAACTTGTTAAACTCGTCAGCGGTCAGTCGCCCGCCTGTCTGTTTATGCTCTAAGTAAAGTTTTTCTATCGCCATAATTATGATAGCTTAAAAGGAAAGGTATAAGTAAAACCATTGTTGCCCTCTATCTCGACACCGTGCGCAAGGGATAGCGCATGACAAATGATGTCTTGAAGGAGTTTAGGGTGAGAGGAAGAATAACTCTCACCCGTATTATCTTCGATGCCACGGATAGAGGCTTGTGCGAAACGGTTATCTTTCGTACGGCTCTCAGTGAGATGTAGCTTGATGTACTTCATTAAAGTCTTCTATATTTTTTCAGCAGCCAAACAACGATATATCCAATAACACCCAGCAGAACTGTTGACATTGCACCGATTGTCCATCCACCGACATCCATCTTGATCTTCTGCCATCGGGACAACTTCTTCTCTACGGGCACGGGGACTTCAATGCGTTCTTTCCTTGTAGCTCGCAAACTGTCGTTACTTGCCTTATAGTGTTCAATCTGGCGTTGCAGCGAAAGGTTGTCTTCGGTAGCGTGCCAGCGGTCACGATAGCGAATTATCAACTTTTCTTTGATGTTGCCTTGCTCGTCCTTGATGATTACCACGCTGTCATGGATAGCAACACTGTCACGAACATTTATCACCTGTCGAATGACAAGGCTATCCTTGATGTGTACACTATCTTTCCTCGCCATATAGACCGTATCAGTGTGTACGCTCTGCAAAGGAACATACGTACGGTGCGAGCAGCTTGAGAAGCAAAGTGCCGTCAGTGCAAGCAAGGAGATGATGATTAACATTGAGTACACGTAGTACTTAATTTCCTTATCTTCCATATCGATTATACATTTAAAGTGAAACACTGTCTACGCTGCCGTCCATCGGCACGCTTGTAAGCCACGTGCACCCATCTGGCAGTCTTCGACTTCTCAATAATAATCTGATCATACGCATAGCCCATGTGGGAAAACTCAGTAGTAAAGAAATTCTCAAACTCCTTCTGCTTACCATTGACAGGCTGCAAGTCGGCAGCATAACCACAGACGTGTGCCGAGTTCTTCACGCCACCCACTGCCTTGTTCAGTTCCGCCGAGCGATAGCCACTTGAGATGCGAATGGAGGGGTCTCCGAAATTGTGAACTTCGCAATACTCTTCCCACTCCGCCCGAATACTCTCCAGCAGCGTGATCGTCTCCGTCAGGTGCACCCTCACGACAGGGGAAGGATCATTGTTTATCTTTAACCTCTCAGCTGTGTGGGATTGTATCATCTCCGCAATTGTGAAATGTGCCATACTATTCTTCTATTTTTTGTTTTACTTTTTTCTCTTCACCAATGTAGTCTGCTACATACTGAATGACCTTCTTTGCATCTCTATCCGAAGCAGCACTTACGACTGATTGAATGATGCGCTGCATATCAGCAGCTGTACTCTTTCTCTCTCTTGCATGTTCAATGAGACTTTTTGTTTCAATAATGAGCAAGGCAGCAGAGAAAAGCAATGTACAGATAGGGAAAGTTTTTACTCCTATCACAGAACAAGAGGTAAAAATCACGGCATCGATAATCAAGGCGATAAGGAGAAATCGCCAATACTCACCTATCTTACCAAGCGTCTTGCGCATAAGGTGCGAAGTTAAAGGTTTCTTCAATTTGTTTTGAGTGTAAACTCTGTCCCATAGGTCAATGAAGGCTGCACTAACGACTAATGCCCACATAACAACACACGTTATAAGATGTGTAGCTACAGAGTGAATAAACTCAGGTGTAAGCTGTAATTCAATTATATCCATACGAACACCTCCTTTACAATAAGAAAAGAAAAACACCCACAATCGCACCAAGCATACCTGCACATACGTCGAGCCAATCGAACTGCTCCTTTTTGTAGTAGTAATCGACACTCTCTTTTCCTGTCATGACGAAGAATGCTGGTACCAATGCGAAGATTAAGTATGCATTAATAGCATGTAAGGCTTTGCATACAATCATCGAAACGACAAGACCAGCAAACATGTGCAGATATTTATCGCTACCAATGGCTGCAAGTCGTCCAAAAATCCTGTAAACACAATCTAAAAACTTTTTCATACTCTTTTATTTTAAGTTAATTACCAGTCAAAATCAATACCAGCCGTATAGAATACGCCTGCACCAAGTTTATCAATACTCTTCTCTGGAGTTAGCCAAAGTGGATTTACGTACATATATTCAAACACATATCCACCTTCAAACTTGCGAAGTTCTCGATGGTCGTAAATGTGCACATGTTGCCCATCATTGCCATTAATAACCGTCCACTGCTTACCGATACCCATACCAGTGAATCTATACAAGCAATCTCTCGTGCAATTGAAGATGACAACATCAATAGGTGCTCCAGAAGGAAGTTCTGATTGTTTAGCGCGTTCCCTATTAAAAGAGTCCGGATAAAGTTCATTTATCTTTGGATTATCATAATCTACAACTTCCCCATTACCCCCAAAGCTTCCTGTTACTCCGGGACTATACAATGGAATTGAATAAATTACTTCCCCTTTGTCGGTGGTTACCTTCTCAAGTTTTATTTTTACACCGGGTGTATCTTCATGTCCTCCATGATGCACAAACATCATATCGTCTTTAACCACTGCGCATGTCCGTGAGTAATGCCCGAACTGACCTCTGCACCATATATCAGAGGCATAATATCTTAATGACCGATTGCGCCCATTGACATTCTTACCACCTTGAGATGAGATGTCGCCTTCAAAAACCATTTGTCCTTGAGGGTTAAAAAGCAAAGTCGCAACTACATTACCGTCATAGTCAACACAATTCAGTTGGGTAAACGAGCCACTTGCACCTATGAGTTCCCCCCCGAATTTACTTCTACCAGTAACAGTAATATTCCGAAAAGTAGCTCCTTCCGCATCGATAGTCTGAGCCTTGATACCTTTAGCTACTATATCCTTTGCATCAATAAAAACAGCATTAAGCTTTTCACCATCAGTGAAGAATGGAACTTTTCCCGTTGTCGTTTTTACCTTGAAACGGTCTGCAACAATATCAAAGGTACTGTTCTCACCGTCCAAGTGCATGCCCACAGTTTCAAGGCCTGTTCGCAAGTCTTTCACAACGGCAGAGATAGACTTGCCACCGACATAAAACTCCGCTTCAAACTGTTTTGTGGTGTAATGCTGCGCTGGGCTCCAATCCTCAATATCGAAAGGCTCGCCAGTCGCTTTCGAGCGAACGCAAACAAGCAAATCATTGTTATACTTATCTTTGTAAGTAGCGTTGCTCCACTGGTCGCCCTTATCGTATGGAGGAGCAGGAATTTCTCGCACAAACACTCTACGCTTACCATCAGCCGTGTCTTGTGCGTGCTTAGCTGCTTCAAGCGACTTCAACACGTCAGCGTCTGTGATTTCGTGCCATGAATACGTATTGTCAGGATTCTTCTCAAATGAATACGCCCTGCCGCCACCAGTCTGTGCATAGCTACGATTATAGTAGATGTCATGCACGTGCAATTCCTTAGTAGTATCGTCTGCCCACTCGTTAGCAGGTTCTGTAGTGATAGATGGAACGGCATCACCAAACCAAATCACCAGCTGCTTATCCGCCTGCTGCTGTACTGCATTGATACGTCCCTGCATAGAATCTAAGAAGTCCTGCAAACGGATATATTCACCACGATTAGCAGGGTCCTCAACCTGTATCTCGAAGTTCTGCTTGTCGAATAAGAAGATAGGGTTAGGAAGGATAAAACTATTGATGCCCTTTATAATCTTAAAGTAAGGCGCACCTTCACCAGCAGCCGACTGAATGATAGCACTCTGCCTATCCTTATATGTGAGGTTACCTAACTGCACAACCTCGTCACCCACTTGAGGAGTATCGCTCCCACTTGCGTAGTCATCCACATTCGTATTGTCAGCGATATCGACATAATCCGTACCCACGCTCGTAACCCTGCGGTGCCAGTAATGATTCGCTGCCTGCCCGTTATTGTCAACGAGGTTGAACGTCTCGCACAACGCCAAATCATCCACCTGCATAGAGTTATACACCCTACGCCCTTCACTATCCTGCTGAACAAAATAACACCGCCAAGCACCAGTAATCTTCTCTATTCGTGAAATAACAAAGCCACCAGCAGAGTTTACAACTTTACCTTTAATGTGAGAGGTTTTCATCACTTCCACCTCTTCTGCTGTCAGCTTCTTGCGTGCGTGAATATAATCAGTGTCGATATGCCAACTTCCTTGTTCGTCGCGATAAATGCCAGCACCACGAAGATCTTTCTCAAAGTCATCGCCAAAGTGAACGCCATTAAGAAAAGTAAGTATAGAAGAAACCCTATCATCAATATCCTTACGGACATATCGAGCATCAGAATTACCAAAAAGATAGTCAGGCGTAACCACGTCGACACGAGAGTTTTTGGGAGTTTCATAATTAGCTATACCCGTCAAAGTTTCTCCACCGATAATAAGGTTCTTTACGGTCGCATACTTCGCCTCGATATTATCGAATGCGGCACGAACAATAGCCTTCAAGAAAGTCACCGTGTCATCAACAGCATTGTATATCCACCAAGTATTATCACCGCCAGCAGCGATAGCTTCGTCAGAAGCCAATTTACCGGTATCAACGCGTTGTGTCCACGTTCTGTTTTGCAACACACCGCCAACAACCGATGGACTGATAACACCACCGAGGAAGATGTAATAATAATCTTCAGAGCCAAGCTGAACTTCGGTCGCTGACTTACCATAAATATCAACACGCTCAGAAGGGAATACAATCAATGCCGTGCCATTATCTTGCTGCTTGCGAGGGATAGCAGCATAGACATATTTCTCGGTCGTAGAATTGAAATAAGTTGGGTTGGCTATCAAATTCCAACGGCGATAGTTATGTCCTGCATCATAGCCTAATCCGTCTATGTTACGCATATAGCACATTATCATAGCACCACTGGCTACATTTGCCTGAATATAGTCAGCATCACCCATAGCATTAAGCGTTATACTCAATGCCGTGGAACTAATCCAATAATTACTTGCGCTTGCTTCTGTCATATTTTATCATTGTTTTATGCAAAGATAAAATAGACGTAAGAAATGTGTAGGACAGAATTATTTAGGGACAGACAAAATAAGACTAACAAAAAGAATAGTGAATATACCCACAAAACGTAAAGTATATACTTTAACGCAATAAAGTATATACCTTATGATGCTAAAGTATATACTTTATGTATTAAGCCTAAATAGGGTAGGAGAGGACATTTACCCTATTCAACTAAATTCAGGCGAACCATTAATATCAAACTGTACAGAGAAATGAACCTCACGCATAGAACCATCTGCACGATTGACACCCGTCACAGTTTCTTCTGGTACGATGTGACAAGGAATAAACACCGTTCCTACCTTTATCCAAGCAGCCGAAGTCATAAGAAACTCGTGAAGAAACCACGCTTGCATTGCAGGACTGACAGGTCCACTTGATAGTTTCCACGTTTCATAATCATTCTGTTTCGTAATTAAGCCACGGGAAAAGTTACCAAATGTTTCCTGAACAGAACGAATATAAGTCTCACTTGTAATATTCACCTCTACCGAACGAAGCGAAAGAAGAGATATGCTCTCAAGACATCCCAAGCTATTCACAAAGCGAAACTCAAGACGATCAGGCGAAGAACTATTCAAAGCGTAGAAATCACGTCCGCCTATCGTTTGCAGACCAGCTGTTGTTACAGGGAAGACAGCAGATGAGGGGCCAGTCGTTACATTACCCAACGACACAGGAGCAGAGAAAGACTGAGGAACAACAACAGACTCTCCAACGGAAACAATTTCATACTCAGACTTAGGTTTTCGAGAGAAATGTTGTGCGGTACTATTCCCATCACTAAAGAGCCTTTCTAAGTCGGTCTTAGCACCAAAGAGAGCATTACCACCTTCATTACTTATTTCCTCCGTCTGATGAACCTCACCATTTTGCATATACTCATCATAGGCAGAAAGCGAATATTTTACGAACGGATAAGCCGTAGGCGGGATAGGTTCGTACTGATAGCGGTCAGCAACAGCCTGAAGAGCAGAAGAAATGTCTAATTCAACGATTTCGCCTTCATTAACAGGAGTAGAAACCTGCGTAATAGTCCAATCAGTATCAGTGCCAAGAGCTGCCTTCACCTTTACGACAACCCTATGAAAAGAAATGATACCCGTGAGTGAAGCAGCCGTTACCTTATAAGTAATAGGCGAACCAATGTGCGGTGAGCCAGATTTTAAGACGAGATTAGAAGCCATGTTGTTCTCTAATTATGTTTGTAATAACACTAACAATAGTCCCAATAGAACGGTCCTGTTGGAATCGAGACGGGTCAATAAAGATGTTAAAACGAGTCTCAACGTCCATCACGATTTGCAAAAGATCCATACTGGATAACCCAAGGTCTTTTGTTAAATCAGTTCTATAATCCAACAAGTACTTAGGACCAAACAATCGGATCAAGTAGCTGTAAATAAAATATTCAACCTCACTCTTCATCATCATAATGCGTAAAATTCTATTTCAATATCCTTTATACCCTCTTTTGCAGAAAGGGAGTAAGACACCTTATTTATATAACCAGTAACCCCATTAATACGATAACGCTGAAGCCAATGGTTCGGTATATCAGCAATAGCCGCTGGAGTAGCTAACAAACGGATGCGATATTTCTTTCGATTAAGAAGGAAATAAGCAAACTCCGACATAAAAGTATCAAACAATCCACGTGTACGAATCTTAGTTTCAACTGTTCCATTCTCGTTCATAACATCAGGATTACACAGAGGCACAGGCGACCAATCAGGCTGTTTGAAAGCACGAATCTTCAGAGAGAATCTCTCTTCATTACCAACACCAGGCTGCACACCATTATAATCAAACTCGTTACCCATCATGTCAATAGAGTCGGAGGTTAGAGCATATTGGCCTGCCACGGTTCGCCACTTACTGTTTCCAAAGCCATCATAATCGAAAGAATATTTTTCAATTGTCGAGTCAATACCACCACCACGCATAATAGCAATAGAAAGTCCCCAGTCGTGCGATTGCAAGGGGGAGTTGCCATCGTCTGTTTTTGTAGTGTCGTAACTCTCACGTAAACGAAGTTCCTCTGTCAGATAGAAATCAGCCCACGAAGTAGACAATAAATTACGAATTTTCTGTAAGACAAACTCGTGTTCCATTTCCTCATCTATAAAAGCCGATAAAATAGGCTGCCTACGCTTTGCATTGATGTTTGAAACAGAACCACGTCGTCCTTTTTCATCAACACCTGTAGCAGAACCAGAGGCAAGAGCGATTTCATTCTGATAGTTTACGTCATTAAAAGCCATCGGGGTAAACTCACTACTAAACTCCTGAACAAAGTCTTCATTCATCTTAGAGCAATCGCCTAATTCAACGCCTTTGAAAGCACCAACCTCAAATAATGCAGGATGTAAAGAGTTAGCATCCTTAGCTTCACTGTCTACCTTTACACGATAAGCGTTACCTGTCGTTTTATCAACATAAACGTTCATATCAGAAGATGATAAAGCTTTGAAAATCTGACCATAGACTTTGTTAGTCACAGTTCTTGAACGTGGATACTCAATATAGTCGTAATCAGTATTATAGTCTTTCTTATTCTGTTTGATATTTTGTCGTTGTTCCTTTGTATCACTCTCTGCTGAATAACACATACGAACGCCAGTGATTTTCTCATTAACCTTACGCATAGAGATAACCTTACAAGGAAGGTTTATAGGTTGCGCCTGATCACGAAAAACTTTACGAAGCAAATAAGCCGTTACCTTCTTCTGCTCATAATCATAATAGAACTTAATACCGAAACTGTTCTCTAATGACTTAATGACAGTGCTAACACTCTCCTTTGGAAAATTCTCACTATTTGCATACATAGCGAGGACATTGCCAGACACATTATGCGTCTTAGCATCCGACTCAATAGTAATAGACTGAATTGAACCATCACCGACATTATAAGTCTTAGGTTCGCTTCCATCATCAAAACGAACCGTAAAACTGGTGACATCCTTAGAGCCTTCATCCTCAAATTTCAATCGACCACCACATCCACGACTATCCAACCACTCATTAATCTCATCGATATTCGCAAAAAAAGGGTTGGCTTCCTCGTGTTGCGGAGGAGTACTTGCCCATTTATTTACCGGTGATGTCACAGTATTATCACTTGGTGCATATTGATGTTCAACAGATGCTATAGGAATTTGTCTATAAGTACAAAGGAAATGAGGAATACCAACCGTTTTTGTGCCATCAGCGTATGTAAAAATTTCTACATTCCAAACATAAGGGTTTCCCTCTGTAGCTTCGGAAGGAGAAAATTTCCATCCATTCAATTCTGTTTCAGACAGTGGTATAATAGGCATCTCAGACTGAGAATCAGAAAAGTAATAAAACTCATCAATCTTCGCTATACCATTCGCTTTTAACAATAAAGAACCAAGACAAAGTGTGTCGGTAGACTCAATAACACGATTCTTAGTATCTTTTATAACACTCTTTTTCCATATATATGTTTTCTCGCCTTCTCCATGAATAGGAACAGTATCATACTTGCAATGAGTAGTAAAAAAACAAAGACGATTGAAATCACCTATTTCTGTTAATGCACTCTTATCAAACGACACTCCTAAATGCTCAAACAAACAATCAAGAAAGTAAAGCACATAGAAACAAATACCTGACTGCGGACGGTCAGCATCCAAGACCCAATAAGGATAAGCATCCTCATTAGTATTGGTAGCGTCTTTTGCCGCAATAACGCTATCGCTTGTTGTCCCATCATCATTCAGTCCTAAATGCTTATAACATACACGTGCGTTACAATAGGTCTTGATAGGGTAGGGATCAGAAACATTAATAAAACTCGTCTTTACTTTTGGAACAGTAACAGAGTTTTTATCTGGATAGGATAAAGTTGTCTTTCTCTCAGCCTTCTCCTTATTACCAGAAACTACACATACACCAGGATAAGAGAAGCCTAAGGCCTGCGGTTCAAACGTACCATTAGCAACACCATCTTTATCAGAAGTGTATTCTTTATCTCCTTTCTTGCCTTTATGTTCAATCTTCGCTCTAAAAGAATATGTAACCTCACTAACAAGATTGCCAATCTTCTCTCCAATCTGAATTTTATCCTTCACAGGAACATCTTGACAAGACAAATCCCCGATAAGGCTATCGAAGCTTTGCGAAGAAGAAGCTATATTCATAGACACACCATCTTCTACCTCGTCATCATCGGCAAGGACAGCAGTACCACTACGAAAGGGAAGACCATCAACAAGAATACGCATAGGGGTATGCTCAAGCTGAACCGGACGAATATCACTTATTGCGCTATCAACATTACCTACAAGGAAACGATTACCTATCAAAGGTATGTTGACAGGGTAGGAGAACATTTCTGTTTCGTTGAACAGAGGGTTCTGATCATCAATATCAAGCGTAAAGTCGTCAGGAAGAACAAGCGATTTCCTTTTTGCCTTTATAGTAACGTGTGATTTCATTAACTATTTTTCTTTAATAATTTAGATGTATTATCCAAAAGGATAGCTTTCTTTAAGTCTGAATAAACCACAGTGCCTTTATAAGCATTTATCTCACGATGACCATCATCATAAACAACCCCACCAGTAATGTCAACCGTAGCAACATCAGAACAAAACACCTTTTTAGAGTCTGTAATAACAGAAGACCAATCACAAGCATGAACTGTACTTTTATGAATATTACCACGAGAGTAATCATTCAATAAAATCTTTGCTTCTTCATTATTCGCATAAACATAGACATGATCATAAGCACAGATTTCAGCCTTACCAAGTACATAAACCTTAGCCTTATTCCTAAACTTTAAGACGTTAGGACAGTCACCAACAAGAACTTCACCTTTATCAGTACTTTCGTTAAAATAGACACCAGCAGCATTAATCTCATCTTTATAATCTTCATATACCTCAGAGAGAGCTGCAATTGTCTGTCGTGGAACTTCTGTAATAAGTCCATGCCAATACTTAAGCCATACAGCTACCAACTCTGGTACTGTATTAGCTGCTGCCATGTCGGCTTGACTCTCCTTACAATTTCCACTCTGAGAAAGAATATCTGTACAGAACTTCTTAAATCGTTCAAACTTAGCATCAATATTTGCCATAATCAAATCATTTATATAGCAAAGATAAGAAACAAAACAAGAGACTATGGGACAAAAGCAATTTAAAAAGCCTTCACTATCCATCACGGACAATGAAGGCAACACTACCAATATATAAACATAAAGCTACGATATAAATACCATTAACTACCCTTTATCCTTTCAAGTTCATCATTCTCTTTAGCCATATTATCCATGTGCTGCAATACAAGTTGGAAGAACTGATTATTAACCTCCGTCTCATCTAAACCAAGATACTTTTGCATAGTTGCCGTTGTACGTGTATAGAGTTCAAGCGGATTGTTTTGCTTCGGCTGCCCTTTCACAGCTTGACGCTTAAAGCAATGCGGATATTCTGTTTGCAAATAGAACATCATACCTTCCCACCAAAAACGAACAACCTGCCAATCTTCTTCAGGAAAGTTTCTAAAGTAAGGCGCATAGTCTGTAACTTGATTACTCTGATATTCAAAGTCAACACGAATACGTTGTGTTTTATTTTCAACAACACGAATTTTAGCCTTATACAGGACCGCTAAGAAACAAGCACGTGCAAGGTCAGTAGCCTTTTCTTGTTTCATCAAGTCCCTATCACTGACTTGATCACCCTTTTCCTGCATCTGAAGCAATAGGTTTTGTTGTGTAACATAATGCTCCATATAATCCTGAACAAAACGATAACGCTGCCAAGTAAAGTCTTGCATTAACGTTTCTGGACCACGAAAGACACGTTTACGTCGCCACCAAGAACGACTACGCTTTATCTCTTGGAAAGGGAATACAAATAGGTGATTATTCCCTTCACAGTCCAACCAATCAAGCAAACCTGCACGGATAATCCGCCCACTATTCAAGTCTTTCTCAGGCTCAATCCAAGAGGATATTTGCCAAAGATAAAGGTTGAACACAGATGAGTCTTCACCTGTCAGCCGTTTACGACACCAACGCCACGCACGATGCAAACAACTGAAAGACTTATCACGAAAGCGTACCACATAATATTGCCGTTCTACGTCAACACGAGGATTAATAGGCTCTACGATTTCAAGACCTGTAAAGGCAAAGAAGAGAGCAATCTTTACTTCCTTCAAGGAAAAAGGTTTGTAACGGGTTGCTTTTGAAGCACAGGACATCAAAACACGTGCAACAGTACGGAGTTCCTCCGTGGAACAGTCGTTCCAAGAACGAGGAAGGCGAAGGTCAATGTGTCGTTTTTCTTCAAACATATTTAACTCAAAGCTGGTATAACAAACATTACATTCCCATCCTCATTGTTCTTAAATGTTGGTTCATAGGGTTCACGAACCTTATTTGCTGAAGCGTCATAGATAGGCGAGGCTTCCATAGCATCCTTTGCCAAGGTAATAAAGTCTGACTGATATATACGTATATAATCAACGCAATTATTCACCATTAAGACGGCTTCATTATGAACGGTAGCAAGATCAGGAGCAGACAGTTTCAAGAAGTTTGTTCTTGCAATGAGATGCTTTACCATCGCCTTACGTAAACGATGAATAAGCCTTGCGAGTTTCTTATCTTTTGTACCTTTAATAGCATTGTCTGTAAGGAAATCTAACAAATCCTCACCTACAACTGGTGCAAGAATATCCTCTTGAATATAACGCAAATCAGGCAAAAGCGTAATGTACTTCTCACGATTGTCATATATGTTCACATACTCTTGCAGCACCTGTGCTGAAGGAATTAATAAAGAGCCAACAAGGAAGAAATATCGACTTTTCTGCCAAGCATCAGTAATTTCCTTCTTCTCTCGGTACTCATCAGTGTCTTTGCCATCTTCTGTAACAGACGCAACCTCACGCATCCACTCTTCAAGAACAATGAGCAAACGGTTCACGGCTGAATGAGATTCCTTATAACAGGTCTGTTTGTATGCACTGATAGCATCTTTATCTGCCTTACCATAATCGTCAGAAGTTGCCACGTTCACACCAGAACCATTCACGCTGATAGCCTGCATATCAATAGCTCTACCCAAGGCATCAAAGCAGACACAACGCTGAGCCAACATTAGTAACTGTGAATAGGGTAAAAGCGTTTCGTTACGCTGAATACTTTCAATCAGGGTCATAATGCCCGCTTCACCAATACCACGATAATACTTCTGCAACAGCACAAACAAATCTTTTCCTAACTTTTCTTCAAGGAAATCGTGCTCGCTACTGTCTATGAAGCCCGTCAGAGTTTCTATAGCATCTATTGCGTTTGCAGGCGAATAAAGCCTAAGTTCATTAGTCGTTGTTATCAACATAGTTTATGTCTCCTCTTCTTTTTGGGTAATACCAGTTTTACTACTATCAAGCGTGGTAAGCACCTCACGATTGATACGCCAAACGAGATGCTTATCCCATTCATTAAAACGGCTTGCCACCTCAAGGCTCTTTAGCATTATCTTTTGTGTCGGTGCCATCTGAACTTGTTTTACACCAAAACGAATACGCAAGTCAGTACCACTACTCTGACCAACAAGGGAGAGTGGGGTAGAGCCAAGTAGTTTCGCATCAAGTCCCATAGCCATAAAGATGATACTTGCCACCTCGGCTGTTTCCTTTTCATTCGCATCAGCGACCGACTTACTACTGCTCTCAACCTCTACGATTTCAAAGCTCTTATGCTCTTTACCATCAGTACCCATAAAGGTGAAGGCAAGGAGAGACTGACCGCTATTGTCTCGATTACTAAGCCACGTATTGATGTCCTTATACAACTTATCACGTATCTCATTCTGTTTATCAGCATCACTCTGTGCCTGTGCTTGAATGAAGAGTTGCTGCATATAGTCGTTGTGAATATAAATCACTCGACCAATAACATTACTGTTTTTACGACGGTTGAAGCGGTCAGAGATGATAGTCGCAATATACTCATACACATCACCAACAAAGACACTATGCCATGCTGGAGACGGATAGTAAGGACGACCTACAGTAGGATAACTTGAAGGAAATATGAATCGGGTAGGGCGGTTCTTAGCACTGACATTCTTATCTCGTGCCGTTCGCACAGCAGCTTTCAAGTCAGCCAATGGGGTCTGTATAGACAAAGCAGGATAAGCAACGACTTTAGAAGATGCTTCTTGCACTGACGCTACGGGCTGATCTAACCAACGATTACTTACATAAACATAATTAATCTTATTCTGGTCGTCCATACGCTCCAAACGGCAAGTATGTGCTGAACGGTAGCCAATACCTACAACCTTAGGCTTCCAAAGCGTTGTCTTTACCGGTTTTCCACGCTCATCAAGTTCTTGAGAGTTGAGTTGTAACTCTGGGAAACACATTCCCAACATCTGAGTATCACCAGAAAGCTGAAGATAAGTCTGTGCAAGATTGTTACGCTCTTGAAACTCTGCCACCTCGGGAGCCGTTCTTTCCCATACAGAAAGGTCGGTTTTTAAGGTTTCAATTTCCTTATTAAGCTGTTCAATCAAAGCCTTATTATCGCTCTTAGCTGTCGTTCCAAACGCAGAAGAATCACTATTTTCTAAGTTCTTAATCTCACGAAGTCGGTCGATGATCAAGCCTGAGATAAGTTTATTTGCCTCTGAATATGGAATTTCTTTCGTAGTAATATTCCCGCCAACATACTGTGTGTAGCGATACATTGGCTCAGGACCAAGACCCGCACAGAGGTCTGTGTTGAATTTCAAACCAGCCGCTGTGTAAGGAAGAATACCGCAAAGTAGAGAGACGACATTAGGCAATCTGTTGCCTACACCCCATTCCATCCATCCAAGCCCTTTCGTTCCAACGTCCTCGGAAACCGCTTGTTCTGAACCGCTGCTGGCAAAGAGTGTTGGTACGAATTTACGTCCACCTTTTCCTCCTCCAACACCAGCAGTCATCTGGTTAGAAAAGAAGTCGTGCCAAGTCTCATCAGCAGCATCATTCCCCTTAATACCTCCAGGACGAAGCACAGCATAACCTTGAGACTCAAGGTAGCCCATTCTCTCCTTTAGCTTCTCCGAGCCGACAACTCGGACTACGTTTCCCTTACTCTTAATCTTAGTAGCCATATCCTTAATGCGTTAAAATTCTTATACCATCGATTTCAATAACAAGATAATCACAAAGGATGCGTATCTCTTGACTTTCAACAAACTGTATCATTCGTTGATGCCTACGTCTATTCACCTTCAAACAGACCACGTTGCCCTCTTCAAGCCGTCCACCCTGAGTAACAAAACGTACAAAGAAGGGAACACGCTGTACATCCTGCGCTCCCTTTGGTGGGTTATATCCTGTCGTACGTAGTCCTGTTCGCTCTTCTATCCATGAGAATTTCTCTGTATAATTGCGCAAAGACTGAAACGATTGCTGTGGTTGTTTGTACGGCATATCCTTAATGTTTTGTTATAACAAAGGTAAGAAAGACGAAAGATAAAGGTAGGACAGATCTTAATTGAACCACTTTATAATCGGGTCGCCACTAAAGCCTTTCTCCCAAACAAACCAAGCATAAGCAGTAGCACTGCCGCCAACACTATCAAACTCACCATTCATCGCACACTTCAATCGTGACGTACTCACATAGACACGCTTAGGAGGCATAGCATCAAACAACACTCTACGATGCTTACCTTCCAAGAATTGTAGTTTAAGAAACATTGCAACCTTATGCCCCTCTGGTATTATCTGCAATGCTTTCTCTACGAACTCTTGAGCATATTTATAAGGAGGATTGGTAACAATGTCGCCATTCCATTCTGTGTTATCCTTAGAAAGAAAATCGGCAACAGAGCCATAGCCACGGTCTATTAAGTCACGACTCACAACCTGATAGCCCCCATCTATAAGTATCTTCGATATATGCCCCTCTCCACATGAAGGCTCAAGGATAGGACCTTCAAAGCGTTCTAACTTCAAAAGCCACTCTGTAGCCTTCGGTTCTGTTGCGTAATAATCGTCCTGTTGACGTTCATGTGCACAATGATTGCTTGCGCCAATCGTCTTAAATAAAGAAGTTCTGTTTCCTGTCCAGTCTTTACTCATAATCTACTTAACCTTTATCTATAAACCACTTGCTATAGCAGGGGTGAACTACTTAAAGTTTATCAGTGATACCAAAGTGTACACTTTGGCTGTACTAAAGTGTACACTTTCATATTTCCAAAGTGTACACTTTTATATCACGTAAGTGTACACTTTAGTATCTCGAAAGTGTACACTTTTGAAATACACAAGAATATAGTTTACGTTTATGTTCCACTTGGGAAACACATTCCACTCATACGGTATAAAAAACGCTTAACACCAATGAGTAATGTGTCGAAAGCATCTGTGCCATCCGTTCTGTATTCCAGCCTTACCGCATCATCGGCTTCCTCGCTGAGTTTCTCTCCTGACTTGTCTTTTCTAAATCCTTTATAACCGATACTAACCTCGGCTGTCTGCAAAGCAACTATCAAAGCCTCGTTGTTATCTCTATTAAAGCGAACGGCAGGATAAGCAGCACCAGCAAGGCACTCGTTAATCTCTTTGTATTTCTGTTCATGTTGCATCGGAGAACCCATGTCAATAGGATGTACCGTCCATCCATACTTAGTCAGGTCGGCTATAATTGTGTCCTTATAATCTTCAGATTGCACAGCGTAAACTTTGAATTTAGCTGTAGAATCATAGAAGAAAAACACCTCCTTGCAATGAGAACGATGCGGAGTGTAATACTTATTCCAGTCTTGCAACAGCTCACGCAACTTACGTTCATTCTTAACAAACATAGAAGACACCACGTTTAAGGCATCAACTCCATCACGCTTATACTGCTGACCTGTTACAACCCAGTTAATGTTTGCATTAAAATCAAAGGAAATATAAAGAGGTTGACTTTCAATAACATCACCATCAAGCGTACAATCCTTTACTTCCTGTAGCTCTCTAAAGTCGGGTGTTTCATATTCTGTATCTATCTTACATCCCCCGCTTACCGTACTTGCTATGCGAAGGTGCATAGCGTTCTCAATAGCCGGACAGTCGTCTGGTATATAACCGTGGACGTGTTCTATGTCAAGATTAGAATAAAAGCCGTCATTGCTCTTGACAGCCTTCATATTTCCAATAGAAATAGCAAAGACAACTGGCGGCAAGTCACGTTTCATCTTCGCAATATAATCAGCACCTATCAAGTCTATGTTATCAAACGTCGATGCACGATAGAAAGCGAAAGCATTACAACGTAGGTCGTTTATGTGTCGTGCATATTTCTTTGAATTGCGAAGCATAGAAAGTTCAAAATGCTCATCAGGAGTTATCAAGTACTCGTGATTAAAAAGCATTTCGGCATCATTGGGGTCGATAAGCTTATAATTGATAAGCATATCGACAAACGACTTATTTATGTTCTTCCAATTACGTGGCATAATCTTGAACGGTCCTTCATGAGCTATCGCCTGAGCCGCTAACGCTTGAATAGCAGCACGCTTTTCAGGTCTGACAACCATAACCTCACGCCCAGTTGCTTTTGCATTGCGCAGAAGTTCATTGAAGAAAATAACCCTATCAGCATAATGTGTTAGTTCATTTTGTATGTCACGATAGGTTTTCCCCTTAAATATGCCGTCAGTCAATTCAAGATCAAGTTTATCTTCTTCTTTCTCCAGCCAGTTACCTTTAGCCGTTAAAGACGCATCAGAAGCAAAAAAAGTAGACTTATACAAAGGATTACTTTCTGAGAAAGCAGGATCTGCTATCGGATGCGTTATACCAGAGAGAGCTGGCATAACCTCTCCGTCAATCTTAGACTTAGACATAAACTTGCACTCATCGGCCACTATAGAATTTGCGGTAATACTGTTTGCCGAACCTGAGACAGCCAAAGAGATAAGTTGCCAAATACTACCATTAGCAAACCATATCACGTTATCCCATGTCTTAGGTTGTAGAATAGGCTTCGGCACCCAACGTGGCGGTCTTCCCCACCCAAAGTGTTCACCTTCACGTAAACCAAAGAAACGCTCAATAGCCGCTATCGTACCAGGCACAGTTCTTGTGTAAAGCTGTTTACGGCTATTTCCCAACCAAAGATTAGTTCCACGTGGCATACTCATACTAACAGAATAGATACGTGGACCAATAGATCCATCAGTCTTTCCAAATCGACGAGCAGCAAGAAGACGGACATCCCGTGCATTCGCATAGAATATCTGCTGCTGTTTATGGTTCATATAAACGTCACGTCGTTGCATAATCTTAGGTCTTTATAATGGACGTTGTTCTTGTGTCGGGTCGAAAACATCAGGAGTAAATTCCTTTTCTGTATCTTCTGCTGGCATTTCCCACGTACCATCTTCATTTTGAATCATATCCGTAAACTCCTTCTCAGAAAGATTGAAACGCTTAGCAAGACGCTTACGCTCTTCAGGCGTATAGTTCACTCTATCACTCTTAATAATAGAAACATCACCTGTAATATTAATCTCTGTCGTAGGCATTTTAGAGGCAGCATCTTCTTTCTCATTGAAGTTGTTGTTAAGTTGCATCTTTATATCTGCACCACTCTTTACCGCACGGACATCACCCATCTTCATTCCTTCACGAATAAGCCAGTCGGACGCATCAACGACTTTCGCCTTCTCAATATGTTCTATACCTGTATCGAAACGTCCGACAATCCAATTGAACACAGAAACGTCATTAGATATTTCTGTAAAGCTACGTGGTACTCCTTCACGGATATTCAACAAACGAACAACCTCTAAAGCAGCTTCGTCTCCCTCACTTGCCTTCTGTAATAAAATGGGATATTCACGAGCTGCAAGACGACGCATAAGGTCGGTAGGACGTATCTGTTTATCTTGCAACCATACTTGATATGCTTCATAAACCAACTTAGCACGAAATTTCTGGTCAAGCGTCATTGCCATACGGTCAAGGGTTAACCCACCCATTAACCACTTTTCTACCTTGTCAAGGTAGTTTTGCGAAGGTCTGCTCATTATGCTTTTGTCTTTTTAGGTTTCACATAAGGATTGTTCTTTGCTGCTTCTAACACCTTATAGTAAGGTTCTGTTTCTGTTTTGCCTATAAGTTTCTCCAGTTCTTTAATCCTTTCTGTCATAGTCTGAATACGTTTAGGAGTGTTAGGCTTATCAGTACGTAAAAGATACTTACGTATTGCGTCAACACGACATTTCAAGGCTTTGTGCTTATCACGAATAGCAGCCTGACGAGGGTCATTATCCATAATATGCTGAATAACCTTCTCCTTAAATCCTTCAGGCTGTCGGTCATAATAAGGGCGCAACAAAGAGCGTAACTCTGGTATTTGCACCTTTCGTTTTAGCATCTGTTTCTTATAGGTACTATCCTCTTTCAAACGAACATAAACAGTAGCTAACTCATCATCTACACGTTCATAGATATGCTCATAGGCTTCGGTACTCTTAGCTGCTTCTTTAGCATAAACACTAACCTTATCAGGCTCAACACCAGCTTCTGCCAAAGCCTTGGCTTTCTCAGCGGCAGCAGCAGCATTAGAACGCAAGTCACGAATGGTATTAACAGCCTCTTGCAAATCTTTACTCATTAACCACTTCCACTGATCAAGATGAAGCAAAGTACCATAACCAGCAGCACCACTTACTGTATGAAGTGCAACAGGCTCGTTCTTCATTTCGGCTTCTTCAAACAAAGAAGGGTGTTCAGTTTCGGCTTCTTTCTGTTTTCTTTCTTCCTCCAAAGCACGGGCTTTTTGTTCCAATTTTGTAGGACGACCACGATGACGAACAAGTAAATTCGGGTCTGAGAGGTCTATAGCCTGTAATGATACTTCCTTTTTAACCTCCTCTAAGACTTGATTAATACAACGGCGCATCGCTGTCACACGCCTATTATAGTCTTGAAACAGCAAGGAATCAGCGACAAAAGAACGACAGAAAGGAAAGGCATTAATCAAGTTTAACCCAAACGCCATTTGCTCTCTATCTTCAGATGACCAAGCACACGAAGCATCTTCCAACGCAGGAAACTTAGATGCTACCCACGTTTGAAAATCAGCTATCCACACCTGTCGTTCTTCTGCACTTAATGTAGAAAAGAGTTTATCCATTCGCTAAAAGTCTATGAAACTTAGTGAGAAACATTCTGTGATTTGCTTTTATTCTATACAAAGGTAATAAGATAACTTCCCCTGTATAGGACAAAAAGGGGAGGGTGCATAAAGCAAAAGACGTAATAATAGGAGTTTTTTAGCCCAGAAACTTACCCAAAAAGAAAGGACACGAAAAAGCCCCTCACGAACGGACACTTCCAAACGTGAGGGGCAACCCTAAACATAAAAAACCTATCAGTCCATTTATTAGGCAGGAAAAAATATTAACTTATCCACCAGGGGTTACAGTAGCCTTGTTAACAAGGAGAGAGTCCCAGCCACCTGTAGTTGGTGGGGTAACGTAGAGATGATCATAGCGAACAGGACCGAGCTTGCACTCGAAAGTCGTTGTACGTTCATCCTTAGCCTCCTTACCAGTATCAGACTTAATACCACCGTCATCGAAACGAACGTTGCGAGTTGGGTCGTACAAAATCTGTGAATCTTCCTCACCATCAAGGAAGATGAAGAACAACTTGAGGTTATTCACTGAACGTGAATACTTAGCTGTGAGCTTACTAACTGCGTCGATAACGAAATGACCAGTCAACTCAAAACCCTTGTTATTCTTCAGAGAAGAACCCTGAATCTGCTGAGCATCGTCTTTACAGTCAAAACGATAAAGACCTTTACCGCTCTTAAACTTAGGGGTTGAATAAACACCATCGGTCAGTTTCATTGGCTCAGTCAAATCTTCTTTCAGACCAACATAAACCGTAGAACCAAGACCAGCAAAATTCTCCAAGCACTGATTGCCAGCGAGAATATCACCCATAGTTGGGCACTGAACTGTTACTGCCATATATATAATCTTTTATTTCTTTATTACTAAAAGTCTTCGGCAGAGAAAAGTCTCTGCCGATAGACCTAATAATTATCACTTAGAGAAAAGCGCAACAATAGCGTCTGGATAACCAGTTGTTACAACGGTGATTTCTGGAGTAGTCTTACCGTTGCTCCATTTAACGAACTTATTGCTTCCCTTTGGAGTTGCCTTCAAAGTAAGTGTTTCGTTAGCAGCGTAGTCCTTCTTAGGATCTGGTGCAGCACTATTGACCGTTACAGTACCAAGTGCGTCGTCATTCGCAGAAACAGCGAAAATAGCACGAGTGAAGTCACCAAGAACAACCTTCTCGACAAGAGTACCGTTACTCATACAGAACGCAGAAGCAAACGGATTAAGGAGACGAGCACCCTGAATACTCTCTATCTGGAAGGTAATATCAAGGTTATCAGTGTCGCTACCCAACTTGACAGAGATTTTGCTTCGACTGTCTTCGCTGTTCACACCATACTGGAAGTTCTCTGGGATGGTAGCAATCAACTTGTCACCTTCACCATAAATATCCGATGGAGCGAACTCGATGTTAGGGTACTCTGGTACGGTAAAGTTGTAAGTTTCGATGCCGTTCACCTGAAGGTATTTTACACCTTGATTACCATGCCAAACGTTAGCGTATGCTCTCGCTAAAGCCGTTCCTGTCTTAGTAGAGCAGTAAACAATGACCTTGAGCTGGTTCTTCAATGAGCCATTCCACTTCTGCTGCCATGCACAAAAAGCGTCCCAAGCTGCGGTGTCAGTAGACGAAGTCGGAGCAGTAATAGCATCACAGTTAACAAGGTTACCCATTGCTTCACTGATAAGACCATCCTCGACATCATGCTTAATGCAAGTCAGGAAGCCGTCAAACAAAGAAAGAGCACCCTTCTCACCGTTCTCATCATTGGCAAGGTCGCCATGGAAGAGGTTTGCAAACAAGTCCTCACCATAAGTAGCGGTGGTAGCCTTGAATGCTGCTTCTGACATAGGATAGCTGTAGCCAGAACTACCTTCCACTTGGTAAGGTGTCTCAACATAGTTATCCTGATTGTCGCTGAAGCGGTTCACTGTCAGCTTAGCTGTAAGAACACGCTCCTTCAAGAAGCCAATAGGATTATCAACCTTTTTGCCAACAACTTTGCGTCGAGTGGTACCGCCCTTACGAGCCATCACCGTTGCGGTGTTGCGGAACTGAATACCAGAAATCACCTTAATGTGCAGGCGGTCCATCTCTTCAGGACGGAAGTAGCTTGCACCCATGATAATCTGTGGTGCGAACTGATCAGCAATGTGAGTCAGTGCGTGAAGACCAATAAATTCTGCTTTTGCCATATCTTTATAAGTTTATTGAATGAATACTATTTATAGGAAGAATACCTTAGATTGAGGTTTTAGAGCCAATAGTTGCCTGCAACTTACACTCATACTCTTCCATTGCACGTCTATTCTCTGAAGGCGACTTTGTAGGGTCATACTGAGGAACACCAGTTACCAAGTGTGACTGCTCAGCACCAGTACCATTAGAAGCAGGACTTTCCTCGCCCTCAGTCTCAGCAGGAACTGCTGTCAAAGTCTGAATCTGCTCGTCACGGTCAGCAATCTTCTGCTCAGCCTCTTTCAAAGCAGTCTTAGCAGCAGCAAGTTCACTCTTCAAAGCCTCGATAGCCTTATCTGCTTCAGCTTTTGCCTCTGCCATAGCCTTCTCGTTAGCCTCGGTAAGAGCCGCAATAGCTGCCTCCTGCTCTTTCTTCAGACCTTCAAAGTCGTTGTTTCTCTCCTGTTCGGATGCCGCTTTCGTTTCCTCTAACTGCTGTTCCAAACCCTTAATAGTCTCGTTCGCCTTGTCAAGAGCGGTTTTTGTTTCCTCAGCCTGACCAAGCGTCTCTGCGAGCTTGTCGCACAAAGAGAGGTCGAGATGCGTACCTTCCTCTGTCATAACCAACTCGTTCACGCCACACGCAGTAGCAATGTTCTGATACTTCTTATCCATATTCAAATTTGATTTTGATTGTTCACTCAAAGATTCAGAGGCTTTATTTCCACGTTGCTTAGCCAACAACTTAATTCTTTGGAAACAGCCAAGCACTGTACTCTGACCATCCATAAGGATGTCCTTAACGTCTTCAGCGGCAAAGATTTTACCGTGTAAATGCTCGTCAGTTGCATTAGGACAGTTAGCCTTTACGTCTGCACGGAACTCAACGCCTAAGGCAGCAAGGTCAGCGACAAGCAAGTCTGTCTTATCGTCATTAGCGACATCACGAACCCACTTGTTCTTTTCAAAAGACTCTGGGTCATAAAGTTCGTGGTAGGTCTCGTTTGTATATTCGTTCTTGCTACCGTCTTTCTGTGTGTAGAAAGCAGCCATTACACCAATACAACCAATTTCATCCTTTGGGTGCATGTAATAGCGTTCGTCACACAAAGCAGCGAGATACATACCAGCCGAGCAACACATTCCATCTACAAAAGCCAACACAGGCTGGTTCCTGTCATGTGCGTAATCTATAGCCTGCTGAAAGTCGTTCTTTGCCCAAGCTGAACCGCCAGGCGTATTGATAACAAAGAGATGACCGAGACACAAAGAATTGTTAGCCGCCTCGAAAACCCTATCACGAAAATCTATAGAGCCATAGCTACAAGCACCGCCATTACGTGTAATAGGACCGTCAACGGAAAGGACGTTAAAGAAGGGCTTAGTCATATTCTTAGGGTCCCAAGCACTAACACCTTCTTCATCAATTGCATACTCAACAATACCATTACTACCAACAGCTGCTGTGTATCCCATAGACTTAACACCTAAACCAAGGGAAGCATGCCCATTCATATTACGCTCAATAACATCACGAATAGAATGAACAAACTCTGGTGAGATCATCCATTTGCGTGTCGTTAATATTTCAAGTAATCCGTTCATACAGTTTGGTTAATAAAATTATACAGTGCAAATGTATGAAGGCGGAAAGACGAAGTAAGGACTTATTTATAAGTGTATTTGACATTTTTGGGCAACATTTACAAACAAAAAAGCCTTGGAACTCTCACGAGCTCCAAGGCAAACAAACAAGGTTTTCTTCTGTCATCCAAGACAAAAAGAATGTTATCCAAGAACAAATCTATCTACCTTGTCAAAACACGCCAAATTTTTTTATGGCCTGCAAAAACACTAACTATACCTTATATTATATAGAACGAACTTATTTCAACTGTATCAAGTCACTCATAGATGACAGTTTCACTTTCAACTGACAAGCACGAGCCGTAGCGTGGGTATCGTCAAAGTCAATCAAAGACGTATTCCACAACGAATAAGACAACCACCGAGTACCATCGGCTTTCGTGTAAACTACGTGGAAATCAGCGTTTTTCAGATACACGATAGCCGCTGAAACAAGAGGTGCACCAAACTGAACCGACACCTGCAAATCGTGCGTATAAGTCAGTCCTGCCATAGAACGAGCAGTGCTAATCTTCAACGTAGGAACATCTGCCGCCTGTACATCTGCTTCACCCGTTAAGTCAATCGTCAGACAATGTTCACTAAAGACCGCACCAGGCATCTCCGACAAGGCAAGATTAGCTGGCAAAGGAAAGCGACACTGATCAGCGGGATAGATTTCCAACTTAACTATATCATCAAGAAACAACTCCTTACAAGACAAACTACTATCCATATTTTAAGAAATTATAAGTCAAAATACTATCAAAAAACACGAAAACAATTTAGCGTTAAAAAGATAGTCTATTTGATTAATTTATTTAACATTCATTTAGAAGAGATTTAACATAAGGAAACGACACAAGAAAGCTATTAAGTTAGTTCCTCTTTCCCATTAAGTCGGGTTATATCCGTATTGTTTACAGATACACGAGCAAAGGAAGGCGACAGCGATTGAGATAACCAACGGTTCAGCAATCTACGCAAACTATCACGCTCAATCTTAGACGGTCCGACAGGGATGTCATAGTGAAGCATGAAGCGTTCAAGCATTTCAATGCGTGAGCGTGATATACCTTTCTCAGCGCAAAACTCTAAATCCGACTGATACCAAGTCAGCAAAGCACGTACGAACTCATCATGAAGTAGACGTTGCAACTGGAAGGAAGCCGTATGATCAAGCGCAAAGAGTGCGGTCGTCCTGTGCTGTGTGTTGCCTATCATTACCGTGTCAGGAATAGCAATACAAAGGTAATCACAATTATCCTTCTGCGGCAAGTAGCGTGTACTCATCATAGTACAAACCTCGCTGTAGGTAAGCCAATCGTGGCGATCACGCTTAACAAGTAAGTTGCCAGTAATAGGCGACTTACCTGTAAGCATTGTGTTCCACACGCTTGCTGAATAGCATCTTGAGTGCGCTTGCAACTGTGCGCTGAGCGGTACCAAGGATGATTGCAGAACGAATTGCTCTTGCGAGAAAGAGCAGAACTTAACAGGGTCGTTCACTCCTAAAACGTTATTATCATCACGATTGCGGTAATAAGCCGCTACGTAAGACTGCACTTGTAGATAGATATTCGCCATAGTCCTTACTTCTTACTATTCTCCAAGCGTATCTTCTTAATACGTTCAAGATAAGTCTTCATACGGCCGTCCATATACTTCTCTATGCTTTCTGCATAGTCGGCAAAGATTTCCTTCTCTGCTGTTGAACCCTTATCACGCGTAGCTTCAAAGAAATCATTCATCTGCCGAAGAGCTATCAGCACACCGTCCATCTGTTCAAAACCCATAGAATCATCGTTAAACAACTCACGGAGCAAGGTGTTTACGTCCTTAATCTTACTTTCGATAATATCGCAAAGAAAGACAGTTGCATTCAAGAGGAAAGAGATTTTATCTTGTTTTGCCATTGATTCCCTGTCCTTAGGCAATTCAGCATAATACTCCTTCAATGGTTTGTGTTCTATCTTCCCTACATGGACAGACTTCATCACCAACGTCTGCAACAGACGATTGCCTAACCAAGTATCAGCATCTTTCAAGGCACGAATAGCAGCAGGGCGGTTCTGCTCTGGCATACGATCTATACCATGATAGAGGCGGTTGCGCTTTTCGATACGTTCCGTCCATTCTTTTTCGTGGAAGAGCATATCAAGCACATCACCATACTCTTCACCTTTAAGATTATCAAGCGTAAAGGCGTGAACAGTCGGGTTCATAAAGGTTTTAGCTATCTCACGAGAGTTAACTTTCTTCTTCTGTGCTGACATTAGCGACCTCCTTTCTTGCTTTTAGCCTTGCCCTCAGTATTGAGAAGCTCACGAAGGAGACGAGAAGCGGCAACAATATCTGTAAGCGGGATGACATAAGTTTGAATATGTTTACGACAGAGTTCTCTGTCTTCCTTAACGGCTTCGCGCTCCAATCTCTTAATCTCATCATCAAGATAAAAACGTGCCTTACGCAAATCCTCCAGTGCTTTTGCCTTATTGTTCATACCTTCTTCACGCTTTAAGCCGTGTCGCCAAAGGTACTTAATCACGTTGCCAACATTGAAGTTATAATGTCGAACAATGTCAATGCACTCTACACCTGATGGGTGAGCGTTATAGTAACTTGGGTGTTCTACTCTGCTATCTACCTTCTTCTGTGGGGCAGAAGCGAAAGAAGTCTCTTTTGCTTTGTTTTTTTTACTCATTTGTTTATATATGGTTTAGGGTTTATTTATCATAAGATTGCTTATAGAACGATAGGGCAACTACTCTTAAAAATGACTTTTCAGTTCCCTGATAACCCTCTCAAGTGAGGCGGTAACAACCTTAGGAGGCGGACAATCTTCAATTGAACCTGATCCACGTCGATAGGCTTCATATCTACGAAGTACCTGAAGGTCGTGCCAACGAAGCTCTTGTTTCTTACGCAGGTCAGCCTGTGTATCGCTATCGTTGTCTATAGTACGCAGGAAATCTGCCGCACGTTGTATGTAAGTATTAGCCTTGCTCATAGCTTTTCTTCTCGTGATTTTGAACGCATCTTAAAGAATACCTTCAATGGTGTTAGAAGTAAAGTTGTCGTATATTTCACGAAATCACCAAACTCGTCTAAATCTGCCAGTGCACGGAAAAAAGCGTATGGCACATACAAGACATAAGCAACCACGATATAGATAGTTACGAATGACATCATAAATCCACGTCCGATTATTCTCACGACTTTACTCATACTTTCCTTAACTTTCTCAATTACTACTTGTGCCCGTGTGCGGAGTCGAACCGCACTTTGTCCTCAGCTTTCGGCAATCATAGCCTTATTTCCTCTGCCTATCCGTGTGGCAGTCGCACGGGCGAAAAAGAAAAAGGTCAGTCCGCTTAGGCAAGTTTCAGTATGCAAGATAAAGACTCTTACGCAGACCGACCTTAACGAAGATTATAATAACTATAAAACTATAAAAGAAATGCCAGCTATTATCCCTCTACCGTTCCTCCAGGCAAAGGCGGATTAACTCCCGCACCACCACCACCAGGCTTGCCGCCCGGCTGATGTTCTTTGCCCTCCTCGACAATGTTGTCTTCCTCGATAGCAACGCCACGGTCGTCCACCTTCTGCCAGCTAACCTCTGCGGCAAACTGCTGACTGAACTTGATACTCACCGTGCAACCTAAACGGCTTCTTCCATTGGCTGCATTAACCATCTTAGCCGTAGCCGTAACCTTGTCGGTGTCTTTCACCGAACACTGAAGGTTAGGATAGACTGTTAAGAACTTGTCTCCTAAATTGCAACGGAAACCTTTCAGCACATTGCGCTGAACGACTTTCATAAAGTCAGTCACTGCCGCCTGCATAATAGAAGGCTCAATAGAGGTGTTATCACACGCCTCACGACAAAGCTCTGCAAAGGTCAGAGTGTCGTTAGGAATAGGAACAGCATAGAAACTATGCTTACCTAACTTTTTGTTTTCCCTTACGGTATATTTGACTCTTGCCATAATATACATTCTTTTTAAGGTTGAACATTAGAATTATCATCACAAAGATAGTTCATTTATAAACTTACGTAGGGACAGAATTTTTAGCGTTTTCAGTTGCTATAGCAAGTCACTTCGGGTTAGTATAGCAAGACGCTTAGAGTTACTATAGTAACCCGCTTTGCCTTGCTATATCTCCGTTCTGAGGCTTATTATAGCAAACTAATACGACTTACTGCCCTTCTCGTTTCATCCCGTTAGACTTTAAGAAAGCATCTACAGCCTCTTGTGCTTCAATCTCATTGTCGATATTGCGCATATCTCCTATCCAATCCGGATTCTCTTTCTTTAGTTTAACAGCAGAAATCACACACCGAAAGACCATTTCAAACACTCCTTCTTGACGCAACATATTCATCACAAGTAGCGAAGCTGCACGAGCTTTGTCTTCTCCAGAAAAACAAAACAATCCAAAGTTGTCCATGTACAGATAGTTCCTATCCATGCGTACAGCCAAAGACTCCATAGCTTTTAAGTGGTCTATGTACTCTTTGTTAATCTTCATGAGTTCTTCTTTGTCCATCATAGGCTCTAACCTAATAGTTCTGTTTCAATTTCATTTATCACATCCTCAAGCGTAGCACAAGCATCATACTCCCTCTTTAAGGTTAGTAAGACAGCAAGGGCAGCTTGCTTATAGTTTCGTTCTGTTGCTCGCATAGTTTATTTACGAATCTTTTCTTTATAGATACGCTTCAAGACCTTTAGATCCGTAGAAGGTCTCTCTTTCAAGACCTCAAGGAAGGCATCACGACCTAAGGAACGGTAATAGGGTTGAAAGTCGGCAAGAATCAAGTCGCACGGCTCGCCTGCTGGGATAGCCATACCATCCTTTGCATAATGCTTACTCTTAGGGTCAGACAGTTCAAGGACACTGAGACCCTCTTTGTTTACGATGATATAATGATGTCCATTGAAATTCATCTCACCAAAATGTCTTACAACAGACAACTGACTATTTGCCCAGTACTCTTCAGCCATACAGACAGGCGTAATCTTACTATTCATATTCGTCTATTCTTATGTAACAATATCAGTCTAATCCTCTGCGAAGCCTATCACGGTCAACTTCTCTTTCAAGTCGTCCCAATCAACACCTCTGAGGTAACGCACAAGGCGGGAAGGCTTGCCATTCTGCTTCATCGGATTAATAAGGACATTAGGCTCAAAGTAGTAATTATAGCCAGCAATACGAAACTGACGACCATTATACTCGCAAATAGTGCCCACTTCAAAAGGCTTATTCTCTGCAAGAAATGTCTCACCGATACGTCCCATCTCTTGTTGTAACGCTAAAATTTGTTTTCTCTTTTCGGCAAGCAACGCCTCTGTTTCTTTTCTATTCATATCTGTAATTCATTCTAAGTTATCTATTTTTCAACTGGTACAGGAAATATCTTAAAGCCACTCCTCATTGCTTAGTTTTTACTTCATTCACATAATCCATGATATAAACTCATACAGCTATATCCTCCGTCTGGCTCAAACATATCAAGCTGTGCGTCATTACGATTTACATACCTGAACACTTCCTGTACCGTGGGATATTCACCGTTAGCGCAAAATCGCTTTGGTATGTAAGTCGGTGCAAAGAAAGACGAGCCTCGTTCTGTTTCTTCTCTCATCTTCTGTTCTGCCTTAAGTAGACGTTTACTTGCCCATACATCTTTTGAGATAAGTTTTATTTCACGCTTTCTACACATCACACAAGGAAAACATCCGACCCTTGAAAAGCCTCGTTCATACAAAGGATTAGGTCGCTGTCCATTCTCCAGTATATAATCTATAACATCCTGTGCTGACCATCTGAATATAGGTCGCAGGACAGAAGCATCGTGTGTCTTACACCATTCTATCACATCTTTCTTGCGATATAGACCTTTTACTTCATTGTTGAAGTAGTCCTTAAAATAAGAACATTCTACATCATACCCAGCTCGTGCAGAACTCTCCTTTGCTCTAATACCTTGAATAATGATGAAACTCTCATCCTGTGAAAGAATATAGTCTATCATAGGTATTACTTTTAGTTCAGAAGTACAGAATCTTGCCATTAAAGAAGGAAAACGCTTCTTTTTTATACTCATATCCACAAAATCCTTATACTTCTTACTTTTGATAGTTACTAAATTAACACCAAGTGTACTTACAATAGTGTTGATATGTTTATATGTGTCAGCGTGTTCCCACCCTGTGTCACAGAACACTGCTGTAACGTTCTCTTTTCCATAGTCGTTTACAGCCTTGATTAGGCAAGCTTGACTATCTTTACCGCCACTAAATTGTACTAATATTTTCATAGATTAATCAACTAATTCAAAGCTATAAGCTACCACCCACGGATTACTCTCCCACGTGCCTTTGCCATTGATTTTATCAATTAAGTCTGCGTAGGCTCTTTGAGGAGAAGAGAAAAATTTAAGAATATTGTCATACATCTGTCTCACTTTATGTTTGACAGCGAAAAAGTAAGCATCCTCTCCAATAATTGATAATGATTCAATAAATATTATACCTTCCTTAAGGCAATCTTCTTTTGAAATATCTTGTAAGCGTTCAAACTTTACATCTGTAATTCTGATGTGGTGGGGGAGCAAATCAGCCCTAACGAACATTTTATTCGTCCAGCCTGCGCTTTCTGTCATAAAATTACCGTCTACCATCTCAAAGTCAGCATTAGGGTAAACTTCTTTGTAGCATTGTGCTATTGCCACAATCTCACCAACTTCATAATGTGGTTTCCAGCTTCCTAATATGCCTCCATTTTCATCAACCAAATCCACGCATTGTGTACCTGCATTGTTAGTAAGCACATTGAAACTATACACTTCTTTACCATTGCAAGTTTTAGGCACTTTCAGTAGTCGCCTTGTCATTGTCTTATTTCCGGCAAGCACTGCAAATGTCTGGCAGAAGTTATCATTAAACATAATTTTCTTAGTCATAATCTTCTAATATTTTTGCTTTAATCTTCTTTGCTTGTGCGAAAGAGCCTCTCCAAGGCAAGCATCCGGCATACACTGTAGCCCATGGTAAATACCATGCACGTTTTACTTCTACTTCACAAAAAAGTCCTACAGAAACAATTCTAACTTTCATACGCTTGACTTCATTAATTCAGAATCATTCATACTAAATTATCTATTCTTCAACTGGCAAAGGAAGTATCTTAAAGCCACAGTTCACAGCATTTTGCTCACGGATAGCCGAACGGATAGTATCACAATCATAGTAAATTACCCAACGTTCGTCACTATCAAACGACTTATCACCCAATATATACCCCTTCTTTAGCATATTGTAACGTAAACAATTAGCCTTGCGTGAAAAGGGTTTCTGCTGTAGTATTTTACCAAGACGTGTCTGCGGTTCCATTCCAAAGCGGATGCGCCTGCGTTCTTTACTGATAAGTAATCGACGTTTCTAGGCTCTCTCCTTCATACATTTTCGATAGCGATAAGGACTTATCTCTTTCAGACGTACAAGAGGAACAAAGCCCGCCTTGCGTAGTCGGCGCGTAGCTTCCAAAGCAGCAGCGCAGGGGGCTTTGCCTCTAAGTGAATCATAGTAGCCATTCTCCTCACACACTTTCTTTATCTGAGCCGCCTGCCGCTTCTTTATTGCTCGCATACCAGCTTCACTCTTTGTGAGTTTCAAATCACGTGCAAAGCGATGCAAGGTAGATTGTGAAATGTTCAAAGTAGAGGCAAGTTTGCTATTCTCTTTGTCGTGAAAATGGTCCTTCAACCACTCCAACTGGTAATCTGTGAGCTGCCGTTTATGATAAGGAGGAACAAACAAGGCTTCCCGTAATCACTTGCGGTCTGTAGGAACTCTACTGCCAGCCATCAGCGTTCGTCCCCACTTCCATCTATCACTCCACGCTGTTGACGTGAAGCGAGCTTATCCAAATTCTGTTGACAAACGTCTTCAAGCGACCAACCCATCACATGACAAAGGCCAGCAAGCTGCCAAGCAATGTCGCCAGCCTCCTTGGCTAAAGCGTCCTTTTCCTCATCAGTTATTAGGATAGCTTGAGAATGAAGTACATCACCATTTTCATCACGATGCGAAGCGTGATAAACATAAAGATCACCCTTACGTACATGCTTTGCTATCTTTCCAGCAAACTCACCGACCTCACCCATAAGGTTAGTCAACATATAAAGAAGGTTGTCGCATGTGGGCATACAAGTTTTCATAGCCTTCTCTTGATATTCGTTCAAATCCATAAATCAAATTATTCTATAGTTTACATTTCCTGTAACATCGACTATTGCCTCTTGCAACTCGTCTGCTATCATCTGCGCAACGAGCTTAGCATTCGGATGAGGTTTACCGGTCTTTCCCAATAGGCGAAGTTCTAATATATGTCGCCACTCAAAGACATTATAGGTGTAGACGACACGAGTTGCGGCATCAAGTGGAAGGTAGCCACGAGCATCCTCTGCCTTTAATCCCATTCGCATCATCAGCGAATAGAATAAACCTTCAACACGCCAGCCAAGGCGAGCCGTGAAACGTTTCAGTTTGGAAACACCAGAGTACCAATGCGGCTCACAGATAGCTATACCACCACGCTTACCAAAACTAACATAACGTGTACTCTGCTCGGCTATGTTGTTTGGAGAAGTTCGATTGAGTTCGCGACTCGTGCTAATCTGTGTCGTAACACAAACGGTATAGCGAATCAACGCAAAAGCCGTAGGATGTTTATACTGCTTAACCTTCTCTACAAATTCAGACAGACTTACCTCGTGTGGGTCCAACTCATTATGTATGTTAGGAGTCAACTCCATAAATGCCTGCACATTCATAGCAACAAAATAAACACGCTGCTTTTTAGTTTTCTTGTAAGTCAGACCGATATACGGTGAGAATAACAGGCGAGAGATGGTAAGATAGTCGCTAACATCATTAAGCGAGAATACAAAGTACTTTGTCCCATGACGGAACATAGAGAGGTGATTGCGCTTTTCTAAGAAGCTGCACAACTCTTCAGCCGTGCGCTTTCCCGTCTCGCTACCATAGCAAACACGTGCCGCACGAGCAACAAAGGTATGCCAGTCATCAGGACATAACCAAGAAGTTACATCAGGTTTAAGGATTTTCATTAGCTTAATCTCTTTTTTAATTCCTCACAAAGGGTATCAACATCATTAAAGTGACCCATACCTAAAAACTCATAGATAACTTCCTTTAGTAAGGTCTCTTCGCCATTGTCATTTATATATCTTACGACACTTTTAGCTTGACCATTATAGCCAGTATCAATAGCACTATTATCATCATCACTTGAGAGATTTTCTTTCTCAACGAGATAACCACAATCTTCTAAATACTCAACGAGGTCATACTCGTCGATGTCGTTCAAATCAATTGGAACTTCTACTACTCTTTTCACCATACTTTTATAAATTATTTAAGAGTTATACCATAGTCCTCACAGATATGGAAGAAAGTTCCTAACCCTATCTTTTCAGGACGTTGTAATGTATCAAACTTTTTATCACATTCTTGTGGGTTATACTTTTTGCATATAGCTGAGACACGATGAAACATCTGCCTGCCTATTGGATTAGGAAGATTTGCCAAGGCAAAGCCAATGCGATACCAATCATTATAGCTATCGGTAATGTCTATGTGGTGCATCTCTAACTTTGAAACCAAAGTTTCAACGGCTTGAACCTTACTATCCATACTATCGACATGACCACCATAAACAGCCGCACGAGGTGCGAGTGTCTGGCTTCCTAAGTCCACGCCCATATAAGGAATAGCCTGCTCATTTACATAAGGATGCTCATCATACGAAGCAAAGCGGATACGAGTTATATCGCTACAAGCATTATCAAGCACTATACCCATCGCCGCGTATTCCTTTTGTAAAGCACGGAACTGCTCCTTATGATGTTCAGGATAAGCCAATGGTATTAAAGCGAAATATCCAGTACCAGAACATGAACGCATATACATAGCAACCTCGGCACGATGACGAAGTGTGCGCAGAATGGATCCAAAGTTACCGATACTTGTATTGTCACCAAGATCAATATCTATAGCCACAAAGCCAGTGTGCTGTATCAAGCAATCACCTTTACGCCTTGAGAATAATCCAGAAAGCGTAGCACCTGGCAACTGCTGTTTAGTCAGTTTATAGTCCTCGTGCTTTTTTGCTTCAAGTGGACCATACTCCGCCACCATGTCCCGTAACCTTAGGACAGGTTCCTTCCAACGTTCACCAAGTAGAAACTCAGCAATTGTCATATCACCAGCTCCTATCCTATCCTTAGCAGAACGATAAACGCTACACTTCACATCAAAGATGCTCATAATTAATCTTCCTCACGTTCTTGATTATACTTAGAATAAATCCACTTACCAACAACTTCAATAAGCAAAGAAAAAATCCACAGCAGGTGAAATCCAACAGCGAATAGAAGCAAAGACCACAGAAAACTGAACAAATAGAACACTATAGTAATTGCTATTTGTGTTCCAATCTCAGTAAGATATGACTTATCATAAAGCCTTCCTAAAAAGAAACGCATCTCCTCGTCAGTCTTCTTACGTGTAATAGGAAGGATCATAAAGTAGAAGATAACGAATAGATATATCGCCATTCCTATCTTTATATATATACTATCCATAAAAAGCAAAGCTAAGAGATTTGCTGAAGATAATAAAAGTATCTCCACAACAAAGCAAAGCTTCATAGATTTTAAGTTTTTGTTCATTTAACAATGTTTTTATTTAATTCTACGCTGCAAAGTTAAACATTTACTTTAATTTGTCAAAATAAAGCAAAGGAAATATTTAATCCTTACTGCTTTTTTAACATTTGCCATATCCTATAAATTATATCAACTATCATCAACACTTCATAAAAAGTTCATTCAATATCCAAAAGGAGAAACTCAAAGTGAGAAATCTCCTTTTGCCTTAAAATCTCCCTGACTTTTCAGAAAAAGGCTGAATCACTTATTTTGTAAAAGATAAAAACGAATTAAAAAGATACAGAAAGACGTAAAAGGAGACACAAAGGAGAAAATGGATATAAACTATATCACTATAAATCAATAAGTTATACTTTAAAAGGAGAAAATAAGATATATTTTCATAAACTTATAGCGCACTGAGAAAAAAATAAGTAAAGCAAAATAGAGATAAACAAGTACATTTCCCCGCCCTTTGCTATCTCTCAAGTATTCGTAAAATACTAATAATTAAAGCGAAAGCGGAGCTTTAGTTATTTGCAATATACTATTTAAGGTACGGAAAAATAACGCTACTTGGCAAGAAAAATTTCTTCAAAATAATATATAGGGTATCAAGAAAAAACGTCTTTTTCTCCTTTTAAATACGTAAAAATAGCGTTTTAGACTGAAAATCAGCTACTTAAAGAAAAAAACGAAAAAATAAAAATCTCCTTTTGCATCCTTGAAGTCTCCTTTTGAGTTAAAACAAGGTGAGAAAAGAGTCGATTTGAGAAGACTAAATGTCAATCACAAAGAGGATAGGAGAACAATTTTGTCCCTACCGAATAAAGGTGAAATGTTAAATTTGCGACAGAGATTAGACGAACGAAGAATATAAACAAGAAAAAGTATAGATATGAATTTTCTGAAGAAACTTTTCTCAAGAAAGACAAAAAACGATAGACTAAGAACGGACGCTTCACAAGTATTCGCTACATTAGAAACAATGGAGACGAAAGGGTTATTGCTGTGGGACACGAAGAACAGAAGACTGTTCATAGCGGAGCCGTTAGCTATCCTTATGATACAAAAAGAGCAAGGATGGATAGCCTTCTTACAAAATATAGCGTATTGGCAGTATTACAAGGAGGTGCAAGATAGCTGGGACAGTCATATTCGCAATGAGGAATTGAAAGCCGTCAGACGTGCAAAAAGAAAATATGCTATGCTGACCAAGATGGACATAGAACGCATCCGAAGACAGCGCAGGAGCGAGGTACAAGAGGCTGAGAAGAACGCTATTGAGATAAAGCCATTTGAGTTATTCATACTTGGCGACAATTACGAAGGGTCGTATCTTCAAGTTAGCGAAGAAACAACCAACGCTGCAAAGGAAAGTAAAGAAGCAGCAAATCACGTCATAGCCGTAGGAGATTACAATCCTATCACGCAACAAGTGAACATGGCACTATGGAAAGACGTACAGAGTGCATTGCAAGAAATCAATAGTGAGAAAGAAAGTATGCGTAAAAAGCATAGCGACATCGATGCACTTGCAGCGAGAATAACAGAAGGATAAAAAAGAACACAAACTAACTCAACCACTATTAATAGCGAATGCCTACCACCTTCACAGGTGATAGGCATCCTTTCAATTAAATACTTATGGCGCGAGTTTAATACACTCTAAAGAAGTTTCTTATAACGTTCATTTTCAATACACTGTTTACGAGGAGATACCTGGTTAAGTTCTAAACCCAACACCCACCAGCCATTATACATCATAGGAATAGTTGCCCACGAAGCATTATCTAAATCCAATCCTCGCAAAGCCTGTAAGTCAACATCACTAAACACCTTGCCTGTTATAGGACATTTCCCTTTCCTACGAACAGAGAACAACCATATAAGCAAGTCATTCACCCACTCGTCCATTTCTACCTTCAGAGCGGCAGCATTATCATCGTCCTGCTTTGCTGACTTAGCCAGCGATACCTGCGGCTGTTTGGCAAGGAAATATAACGTATGTCGATAATGCACCGTCTTTAGAGAGTCGTGCAATTCTGCATCTATCAAAGACGAGTAAGCCAAAGCTGGTGAAGCAGCAGTGTTAACATTGCGCACAAATTCATTCTGCGTATTGATAGTATCAATGCGATAGAAAGCCTTCTCCTTGCTGCCCTTTTCTGGGTTATGCGAAAGCGGACGATAAATTTGTGCCCAATATTCAAGTATATTATCAAATCGTGAAACCATACAAACACTTTTTATTCTCCAAAGAACAATTCCAACAGAAGACGATACAAAGATAGGAAAACAAAAACAGAGACGTGGGACAAACCTACAGATCACGCTCACACAAAATCTTCAGTACGTCCGTATCATGCCCAGTACCTCCACCAACAATGCAAGGAGAAAAGCCAAAAGGAGACACGATTACGCCATTCTGAGAAGGCGAATATCGTCCCAAGACTATCAAAGAGACATTTCCTTTATTCATATTCAAATAACAAACAATGCGGACATTTGTAATCCGTCGAGCGTAATGCGGGCGAATGTGAGAGCCACCCACTCCACTCTATTTTATGGGATAAAGGGTGAACGGAAGCACCTATAAGTCTTTTTCTATCCATAACCAGTTATCCTTAGAAACAGAAGTAATTGTATTCGTAACCACGCCACTACCTATTTCAACAAACTGCACTAACGTTTCTCCACTCCTTGCTCGTTTCTTAGGAGATAACGGGTTACGTCCACGACTTGCACTGATACGTACAGGCGAATAGGAATCGGACGAACGCACGTCACGAACGTACAAAACAGGACAGTTACAGATCATACTCATATAAAATCACGGTCTTAGGAAAATGCGTTAAAGAATAGAAATCACTATCGCCCATATACTCATACCGAGTATTTAGCGTACAAGCAACACAACCTGCACAAACATTCACCGCAGCCATTTGTCCCCAAAGAAAAAAATTAGGAATGGACAAAGCTGTCAGGTAAAGATTAATCAAATTCATAATCAACAATAACACAACCAATAACACCACAGATTATGGTTGCAGAGGGATTACAACAAGCAGTACAACAAAGCTCACCTACGCCACTCTTCTTTTTATCATCTCTAAAGAAACGAATATTCCCATTTGGCAACCACTTCGCACGAATAGTTTTTTTCTCTACAAGTCATACTCAACTAATATTTTCTGAAGTTTAGAGTTCTGCTGCGTCTGTAAGGTAGTACTAACCCTTCTACAGAAAGAACTACACGATCAAATCTAAACCAAGTTATAAACGGCAAAAGACCGACAACACAAATATTATCTCTACGGATCATATTCCACCAACATCAAATTATCCTTATCAACACCAGTAACAGTATTCGACCAACAAACGGACGAAGGGAAAAGCTGTCTATCTGCAAAGCGACACATACCACTGTTGTCGCCATACAAACGACGAACAGCCTTGCCCTCGTCAGTCCTACGATTTTTCAGCACCACGCACCTTAGCAATCTCCGCATCTGACAACTTATGATCGGTTACAAGATAATGAATACCTGTATCTTCAGACTTTTCGTTAGCCTCGAAGAACTTAATAACGCTCTGAGGTTTTAAGAAATAAGATTCATTCACATCATCCTCAAGAATGTCAACAATAGCTTTGTCGAGACGGAAAGGCTTGGGAAAACGATAAGTAGGGAGATTTAAGTCATTACGAACAGAGAGCATAAAGACACGTTCACGGTTCTGTGGAACACCAAAGTCTTTTGCATTCATAATAGTCCAATAATTCGTATAGCCACAATCCTGGCACACCTTCTGCCATTCCTTGAAATCATCGACATTAACCTTGTTAACCAACGCACGAACATTCTCTTGCAAGAGAAACTTAGGACGCAATGCACGGATAGCATTCTCGGTGTACCACAAGACAGAAGAGCGTGTACCACTATCACGTTTAATCCCTGTCCGCTTTCCCGCTTGAGAAATAGACTGACAATGAGTTGAATAGGTAAGCAAATCAATATCTTCACCCTTCAGAAACGACCAATCTGCTTTGGTCATATCACCCACGTTACGGTCAGCAAACTGAGGAAAAAGAGAGTTGTGCGCCACAACTGCCGGTTGTTTATCCAAGGCAGAACGACTCTCAGGGTCGAACTCGCTCCACGCCTTCAAGTCGAATGACACTTCATAACCCTTCTGTTTAGCATCTGATATAAGACGTTCCATAGCTAAACACTGCGAATCATAACCTGAACATAACGTAACCATATTGATTGTTTTAGGTAATGGAGCACGGAATGTAGGTTCGTCAAACAAGCTAATAACATCACCCGTCTGCGGTTGTTCATCTTCGGTCAGCCATATATTACGATAGATATAATAAAGACAATCGACGACAATAGAATTACCAGCCAACTTATAACAAGCAGACTTACTCAGTCCGCTTTGATTAATCTTCTCAATATCATTATCGCTTACACCCATCAAACGAAAGCACTCGGTCGGTGTCAATTTACGAATATCGAAATAACGCACAGGATGCGTTGGGTCTTTCTTTCCCAACAAGTCAGGATGCCCATCGGGATAAATCTTTGCAATCATACTTTTATTAGAATTATTATTACTAATGCACACAGAAGGATAGGTATTACCATTTCTACCAACTTTGGAAGTAATCGTATTACAAATATCCTTAAAGTGCCAGTTTAGAACCTTTCCTTTATCGTCACGTGTCCAACCAACAAATTTACAAATCATATTCAACCATTACAGCGGTCATAGGATAATGCTGTGTACCTATAAGATTAGACCAATCCATATTACCATATCTGGAAGCAAGTGTTACTACACAATTATCGATTGTCACACAGATAGGTAATAGTGTCTTTTAATCAAAAATTTCAAAACTATATTCACTCAACACACAAGATGCGATAAAACCATCAGAACGAAACAGGAAATTCCGACTACCCATCTTATAATAATTCGCTTTAAGTGTTCTTACTACCCCCCCCCGTTTCTGGATTAAAGATAGTTCTACTTATTACATATCTCTGCATCACTCGTCTACCCTCTGCCAATTACAACCTTCAGCAAAGTCACGTGTAAACTTTCGGGAAACGGTAGCACCGAGCGTAGTCTTTGCTTTTACCACTGAGAGATCATCAGCGGTAGCAGCGTGTGTTTCTGTATCGGTAAGCGTACCAGACAATTTTGGGAAGATAGTAACTGGTCCGAACTCTACACGAAAGCCACGAGAGAGAAGTGTTTGCGCACGACTTGCCAGACGTTCCATTACGCCACGAATTTCGTGAGATTCCATGTGCGACTTAGAGGCGACATCCTCGCAAAGGTCGCTTAAAGAAATACGTCCGTTAGATACAGCAGCTAAAGAAGCATAATGCTTACCAGACACCTGTGAGCGTCGATGCTGCACCTTGTATTTGATTGCCATTCTTTTCATATAGCAAAGATAATTAAACGTTATATTTTAGTAAGGACAGATATATACCTGCGAAAACCGAAAGTGTACACTTTGATAATACTAAAGTGTACACTTTTATGACACGAAAGTGTACACTTTTAAGAGTTGAAAGTGTACACTTTAATGCTACCAAAGTGTACACTTTTAGTTTACTATTAAAGGCGAAGTGGACTAAAGAATGACGTGAAGACGGTTATTCTTTATCTTTAAGAAAATCAAGGACGAAATAGCGAGTAGGCTTAACAGGAAAGCAAAGCTCTGTTACCCACGTATCGTTTTCGTATTCGACTACCTCATAATGTCCGCTGCCATACTCGCACAAGAGCAACGCCAGACAGGTTGGACGAGGATAGTCATCAACTGAAAGCCAAAGTTCCTTAGGGAAATTCTCCACTGCGGTTAACCATTCATACGGCGAGCGTTGCGGACAATCTCCATAAGACAAGACAGGGCGACTACCCTCGTAAAGACAATGAAGTCTCACCGCCTGCAAGGGGAAGCTATCGTTAATAAACTTTCCAAGCAAGTAGATACCTTCTACAGACAAAGGCATATCGCCCACCAACATCTCCAGACTTCCAGTCATTCGAGAGATTGACTTGTCGAAATAATCAACACACTTCTTTTCCAGCACATGTTGCTGTGCAATGCGTTTTTGTTCTTTCTTCTTATCAAAATACTTTCTGAAACTAAACATAGGTCGTTTAAGTTTAAGGGTTATTTATTTTCGCTTTGTGCGGTTTTTACGTTTACGATTACGTCTATTCGCATACGGGGTAGAGCCTTTTCTATCCTTTCTCATACGTGAAAAGGTTCTTGAACGCTCGAGATAGTCGAACGAGGTATGGCACCTTAAAGGCATACTATAAAGGAGAGGTAAGTTCATCATCAGCACTATTTAATGAAAGATATATCTTCTTTTTTAATATCAGACAAGGGAGCAGAGGTGGTATATCTGAGACGAGTATTAACGTTAACGAGGGCAAAAATATTACTCACAGCCTTTCTCACAACCTTTATCTTAGATAATTTCCCACCGTTTACTCCATCACTAACTTCTGAGACTGGTGCGCCCTTCACATTAAAAAGGAAACAAGAGGGACAATAAAGAGTACCATAAAGAATACTATTAGAAGAATCTGTAGATTTTACGTCCCCTCTGAGGTGTCCACCACAAATAGGGCAGATAGTTCCACTCGCTTGCAAACGAAAGGAATTAACTTCTTTAGCTACCTCCAAGAGATCCTCTATTTCTTTTTCCGTCATAAGTCAAACACTTTATTTTTGATTAATATCATCTCTTAATTCTCTGCACAACGCCATGTCAGTTCCCTCGACACGAGAAACTTTATCAGCGGCATTTAAGAAGATTCTTGGCAAGTTATAGATGTTAGCCAAACAAATTTCCAGACGGCACCCTTTACTAACAATGGCTTCCATTGTAAAGGCAACAGCATCCGCTTCGCCTAAAAGAGCCTCTATGTCAGCACCCATGAAAGCTGCATAACGCTTACGTTCTGAAAGATTCCAAACCTCTTTGGGTAGTCCAGCTGATATGTCAAGTGGATTGATGATCTCCCAGTTTGGATGTGCTGCTGATAACGTTTCTACGATGCGCTTGCCTTCAGCAATCGCCTCTTTAATAGGGCGACCGCTGATAGGCATACTTAGATAGACTTTTATCTTTCCCATAAATCAGACAACCATTGGCATTACTATACAGATTAGCGCGCTATTGCCTTCCTCTGTGAGAACGAGCGCACGAGAAGCATCAATCAACTTGAGCACAACGTTAGTCGATGCGATAGATGAAAGCATGTTCAACAGAGAAGACGACTTCATACCGATAGTGAAACCGTCAGGGATATTACTATCCTCTCCAAGAGGAACAAGTTCGTTAGCACTACGGGCAAAATCAATATCAACCGCTTCTAACAGAAGACCATCAGCTTGCTTTGTCAGCTTAACAAGATTGTTCGCCTCGCTTGCCATCATAGAAACACGTCGAAGCGACTGCTTCAATCGGTCACGGTCGAGCGTAATATGATAAGGTTGTTCTTTTGGGATAACGCTTGAGTAGTTTGGATAACGTTGCTCACTCGTACTAAAGATAAAGGTAATGTTATCCGCAGACACCGTGCAACAATAGCCATCAAACGAAATCTTCACCTCGCTAACCTTATCGAAAGCAGAAAGGAGAGCAGATACAAAGATGTTCGGAACAGCTACGCCAGCAGCCTTACCCTCGGTAATGAACGGAACACCATGCTCCCACACGTAACGAAAGAGATTGTGTCCATCAGTACCCACGAAAGTAATACCGTCATCCTTAATATCCAAGTAAACAGAACTTAGAACAGGGCGAAGTTCATTCTTCTTTGCCGATGCTAAGAGCGCATTACTTACACAAGGAAGAAGAATGTCAGTAGGCACAGAGACCGTAACAAGATTAGTGTGAGACGACTTCAATACAGGATACTCATCCGTGCCAAAGCCGGCAAAAGCAAACTCTCCACCGTCATAATGCACCTTGATTTCACGAGTTTTGTCATCCACTTCGACTGTGATAGGCTGCTCAGGTAAGGCAGAAAGAACCTGAAGGAACTGCCCGTGAGGAATACAGATAGGCTTGAAGGCTGTACCGTCTACCATAGTAATATTAACCTTGACAGTCATCATGCTCTCGGCACTTCCCGCTGTCATCAGATAAACCTCCTCCTTTGGCTCGGGTTTAGTAATCAGTACGTTCTGAACGATAGGTATAGGGCAAGACTTTTGAATCACCTTACCAAGAACATTTAACGTGCGGACCATCTCCGCAATAGGAAAAGTAAATTTCATATCGTTGTTATTATAAATTGTTATTCAGAAAAAGCTGCTGCTGCCGCCCTACTCTCTATCGGAATTAGGGTGCGGGACGGCAAACAGCGAGCATCAGATAGTCAGTTTAGAAAGGCAGGTCGTCCTCGTTTGTCGGTGCACCTGCAAAAGGATCTTCATTAGGCTTAGGTGCAACGTAGCCAGAAACTCCCTGTGCAACAGGAGCCGTATAGACAGCCTGCGGCTTTGGTTGTGCCTTGTGAAGATAGAGATTGCAAAGACGGAAGTTCATACGACTTCGTATAGCCTTAAAGAGAGAGGTGTTCTCATCCTTTGGGTCTTGTGTAGCCCATTCAGGATGCTTACCACCGTCAGCATCAATCACCTTCTTAGCCACTGGCTTAGCATAGAACTTAACAAACTCGGGCGAAAAGTTCATCACCATTTCATGACTTGGTACGTCAATCTTGTTAGGGTCGTCGCCACGTTGGATTGCTTTCTGACGAATAGCGTTACCATAAGCCTCATTGTAAGGCCAGATATTCACACGCAAGACAGCCATCTGTTCATGGGTTTGAGGATTCTCCTTGACGGAAATCTCATTAAAATCTAAAGGGATACAAACGTAATTACGTTGTGCACCATTCTCTTCCATACTCATCAACTTAGCATCTTTTAGCTTTAATAAGTCGATGTTTCCATTAAAACTTGCCATATTGTTACTATTTAATTAAAAAGGTAAATCACTTTCATCAACTGCGGGAGGTGCGGGGGTTGTTGTTGTAACAGTGCCGCCACCACCACTATATTTTCCTTGCCTACGGTCCTTAAAGTCACGCCAACGCTGTCGCTCTTCATCAGTAAGAACAACCACGTTGCCCTTGTCATCGAGGATAGGCGCAGGGTCAGGTTGTTTCAAAAACTCGGTGTAAGTTGCCATCAGTTCGTCATAATCAGCAGGCTGCTTGTCCTTTGTTCGATAAAAGTAAACAGCGTGTTCGGTGCGAACTAACTCACGAACCTGCTTCGGCTGAATAGTCGTATCACCTTCCCACTCACGTCCTTCAAAGTATCGACGTGTACACCAAGCCTGGTGCGCAAAGTAGTTTGTCTGCTCGGCCTTGCTTGGCTGCCCGTTCTTTGTCTTTCTGAACATCTGCGGTGGGTTCATTGTGATACCACACGTTTCGCAATAGTCCATCACACGACGCTTGAAAGCCTTTGTAGAGAACGAATCGTTTTTATTCTTAGACGCTTCGGCATAATCAGCCTTATACTCTTCCAACATTGAATCAAGGTCGATTGGTACACCGTAAACGTGTTCCTGACCAAAGAAGACACGAGCGAAACGCAAGAAAGACTCGCCAAGCGACTGAGTAAGCGTACGCTGCTCCATATACTTCTTCTGTGCATCAACCTTTTCATCAAAGCGCATAACGAACTGTACGGCAATAGCACAAATCATAATGAGCTGTGAGCGGGTGCGGTTGCTCATTCTGTCGAGTGACACAGGATTAAAGTCAGGCATCACGTCAGAGATATATCGAGCTGCCTTGTTTTTCAGAATATTCTCGCCGCTAAATCTATGACTGAAACCGCCTAAGCACACACGGCGCATAGTTGAATCGTCCATATCAGAAAGTGGATAGTTACTTGAAACCACGTGTCCAGGACCTTCAGATAATTTGATTTCCTGTGGATCAACAAATTTCTTTTGTGTCACAAAAGAGCCTGTTGCGTAGTTGTAAAGCGACTTAATCGAGAAGTTCTGATTGACATCCTCCCAATGGACCACACGATGATGACGATGCACATAACGGGAAAGCGAGAAACTAAGATCACGGCTCGGCTCTATGTTCTTACCGTCAATATCGAGGATATAACAGCACGAACCGGCAAACATCTTTACGAAGGTACTCTTACCAGAACCACCTTCTGCACGTCCGTTACTACTGACAGTATTCTCGACAAGATAAGGAATACAATTCGACTTACTTTCACGGTAACGCCACAATACACGTCCGAGACAGAAGACAAGGTTTGCCATACGTCCGTCCAACTCAAGTTGCTCTTCTGAAGAAAACGTTTTACCAGCATGAAGAAGGTCTTGTTCTGTCTTCCAGTCCTCGTTAGCAAAGCCACGCAACACACGCAAAGACGGACACATATCCTTGTCTTGCTTACCTTTCCAGTCCACTATCCAACGATGACCTTGTGCCCAAAGAGCAAGCTCGGTGCTTTCGCTTGCAAGCTGCTGAAGGGTGTAAAGCGGCTGACCATTGTCATCTTTCTGTTCACGCTTAGCCTCTATCGCCTTCTTTCTATCTTGGTAAACAGGATTTTCCTCAATAGCAAAAGGATGAGACTGTGGCATATAGAATGGCCAAGGCATTACCTCACCACGATCAATATTAAAGTCAATCTGCGAATAAGGCACAAGCGTTATGTCGTCCTTAGTAATACGAAGAGCACCATTCTGAAAGTAGAAGTAATCTACATCTGGCCCATAACCATCCTTATAGTTTACCTGAACAGCAGGGAGCGAACCGATAGTTTTCTCGTTTACCTCTCTATTGTCACGACTGATAGCTTGCACCATCAGACGATAGTCTTCAGGGTCAGAGTTGTTCTGGCGTGCATATTCTGTCAGACATTCCTGCACACGCTGAACCATAGAAGGAGCGTCCAACTCGTCAGCGAAAGGTCCGCTAATATGCACGAAACGACCGATTTTATCTGTAGACTCCATATCAACATCACGCACATATCCCTCGGCAGCCATGAACTCCCAGACGGTAGCAGGGTCAATCACGTAATAGTCTTCCTTCACTCGTCCACGTGTATCTCGTTTCTGCTTCTTCTCCATAGGACAAGAACTTAAAGCCGAAGTTATACAAGCAACAAAACGACGATCAAGGTCGTCATCATAGAGGAAGCTCTCTTCTTTAGGCATACGATAAGCAAGGAAGAAGTCACGAACGGAACGAACAGGACGTGCAAAGACACGAGGAGTGCGGAGATAAAGACGGTCGGACATATTAGGAGGCAAGGATGCTCTCAGTATGTCACGATAACGCCTTCCTATAGCACGAGCAGCAAGGACACTACGATTGTCGTTAGGGAAAAGCGTATAAACTCTTTCAGCAAAGCGCGACAACTTATTATAATGTACAGGTGAGAAATCAACCTTACCATAACTAAAAGCTACGTGGAACCATTTCTGCTGTGTCTTAGGAAAAGTGTATCTAAGAGCTTTCAGATGATAATAAGTAGCCACTGCATCCTGTGGAGTCGTGCAATAAATTACGCCTTGCGCCTTGATGTCCTTGTCTTCGATAGGTTCTTCTGTTAATTGCCAACGACCGTTAGGCATGCCGTCTTTATCTTCCCCCTCAGCCCAGACCTGTTTAGTTTCAGTCACAATTTCATCAGGATCAAGCGTATCTATAGCACGACAAACAGCGGTAGACTCTGTAGTACGGTGTTCTACAGCAAAGGTAAAGACCCTATCACCAGACAACCATCGTGACACTTTGGAAGGTTTAACCTCTTCATCATTACTAAAGACAATAGGCGGCACATCCATAGCAGGACGGAACACGCAACCACAACGTTCATCTTCTGCGTCGACGTAAGCGAGAAAGAGAGGATTAAATGGTGTTCCATAAATCTTCTCGCTGACGGGTTCACCGTTACGGTTAACAGCTGGTAAGGTACATTCTGTAAGGGAATAGATTGAGAAATCCTGCTGAATAAAGTAAGGCTCAAAATGCCATTTACTATCCAGTCGGTCAGTATCAAATCCAAAGTGAGCCTTATTGCTACTATCCACCCATACCGAACACCCAAGAGATGTAAGTTCCTGTGGTGTGAAGTCGGTCTTAGGCTGAAAATCGAATGACGTTAAAGGACGGTCGCTAACACCACGATAATCACGGTGCAAGATAGACGGCCACCGCTTCGCAATCTCGTCTTCACTGTACCCACATTTCACGGCAAGTTCACGGCACACCTTGCGCAAGTTCTCTCCCTCTACGGTGATAGAAGATGCACATCCCTTGTGTTCGCTCCAGAAGCCAAGGTTATGAATAGCCGCATAGAGTTCGATAGCACCATAGCCCTGTCGTTTTGTGCGAGTACACATCCAACGTGAAACAGGGTCTTTGTATAATCCGCCTCTTTCATTCTTATAGATGATAAAATGAGGAGTATTAGCACCATCGCCCTCTTCCTTACTGAAAGGGCACCAGCAAGCCGTCTGCGTATCGTCATTCTGCACGTCAGCAGGACGAACAAGCATCGTTAGCGGCAATGCTGCTATCTCCGAGATAAGAGGGTCAAAAATCATATTGTTCTTTTGTTTAGAAGTTCATTAACATTCAGGCTTTCATACTTTATATTAGAATAAGCAGCCCTGTGTTATAAGTTGGGGAGGTTCTTGATGAATAGGGATAAACAAGCGTTCCTTAACTACTTTATAATCCGAAGCCGAGAAGGTATTCTGGTGTTCCCATTCAGCAACACAAAGAAAATGATCTGAAGGCATCTCGAAACTACTGATGAATACAGGTTGCTGTTGTTCAGCGCACCAACGGTAAAAACGATCGTAATCAAAATCTTCAGCAGCAGTATTGACATTAGTACCCTTATAAGGAATGTCGCAATAAATAACACTGTCTTTAGGAATAGCAACATCCGCATAATCAACAGAACTATATGAGAGTTCAGCCATTCCACACGAAAAAGGAAAATAAGACAAGTGCACACAACGCTCAAGACTCTGTAGTCTAACAAGATTTTCAGTCTGTTCAAAAGACTGACAATCTCCATCGCTACAGAAGAAGTAAGTCTTTATAGCTCGATAGCGAGATTGATTTCCTTTTATTTCTTTAAGGAAAGAAAAGTCATGACCCAGTTCTAAGCCAGGACCGTAATCATCAAAAACTAAGGCATAATGAATAGCTCGTTTTAGGGGTTCACGTTCACGACTATAAAGATAATCACGCATATTATTACCGAAACTCCAGACGATTGCCACATAAGGGTCAGTATCCTTCAACTTGTAAAAGTCCTCTCTACTTATCCAACGTTTTTCATTAACGTATTTACCTTCCAAGGCAGCAACGAACAACTCAGGACACATCCAATTAATATCATTAATATGGACAGTCTTGAATTTACGGCGCAATAACACAGCATGCGAAACGGCACAACCACCGCAGAACAAATCAAAGAAATGTTCTTTATTCGGCAGAATGGACAGGATGCGTTCTGCAAGTTTATTCTTACTTCCTTTATAAGGTAATCCGTATTTCATCCGCCTTATCCCTCATGTTTTACATTATCCACACCATGAAGAGCACACCATGTACTCCAAGCTGTAAGTTTCGCATCATAAAGAGCATTATGCGCTAAATTTACCGACAAACATTCAGGTCTACGAAAACCATTGCAAACTGTGTCATACACCTTATTATAATCCTTATTTATCAAGGATAATGCTTCTTCTTTTGAGTAAATAGATTCACGTACGAAAGTTTCAAGAACAACAGAACGTGCATCACGGATAGCATGATAGTTTACAGGAAACTCTATATTAAAAGTTTCAAAAGCATTGCGAAGAACTGGCACATCAAAGTCAGAGCCTTGTGCCCATAAACAAATACTCTCCGCACTGGACGTAGAACGAACTTCTTCAAGCCATGCTTTAAAACTCAGAAGAACATCTTTTATATGTTCAACATGCTCGCTAAGAATACTATTCTTCAAAGCAGCATCTCTATTACTCCACCACTTACAAGTCTCCGGGTCAATGTCAAAGCCGGACATCATAGCCGAACGAAGGTCTACACCAAAAGAGACCTCATAAGCATCTTCAAATAGCCGTTCTGACTTTTCTTCAAAGCGGTTCCACGCAACCGCACCGATTTGTATAATAGCCGCTGTAGGCGAAAGACTCGCGGTTTCTAAATCAAAGGTAACATCTAAATGTTTCATGTCTATATATTTAAAAATCTATCTAAGTTCAAATACTTTACCTTACAGGTCTGTTTGTTTACAAGTTGTGATTCTATTAAGAGCTTCATGTCCTCTAAAGAAGAAAAATGAAAATTAGGCTCATCAAGTTCAACGGCATAATACCACGAGCCTTTTCCATTTCGTGCAACAGCATCTGTGCAACGATAAATAAAGGCATCCTGTGCTATTCCACGCCCTTCTCCAACAAGAAACGCAAAGGTGTGTACCAACTGCGCCCAGCAAGCACCACGAAAAAGAAAGGTCAACTTATCATCATGCTGACCTCGATAATCGATAGTATAAGCCACAGGGCGCAATAAAGATACACACGCTTCACGTTTCATCTTCTAAACAAGAATCAAACACATTATTAACAATTCATTACTTAACACACCTATTAGAGAGCGATTGTTGCCAAACTTCCTCAAGCATCTGCTCAGCATCAAAGGATACATCACTTGAAGGCTCAAGTTCACGAAGGATAGCAACGATTCCAATACGTTCAAATTCCTTCCAGTTGTCAGAAGAAAAACGTTTCTGAATAGTAACATCACTTAGCATACCTAAAAGAGCCATAAAGTTTTTAAAAGAAGCACGAAGGCCCCATTCTTCTCCTATAGCAGTCCAGAACCATCCATCACCCGACCCACCATTAAGTCGCAAGACATTAAGGTAATCGAGGACAGCTTTTTTCTGATTACTTCTAAGGAAAAAATCTTTTACAAAATCAACACCTACTAATTCCCACAAACGAAAGCCTTCCTTAAAGAACCTATCATAAGTAAATCCACGTGAAGCACCATATTTCTCCATTAAGGAATAAAGTTTTTCTTTATCAATCACAGAGACATCTGAAGATTGCAGTTTTTTTTCTCTTATTAAATTTTGTAAAATCATAGATGCTTAATAATATATTTTGTAAATTTCGGTACAAAGTTAAATGTTTTCTTTAAACAAACAATGTTTTTCTTCAATTTAATTTGTGAATTTAACTATTTCCCTAATTAGATTAAAGTAAAACATTGATTTTTCAAGATAAAACAACAAACTTTACATACAAATATTTAACAATAAAATTTAAAATATGGAATACCGTTACAATTACAACTTTCTTCTTCAATGGATGGAAGTTAATCAAAAGACAAAAAAGGATGTTTTACGAGCATTAGGAACAAAAGACTACGGAAGTGTAAAAAAATGGATGGAAGGAAGTATTCCTATGCACGTTGAAGCAATTTTACGTTTATGTAATACGTTTAGCATTCCAATAGGAGCCTTCTTCTATGACGAAGAAAAGATAAAAGAAATGCCTAATGCTGACATTATTCTATCAAGTCTCCAGCCGGATAAAACCGGAGCAGAAAAATATAAAAGCAAAGGAAACATATCAAGTGAAACTATTATAGAAAAAAGAACGAGTATAATACCTCCTTTTGTAGACACTGTTTGCATCAATAACACAAATGAAAATGCTACGAACACAGAACTTATAAGGAAGAATCCTGAAATACTGGAGTCTCAAAGAGACAACGAGAAAGATCATCAAGCGTCTCAAGAAAGTGAAAGTAAAATCACAAGGATCCAACTTTTATACGAACGCCAAATAAAGGAGATAGAAAGAAAGCATAAGGATGAAGAAAATAGAATTAGACAAGAAAGCCAGACACGGTTTGATGCAGAAAAAAAACGTTTAATGGATATTATAGAACGACTAACAGAAAAAATTTCTCTTATTTAAGTTTTATAAGACCTCAAATAGCACCCTTATAATACAAGTGACGACTTACAAATAAAAACCTCCGTTATCCATCACGGACTACGGAGGCGATTCACATAAACAAAATAAATATTATGTAGTAAACAAGAGTTCTTTTTATTCGTATCGACCATTCTTTGAGTAACGTGACATAAACTGACGACCATCAGCCGCGGCATCAGTTAAACCGCCACGTCCAAATTTATTCACATGTGCCTTGACACCGTTCTTCTGAAGCTCAGACAGAACAGAGGAAAGCTGTGCTATTGTTGCTCCTAACTCCAGAATTTGTCCTTGCCAACTCACCGAATCAGCAACAGTGAACTGTGCAACATTGCCACTATCATAAGCCCTATAGCTCATACCGCTTCGATTCTTATCAAAGCGGACAATCTCTGAAATCAAGTCAGGACGAGCCATCATCAATGCTGCCGTAGTTTCACGTCCGATAACCATTTCTGGACCACGCTCCGCAACCAATGCCGGCTGACCATTAATAAGCGTGGTAATAGGGTCTTTAATCAATCCAGTTGATAGCTCACCTGCTTCTGTAGCAGCATACACTTGTCCGTCATCACCCACTACAGGATAAGTCTTACCATCATTGACACCACGAAAGGCTTGAACGTTACCAGCATCATAAGTCAACATACCACTAACAAGTTTAGTATTCGTTGAAGCATCAGAAGACTTGCTACCACCACCAAACAATGAAGAGACTTTACCCATAGCAGCTGAAAGCAATCCATTCAGCAATGCTGTAATAACAGCAACAAGAGGGATACCCCACCAACCAAGCTTACCAATAATATCAGCAGCACCACTGGTTATACCCATGGCTGTTTTCGCTTGAGTTTCTCCCGACTTAGCTTGTACGCTTTCAGCAGCCTGCGTCTGTTGAGTCTGAACAGCCGTCTGTGCCGTCTTATCCAACGACTGTTGTATCGTCTGCCCAGAAGCCTCTGTTAAGGTTTGCTTTGCAGTCTCAGCCTCTTTACTAACCTCAAGCGTTTCTTTACCGCTCTTCTCTTCAAGTTTCTTTTCTTGCTTTTTCTGTTTCTTCTTTGTACGGAATAAAGAAGCGAAGTTTCTCTTAATGGATTTCAATAAAGATTTAACGCCTTTCTTTTGCACTTTACGCTCATCCTTAATTCCATCCGTCTCAATAGACACTTCTTTTTTCTTGTTCTTTTTCTTTAATCCAAAGATTTGCAGAGAAAACTCTTTGAAAGACATCTTACGAACCTTCTGACCTCCTTTATCTATAGCGGAAAATTTCTCCTGCTTAGACATTTCAATAGTTTCCTGTTCCCTCGCAGAAGCAGCCATCTGTGTACTAACAAGACGATCATTTATCAACTGAAACATACGACGCTTGATAGTCTCTTGCATCATATTTACAGTCAACTTTAAGAAACTATTTATCATACCACCAACAGCCTGTTTAACGGTCTTTTCAGAAGACACCAAAGCCTCTCCTAACTCGGTACCAAAAGATTCTATAGGTGCAAACAAACCATAAAGTTCATCCATACGGTTCTTCATCTGTAGAACCAACGATTTTGTATATTCTATACTTGCCTCTTGTGCTCGTTTCTCAGCCGAAGCAAGTACTGCTTCATCAGCATGAGCTGCTTTTAGATATTCGTAATAAGCCTGTGCGGCTTGCATCTTCACCTTATAGAGCTCAACCTCTGGGTCAACACCAAACGACTGTAATACTTCCCAATTACCATATACGCCATGATTTTCGGTAGTATTATCACCTTCATCTCGTCTCCGTTCAGCATCAGAGGTAAACTGCCAAATACCTTCCTTCTGCTGATTTAATCGAACATTTTCTGCGTCAAAAGCGGCCTTTTCGTCTGTATGGTTCCAACGGAAAGATAAAAGTTTTTCTTGTCTATCAGCAGCTTTTTTCAACGCCTCTGTATAATCGTCATTATACTTTATCAACGTATCATAGAAAAGACGAATGCCTTCAGAAGCCTTGCCGCCAACCTCTGCACCTTCAGTGAGCGTATCAAAAAGAATACCAAGGTCGACGGCTGCTGCCGAACGTTCATCTTCAGTACCAAACAAGATGTCAACCAATGATTTTCGTCCCTCCATGCTATCAATGTTCAACATTTGTAACGCATCAAATTTCTCACGTGAGTTCTCAAAGATTGACTGAATAGAGGCATTACGTGTGCGGATAACGTCTCGTGCATTCTCGCCACCGCTCAAGACCGCCTGACTATGCAAAGCATCAAATGGAGAGAAGCCTAACTGCTCAAAGGTATTTAAGTAATCATTATCAACCTTACCTGTATAATCGTCCTCCAATATTTTTTGTCGACGAGCCTGTTCGACCTTGTTAGCCGACTTAGCATTAGCTTGTTCATTCTTAGAAGCATTGTGCCACACTTGATCTAACAAGGACGTGCCAGGACGTTTCAATTCATTTGACAACTGCGTTATACGTCCACGGAGTACACCAATGTTCACCTCGCCAATACGTTCAAGCAACACTTTACTCTCATTATATCCGTCTTTGTCATTCTGCTCTATCAAATCAGAAGCCATCGTCTTCTTAAAAGCATTCCAATCATTTTTAACATCAGCGATGCTCTTACGTGCATTCGACAAAGCTATATTCATACGTGCCTTGATACCAGCCTCTAATTGGTCGCGCAAAGTTTCTTCCATATCAGTAGCCGAGGCAATCTTATACAAAGCTGTTATTTGTCGGTCATAATAATTCTTTACATTATCAATAATAGCCTTAACATCTTCCTGAGCATCTTTTAGTTCATAACGTTTAGCCTGACGAGCTTCACGCTCTTCCTTTTTTCTCCGTGCATTAGCCTCCCGTGCAGCTTTTCTTGCTGCAAGGATGGCAGCTTTATCAGGAGCTTCCAAATCTAAGCTACCATTGTTATCGGGAGTGTCATCCGTAGCAACATTTATTTTATCGCGCAAAACAGACTCAACATTGGCTACATCCTTAGAACGTCCTTTGTTACTATATGCTTGTGTAGCATATTTCATAGCTTTAAGAAACTGTTCACCTCGTTTTTTATATTGCAAGAAAGCATAATATTCACCAGAAATAATCGCTTGACCTCTACCATAAGAATCAAAAGACATCGTTGACGCACCAGAGCGAAAACGATACAAATCTTCAACAGCAGAAGAATCTAAACCAAAACGTTTGCCCAAAGACATCGCCAATGAATGAAGTGATACTCCCTTTCTCCCCGCATCCTCTACTATATGACGCAAATCTGCGCCACGCGTTTTTAATTTGTTGTCTTTAGCAAAAGTATCATAATTAATCAAATGGTTAACCTCGTATTGTGCATACGGATCATAATGACTCTTACGATATTTATCAATACCCTCCTGTACAGCTTTCTCCTTAAGTTGGTCGACAACTTTTTTATAAGCCTTAGCAAGATCCTCTGCCGTAGATTTTTCGGTAAGCATGTGACCTAAGTACGTGCCATATTTAGAGTTAAACTCTTTAATTAAATCAGCACGTGCTTTTGTACCTATATTAGCCTTGTCGATTTTATCTTTCAGAGCATCCAACGTGGCCTTTTCAACAGTGAAAGACGAAACAGTATTCTTTACCTGTTTATCCAACTCGCTCATAGCTGTAGTTGCATCTTTTGTCTTACTTGTAAATTCAACGATGTAATAAATAAGTGAAACTATAGCTGCTACCACAAGTCCAAAGACATTAGAATATAAAGCTTTGTTCAATCCTTCCTGCGCAATCTTTGCTTCTGTAGCCGCTACAGCTTCCTCTCTATCTGCGGCAGCACGGAAACGCTGGGCTATAGCAGATGCCATTATTGCATCCTTCATAGATCTAAAGCTTTCAACAATCGTTAAGACGGCAAAAGAGACACCTTTAAATAAAAAGAAAGTAACAAGAGCAGGGAGTAAAGTTAAAATAGTCTTTACAGTACCCGCCAGCATCGTTAAAAAGAAACTGATGTTATGAGTAACGATAGACGACTCTGTCAATGATTTAGAGAAATCATACCATGCTTGCGCCATGTCCTTAACAGCACTGACACCTTTAGGATTAACAAATGATTTCTCCCACATATTATTAGCTCTTTCAAGAATAGCTTGCGCACTCTCCTGCTGCATTTCATATTCTTGAGTTGCCGCGGTACCTTCTCGAAAAGCCACCTTAGCTGTTTCAAGATGCTCTTTCAGCATATCTACATTCTTCGCCATAGTAACCATAACATTACCAAGACGAGAGCCGTTACCACCAATCTTTTCAAAGGTATCTTGCAAGGCATTCATATTGCCCTTAGCTTTCATCTTCTCAAGAATAAGAACTACCGCATCCATAGTGCGTCCAGCTGTGAACAGTCTATTGATAGTACCTGGTTCGATATTCAAGACCTTTTCTATTAGGTTGTGATTCTTCTGTAAAGCAACAAAAAACTTTGTAAAGGCTGTTGAAGCCACCTCAGGCATCAGCTGCATAGAATCAGAAGCTGAACCCAAAGCAAGCAATTGATCGGTTGTAATACCCGCAACGCGAGCCGTACCAACAAGACGCTTAGAAAACTCAACGATATTATTAGAAGATGATGTGGTCGTTGATGACAACTTGAAAAGAGCAGAACCAATCTTTAACATTGACTTTTCTACACCAAACTTAGGAATAAGTCCCATCGTTTCAGTCATCTTAGCAAGAGCAGTCAAAGACTCTGGGCCCATATCTTCAGACAAAGCAACCTTCACCTGATTGGCAGCCTTTACGAAATTTTCCAAACCTTCAACACCATACTTACCCATACCAAGTTTACTACCCACATAGGCATCCTGCGCCAAAGACTGAATCGTAGAGCGCGTATCAAGTTTAGAAAGATTTACAGCTAACTTATTTACCTCCGCCGTAGTCAAGCCACTAACCTTACGAATATCATTCAACTGGTCAGAGAACTTTAAGTTATCACTAATAACACCTTGTAACTTTGAGCGAATTAAATTAAATGCACCAAAAACACCAATATAAGCCGTTATGTTTTTAACAGCATTCTTCCACAGACTATTATGCGTTCGTACAGAACCGTTATTCTTGTCTATCTGATTTTTTATAGCAGCTATGTTCTTCTGCATCTGTTTGAGTTTCGGATTATTACCCGCCATCTCATTCAATTCACGCTTAGCGGCACCGAGAGCTCGTTTTAAATCACGCGTAGAAGTACCAGCAAGGTTCTTCATAACCTCGTCAACACGTTTTGTTGCAGAAATATTATGCGCAATAGCATTATTATAGGCATTAAATTCCTTTTCAGCCATTTTAAAAGCTTTAGAATTTTGTTGACCAGTCTGTGTTAACTGCTGCATTTGATTGTAACACTGCTTAGCCTTGTTTTTTAGCTCGTCCATCACTTTTTTTGCGGTGGTAGCATTCGCTGTAATTACTACTTGTGCTTGTTTCGTACTTGCCATATCTACACGTTAACTATGATTTCTGAACAAAAGTAAACATCTTTAGAAAAGAAGGTGGGACAAAAGAATGTCCCACGACAAAGAAAAACATTCAGTATTTTTGCGTTATAACATTAAAACAACATTATGCCACAGCCAATTTCAAATCCGATATTCCCGCTCAATAAAGTCGTAAGACGCTTTATGGAGCAAACAAACATGCAAATTAAAGCCAACCTTATCACACAGAAGGTTTGGCCTACCGAAATCTATCCAGGCTACAAAATTAAGAATGAAGCAAACAAACGAGACGGACTACCCCACTCTACAGGTGACGGTTCAAGGTCATTTCAGTCAAGATTAGTAAGAGCAGACCAAGCAGGAAATGTTACACTGGTATTCAATTACAACGACTATATGCGATATGTAGATATTGGTGTCGGTGGAAAGCGAAAGGCTGAGAATGTAGAGAGGAGTAAGAATGCACGATTTCGCAACAGATATATCGCTATATGGGATCCAACAGGCGGACAAACGCACCGTCCAGCAATCATGATGGAGTATCGCCACCTACAAGAGCGAATTAGGGACTATCTCGTAGACTTCTATGGATATGAAGGACAAGTGTCAATACTTGACACCTTCACAGACGCAACCATTAATCTATGGTAAAAAGAAAACGAAATCGCAACCATCTTCACAGACAGTTGCGATTAAATTCTAAGTATATTCACACTTAATATAGAAAAAATTGAAAATTCGCCTTATCACTAACCTTTTAATCTATCAATTTCTTTTTTCTCAGCTATCAAACGTTCCCGTTCAGCTTTTTCCTCCTTGCAATACTCATCAAAATCGGCTGCTTCACGAGCAAGCGTTTGTTTCTTTGTATTCAGCATGAACGAAAAATCCGAACTTTCTATCAGCTGCATATCCTTATTATCATCGCAAGGAACGTCAACACCGATATACCAATTTCGTTGCCATTCAAAAAAGATGGGCGTGGTACCACACTCTGCTGCCACAGTAGTGTTACCGCCTGTCAGGATGTCAAGCAGCGAAGAAATACTCATAATAGGCAGAGCCATACGCTGACGCTCAGCAGTAACTGCACGAGAAGCGACCTTTACAGACGGACGAACCGCACGAAGATGCACCCGACCACCCTTTCGTAGTTGACGAGATTGAACTAAGTCAGGCGCAGGCATATCTGAGATGCGAAGATAAGAAATAAAATTACGGTCCTTCATTCGCTTAGTTATTTCTTCTCGAAGCACATCCTTCGTCATCTTATCAGCATCAGTAATGTTAGCTGTTTGCGCCCAAGTAGCAAAAGAATATCTATCACGAACATCTGTCCAAGATAGCAATTTAGAACGGTCATACAAACAATCAGGTTCATCTTTTGGCAACTCGTTCTTTTTGACAACGACCACACCCGAGTCCAGTTTTACATTAGGCTCATAGCATAACTCATCATCAATCTTAGTTGCTACACGAAACACCGCAGGATTAGGTTCCTTCTCAAAGATAAGAAAAGCTACACCACCAGCAAACGCATCGTTAGAAGAATGGTAAGCCACGGCACCCATTCGCTTTGCATAAGCATCTGCTCGACGAAGAGAAAGAATAGCCTGTGAATTAAACTTGCGAAGTCGCTTTCCTGTTTCAGAAAGCGCAGGTAGTTTGTAGTAATACTTCATTATCTTATTATTTTGTCGACAAAGTTAAATAAAAACATTAAATTTACAAAACATATTGATTAAAAATTATACCTTTGCCTTAATTAATTAAACAAAACATTCAATAATATGAAAAAAGACAATAACGAAGAAGAGAAAAGTAGCGGTGTTTCACTTGAAGATTACGTTATCCCAGACAAAATTAATGCTTTCATTCAACACTACAAACCAGCTAAAGACGAAAGCACTTGCGACGAAGTCTATACAGATGCTAAACTACGCCAGTTCTTCAAAGCATGGCCTTGTACATTAGGCGACCCGCTGTCGATTTACACAAGCATACTAAGGGAGAGCGGATTTATAATGAAAGTAAGCCTATCAGGAGAACCAGCTTATTTCGTTTGTCTAAGAGAAAATTAAGGATATCCTGTAAAAATTCTATTTTGTTGTAAATTTACCTCAAAACGTAAACTATATACTTTATGATGCTAAGGTATATACTTTATAGTGCTAAAGTATATACTTTACGTTCGCAAAGTATATACCTTAGTTTTTTGAGGGTTATAAGATTCAAAGAAAATGGTGAAAATCCTTTATCTTTTTCCGAACACAGAAGTTATCAGACAGACACCACTATCTTTTCTACCAATAGCCTTCTTTATAATAGAAATCAGACGTTTATATTCACTCTGATTTTTCTTATCATTACAAAGTGAAAGGTAAGTATCACGTTCTTCTTTCGTTGCAAACTCGACATTAATATTGCCAAGATAAGAGCCTATATGCTTTGCGCTATGGAGCAATGAAGCAAAAAGACCATCACCGTATGCCGTTAAAACGTCTTGCCATTCTGTAAACAAAGCACCAGGAACAAAAGCAGGCTGCTCGTCCTTTACAACAGAAGGAACGATTGCAGGACCGAATAAATCAGTCTGACGCTGTTCTTTCCTCGTCTGATAGTCTCGCTTCCACTTACGCAAAACACCCATCACATAAGCTGCTACATCGTCAGGCTGCTTACGTTCGACGATACGTCGCATATCCTTATAAGCAAATTCAAGAAAAGATTGCAGCTGAACATCGTCCATATCAGACATAAGCATACGCAAAGCATAAGCCGAGAGTTCTGGACACCACGCCACATAACTATCAATAAACTTTATTTCAGACGAAGCTCTATGATTATTCGCATCACGCAAGAGAGCAAGCTGACCTTTCTTGATAACAAACTCAACTTCATCTGGTGCGCCACGCTTCTTACCTGCTGGATAAACTGGTGAGTACTCAAAAGAGAAATCAATCTCACCACGTTCCATAAGTTTATCCATTTCTTTCTTTACAGGATCAAGAACCATGATACGGACGTTACTCCAATTGTTATAAGGATTCTTTCCTTCGTTCGTTTGCCTGAAATACTCATCAGTAAGCCCCAGGAACTCAAGAAGATCAGTATAAGGGACTTTTTTATGACCAATATCACGATAACGACTTAGGTAGATATAAAGGCGGGGGGTACGCTTTTTATTACATATCCGTGCAATATGCGAAAGGTGCATCACGTAACCATACTGCATAGTGAATATCTCACGGATATTCTCAGTAAGCATAACGATACGTAACATACCCGTGCGGCGTATTTCGTTCTCGCTCTTAGGCAATTCTATACGAGGGAATAAAGACGCAACTACATACTTACTGATACGTCCACGACCATCGAATACGGGATATTTCATAGTAATGGAACTAAGAACCTTTGCAGCGTCTTCCAAGTCATCATAATGATCACGACCAACACCCAAGTCTACAGCAGAAAGTGTAAAGTCGAGTGTTTCCCTTTGCATCAAAGAAGAATAATCGAAGATGTCAGGGAAAGTTCTATTCTTTTCCTTTTCAGCCACACTATCAATTATACGTTGCTGTAGCTTCTCAACGATACCCAATAAGATTCGCTGTTGCATCAACGTGAAATCTCCACTAATCTGAGAATAAACAAGAGGGTTGTAAAGCCACTTAGATTCCCGAAGGTCAGCAAAGATAACGTTAGAACTTTCCAATAAAGAAAGTCTCTTATCTTTATTAATACGTTTATATCCCATATTATGTATCTTTGGAATACTTATTCAATAGCGTTGTTTTAGGAAACAGTTGCCTTGTTTTAGAAAATAGTTGCCTTGTTTTAGAAAACAGTTGCGTTGTTTTAGAAAAAACATACGCCAAAGTCTTTTATACAAAAGGTTTCTATGTGCGTTTATACTTAATATACTCAATATTCATATTATCAGCTTAGTAGAATACAGAATAAAAAGAATAATCATATATACCTTTCGTTTTCTAAAACAACGCAACTATTTTCTAAATCATAGCAATTGCTTTCTAAAACAACGCAACTATTTTACTTTATTACGTTCAACGAACTCAACGACAGCACGAAGTGCAAGAGACTTCAAAGTCTCTCCAGGGAGATAGTCCTTCACATCACGCAAACGACGATAAATGTCAACGGGCATGTCAATAACAATACCTTTCGTTTGCTGACGACCTGTAAGTCGTTGCGCATAGTTACCGATTGGAGCCATAGGCTGTGCCACTGCTGGTGTAGCAACATTCGCAACATTCCCCTCAGTAGATAAGACTTCTTTTTCCATATAATTCTCTGTCTGCGTAATCATTGGTGTCTCTCCAACCTTCAAACGCTTACCGTAATCTTTTCCCATAACTTTATGCTTTATATGTTTTCTTTAATTCTTTCACAAACGCCTCGTAATCAATTCCTGCGGTACAATAAGGCGCATACTCAAAGATGTTACGTAACTGAAGCTGCGCCTCGGCTACCTTAACACAACGACGGATGCGAGTATCAAAAACGATCTCATCGTAAGTATCACGAAGATACTTAACCATGTCCTTTGTCATGTTGGTGCGTTCGTCAGCCATAGCAAGCAAGAGACCTCTCACTTCAAGATCAGGGTTCAACATCTTGCGAACGTCCTTACAAGCTTTTAGGATTTTACCTATACCACTTACAGAAAGACCCTCTAATTGCACAGGAATAATAACGCCAGTAGAAGCACCAAGAGCATTATAAGTAAGCTCAGACAGCGACGGAGCACAATCTATTAGTACATAATCGAACGATTCACTAATCCAGCGTGTGCCTTCCTTAAAATCACCAGACATATCTGTAAACTCATTACCAAAAAGCTGACACAGAACCAACTTTGATTGCATCTGACGATGTAAATCAGGGTCTATACCATTCAATAATGAAGATGCAGGCACGTAATACCAGCGGTCACTCTTCTTGTAGACTGGTAAAGAGTTACTACTACCATCACGTAAGGCATCTGCCACTGTAAGAGCAGGAGAATAGTCAGCCTTTACTTTCTCCCATCCCATGAGGAACGACATATTACCTTGTGGGTCGAGGTCAATACACAAGACTTTAGCCTTCTTATTCAGACGCAGAATGCCTGCGGCTACACTCTGGACGGTAGTAGTCTTCCCTACTCCACCCTTGTTGTTGACAAACGCCAACACTTCTTTAAGTTTACCCATATTTTATTTTCAATTCGTTCTACAAGAAGCACTGTGAATATATCACTTACAAAAATACTACATTTTGTCAATACTACCAAACTATTTTACTTAAAAATTTTATTTATAGTAAAAAATGTAATTTAATAATATATTTTATTGTTACAAAAATATTTTCGTATTAAAATATCTACGTACTAAAATACTTGTCTAGAAGTCTATATAATAATTACGTTCCCATTTTTCGTTTATATCTATTGAGTGACTTTGCTCTTCCGATGTAAAACGTTGTGTACGAATAGGTTTAATAGCGTATTGCGTACGTGTCCCGATAGGTGTAACAGCACCACCACCCCACCGAAAAGAGTAGAAAACGCTTTTTTCATGCCCTCTCTTCCCAATGTTATCAACACATAAACAACGCTTACCACCCCACCACTTTTCAGGTAAAGCATGACGATGGAAGAGTAAAGCTTCGCTCTTTGTTGGTAAACGATAAGGCGATATACGCCTGCATACGGATTGATATAGCCTGCTTATATCGTCATATTGAAGCGGATAAAGTTCCAAACTGGCAACATAAAAAGAGGCTGTATCATTCTTAAACAAGAACATTTCACGCTGTGTATTTAAGCTATCTGTTCCCTTTTTGTCGCCAATATGGCTCGAATGATGTTTAGTCGAAGTCTCTAAATCGGTATAAGGCTTTTCACATCCAAAGAGAAGGAACGCGGCTACAGCTGTCGAGCAAAACACTCGACAGCAAGTCTTAAAGTATAAATAATCAGAAATTCTGTGCATAATCTTCGTTCCATTGTGTGTTAAGAGCAAAAGTCATCTGGTTACTTTTCCCAAACAGTTCACCAGAAAGGACTGTTATACGGTTCATTTTCATCTGTACAGAAGGTACAACGATTTGTGAAAGTACCTTCCCGTTTTCGTCTTTAGCCACCAATGTTACATTCGTACTCCACGCTTCTGCTGAAGGTGATAAAGAATATACCGCCAAGGAAGCATCTTTTGTGCCTACGAATTTCTTAATATTAATGCTATAATGTGTCGCATTATCATTAACAGCAAAGAGAGAAGGAACGCTAAGTGACTTATACCATGTCGCAAGAGCTAAGTCCAGGGTAACAGCTGACGGGGGTACAACGTCCGTAATCTTAATATTCAAACGTGTAGCAACACGTTCCAATGTAATACGCTGTACAGTTTCCATTCCCGAAGCAACACTCACATTAACCTCTTTAACAAAGGTGTCACTTGCCTTCTCCCATGTGATAACATCAGACGATAGAGTAGGGTGAGTTCCACGAGAAGCGACAATACGAATGACATGCTGACCATAGTCAAGCTTTACCGAAGGCTTACCAAAGTATTCATCAGTAGCACCCTGATGTATCGTCTGTTTCAGCTCTCCTCCTACATAATCGAACAGCCACAGGTCGGTCATACCAACACCATCTGCCGTCAAAGACGGTGTTTCAGAAGCACGATTTACGACTTTCTTAGCCATATTCTCCGTTCTTTGCGTAAAACCATTACACAAGAAAGTAATCGTTTTCTGTTGTGTTACAGGCACTTCAAGGTGTGAATCACTCTCACTACTACAAGCAGATAGTAATACAACCACTAATACTGCAAAATAAATAACCTTTTTCATAAATGATTAGTTTAATAGATTTGTATAATAATATATTAATAACGGGTCAATTAATAAACTCGCTTTTTAGTAAGCAATATAATATGTTTATTGTTTTTATATAAAGAAAAGTACGAAAGTACGTATGTACGAAAATATTTTCATATTTAACATGTTTGTTTTTTATGTAAGAAGATGAAAACTTAAGAATATCCTTTACGAAGAGTTCAGTAAGGATGGTAGAGACAGGAGCAGAGAGAGCTCAAATTCATTCCAATTCATTACAAATTGGAAAGGATTTACAATCAAGATGGAGGACAAATGACATCTATCGGTGTGATGGACATAGACAGTGCTGTATGAGGGGGTATCAATCAGAGAGTCTTTACTATCAATCAAGAAAGGATTTGAACCTGTCCTCTGATTATAATAGGGATTTATACCCTCCATCTTTGCTTTTCTGTCAAGAGGAGGGTAGGGGAAGAGCAGCAGTATAAAGCTGATACCTATCTCCATTCCTTTACTCCTTAAAGCCCATAGCGTTCATATCAGCCCTATGCTGACGTTCCGCCTTAATCTCTGCAATGCGCTCTTTCGTAATACCTGTTTCACGTGATGTTTTCACGTGTAAGAGTTCTGGACGGCGCGAATAATCCACATCGGTCAAACCAATACCACGCTTAGGATAGAGCGTAGGAGAAACGGCTGGGTCATACTCCTCCTCCCATTCGTCAAGAGGTTGAAGGTCTTCAAGACGTGAAGCGCGATACTTACGATCTCTATATATCCAGATATTCTGTGCCCATTCAGCCATCAAATCCAACTGATGAAGAACGCTCGCCCAGTCAACTTCTTTACCTTTTAAATCATCCATACATCCACGCAGTTCAAGATAAGCGTTTAAGCCTGGCACCTTTGCAACAGGACGTGGCTCATCATACTCTTCATCATAAACACGACCAAGAATGTCCTCGATATACTCCTTTACGGTTATACCCCGCTTTGCAGCCTCACGTCCATTCTCAATAGCCAAAGCACGACCATCAAGATAAGTCCGTCGACCTTCCTCAGCAATTTGAGCCTGCGTAGTAGTACCATCTTTCCGTACTCGTGTAATACCACGCTGCGTAGGAAATGAGACATACCGTGCAACCACACGTGGGTATTTCGTTCCGATAATATTTAATCCTAAATCTGTACGTGTCATCTCACGCGTCACGATAAAGGGAGCATTAGCCTGCATATTATCATTAAATTTAGGACAGCCATCAGGCATCCAAATAGGCAATGCTACTAATCTTTTATTTTCTTTGTTATTATATTCCATATACCTTGTCCGTCATGCCGATAACTCAGCCTTTCTTTTTATCAACGTTTTAATATTTTATCAAAACTAATTCCTGATATATCATCAAGAGAAATTAAATTAGAGCAGTTGTCATTATCAATAGAGACAACCGTTCCTGTACGGAACAAGTTTGAATAATTTTGAATCATGTGATATAGAACACCACGAATCAAATTACCATTTTTCAAAAGCACTGAAACATATCTACAACAATTTTCGTTAGGTTCATCTTCTATATCTACATTATTTTCAACACGTATCATTGTATCTAAAAAAGAAAGAACATAATCAAATTCTTTTGCCGTCATACATTTTGCCCGTCACGCCGATAGCTCAGCTTTTTATGTTTATAAATAATCTATCTTAAGAACATCCTTATTTACTATCGCAAATGAAGAACGGCTATAATCACAATTAGTCTCAAGAAAATCCTGACAATCGTCAAACGACCCCTCAAACACAGGCGTTTGTTTCCATCCACCTATAGTTTCCTGCACACAATAAACATCCATGATCTGAACTTTTAATATTTTCTAAAGCACTTCCGAATGATAAGCCTGCAACCACTCTGGTATTTCACGCAACACACGTGCTTCATCCAGTGCGTCCATAGGACTATCTCGTAAGTAAGTTATCTCTCGAGTTTCATTAAACTCGCCTTCCTTGAAACGAACAACAAATGTTCCTTCAGGATCACCTACAACCCACCAGCCTTTGTTTTTACTACTCTGTAGAACGAAGCGATTAAAGGCTGATAACGTGATTTCCTCCTCTTTCACAAGGCGAGCAGCCGTAACAGTAGCCTTACCTATAAACTCAATAGTTTTTGGCAGCGACATAAACCGCTCTATAGCATCCTCCTTATCCTTACCAACCGAAGTAACGTGAATCTCGTTTCCATTCGATAAAGTAACATAAAATGTGTATCTTTTCATTTTCCATTCCCCGTAAAGCCGGATAGGTCAGCTATTTATTTTCAAAATATTTTCTAATTATTTTCTCACGCTATATTAGCGATGATTTAATTTCTATATTATGATGCCACCCCGTACCATCTGCCATAGGAACGTCATACTCTTTCGTCTCAAGATAAATACTATCTTCTTGATTGCGTAAGAAAAAATATGTACCACTACCATCAGCTTTCAGAAGATGAAAGTCTGACGTACCAAGTTCTTTCTCAACGGCTAATTTCAAGGCTTCCTTAAAAACCAAGTCTCCAAACGCCGATACTCGAGGACTTTTACGACAGTCATGGAACCCTCCACGAATCGCACCACGGATCTTGCCACCAGCAACAATGAGACGATAGACACCTGCACCTTGATAGGCTGACAGCCAATAACGACCATCTTCGTCCGTCTCGTCTTTCTTATCACACCAGACAATAACCTTAGCAGCACTCTCCGTCAACTCAGGAGCAACGTCCTTAATAGCCTTATTACCTTCCTCCTCAGAGATTTCCTCACGAACCAAAGAAAAGTTAATCTTCAATGGCTTAAGATAATAAAAGAAATACCCTCTATAATCTTTGTTCAGTCCCGACTGCCAACGACCGTCTACCTTCCTCAAATAAATAACGTCTTCTGGCCAAATAGACGAAGACGAAAAATAACGTCCGATTTCAACAACCTCTGCGTTCTCAGCTCTCTTCTCAAAGGCTGCTATATTCTTTGGAGTACCAGACATACGACAAACCTCTCTGCCATTGGTACCGATAAATGAAGTGTAGTCTCTCATATACTTTCCCCGTCAAGCCGTTAGGTCAGCTATTTAGATTTAAAAAAGTCAGTGATTTATTCACACCCTATATGGGGTTTTACTTTACAACGTCTTTCCAGAATGCTGTCTTTGGATTTCTCAGCCTTAAGCGATTCTTTATCCACCACTTAACGGCAGCCTCCATAATATCTTTCATTCCAGCAAGTATTTCTTTAACATTAGCCTGTGTCAACTCTCCATTTCCTTCACCTCCTGCATGCTTCAAGATGAAGGTTTTATCCTCCTCTGTATATCCACACATGGAACGAGCTTTAACGGCTGCCACATCTTCAGTAAATCGTTCAGGAGTAGTGTCCAGCACTTGAACATTCAGGCGTGGCCAAGTCTTACATTCTATTAGTTCAAATGATTTTCCGTCCACCTCGTGAACCGAATATCTAAAATCATATTCTTTAAGCATACATCAACATTCCATATTCATAAACTTTACGCCCAGCAGCAATATCCTGTGCGTTTTCTACACTTATGTTATTTTTCATTGCCCACGCAATCATACGTGAAGCATTGTCTTTGCAATCATAAGATTCGCAACTCTGTGTATCATAAATTGCATTCATTCCACGCCAAACATGACCAATCTTATCCAACAAGTTATAATAAAGTTCGTCAACAGCTGCATCATCGTTATAAAGTTCCATCCAATCATCCGGAATATAGCAATAAGAAGCCGTTAAATCAGTATTTTCAGTAATCTCATCAAAGACCAAATCTTCAAACACTTGACAAGGTATCAGAACGTCTGTTTCTAACCCTATCAAAGTAAGATAGGCACCGAGAAGATAATCATCCGTATAACGTGTATCATTTCCTTTTAGAGCTGAAATAATCTCCTCTATACTCTTAGGCATAAAAGACCAAAATCCAGAACGAGACACCCAATTTTCCTGTATATAATTACACAGTTTTTTATTCTGTAGATTCTTTTCTAAGAAAGTGATAGCACATACCTTCCAGTCTTCTTTCATTTCAACCGAAAAATCAAAACTATCATGTCTAAAATTATATTCCTTAGGTCTACAAAGTTCACCAATATTGATTGACTTTACACCATACTCAATCAACACTGGTGCTATATCGTCCTGCATAACAGCAGCAACTTTCTCCATAATCACAACGTCAACATCGTCCTGATTAACGCTAACTGTTTCAAAATCACCTATGCAATCACGACCATAGTCTTCAAAAAAAGATGCAGATAAAGACGTCTCATAGGTTGAAAAATCAACCAGTGGACAAATTGATGAATTTAACTCGATTTTCATTTTACTTTCTTTTGTGTCAAGCTCAGCTCGACTATTAAATATCAGTTGTTTATTAACTGATGCAAAGGTAAGCAAAATAAATGTATGCTCCAAACTTTTAAGCTAATATTTTCACTAAAAATAAAACTTTTATCTAAACACCAATAAAACAGACACTATTATTTAAGAAAAACGGGACCGATACCTTATGTATCAGCCCCGTAATAATAGAGAATAAGCACAAAAAGCAAAGAGGACACGAAACAGACTACAGGACTAAGAGAAAACTCGTAACGAGCCTTTTAGCCCTCAATCGTATTCCCTGGCACTGGTGTCCCTCCTTCAGTACCACCACCGCCTCCCGTGGTAGGGTCGCCCTTTTTGTTATCCTCGTTAATATCCTCGCCAGGTTCAGGCACAACAACACCCTTAGGCGTTACACGTTGGAAAGATGCTGCCATACGAAAAGCACGACTATAATTAGGTGCAACAGTGCAAGCCAGAGTAGGGTGGGCTTTAGCAGCCGTCACGTCCTCCAGCTTTGCAACTTTACCGTCCTTATCCGTCACGCTCATCTCCAACTTAGGATAGAGGATTAAGAACGAAGGTCCTAAAGGAACTCGAAAGCCTCGAAGCAAATTCTTCTGTGCTGCCTTCATATAGAACTTTACTGCCGTCTGCATCTCCAGCGGGTCGAGCGTAGTGCCTTGACAGGCATCCTCGCAAAGTTGTTCAAAACTGAGTGAGCCAGTAGGTATAACCTGAGACATCACATAATGTTTCTTACTGATCGGAGACGTACGCTCAACGACTGTATAATTTATATTTTTACCTGCCATAATCTTATTATTTTTTGGCGTTAAAAATAGCTGCTTAAAATAAAGTATATACTTTACCGACTTAAAGTATATACCTTAGCAGCGTAAAGTATATACTTTATGAAAACGAACTATATGGGGGGCCTCTGATATTCATACTCAAAGGTAAGAAATAATTTAAAAAGCCGTGGGACAAAATCCACACGGCTAAAAACAAAAACTATGAAAAATGAAATCTAAATATTGTTACGCCTTACATAAGCGTTATGAGTTCTCCTTTCATCAAATACTCGCTATAAGCACGAATAAAACTAATCTGTAACATATTCTTCTAAGTCGTCTGCGCAAAAGACTTCTACACCATCATAATAGAAGTGTGTTGCCAACGAACCGTTAATATCACAATCAAAGAGTTCCTCGCAAAGTCCTTTGTCAACAAAATGAGATACAACGCGGTCCCACATAATAGAAACCAAAGAATTACGCACTGCACTATTATTGTCTACACTCATTGAAATTGCATCGCATAAGTCTGAAGGTCTCCACTGAACACCAAAATTAGAAGCAAAGTTCTCAAATTTCTCATCAAAGTCAGAGCCAGAAGCTACAAAGCCTAAAGCAATCAAAATCTTGTCAGTCTGTTTCATATTCTTTTCTTTTTGTGTGAAGCCTTTATTCTGCCTCACGGATTATTATATCTAATTATTTTCTATTACTATAAAAAGCATAAATACCATTTTCAATTTTCAAGGGAGGAATGCCAAGCAAAATCCTGAAAATTTTTCCAATTTTTCAGAGGTCCTATATAGGAGTAGCTTTGAAATGTCGGTGTTAAAATGAAAATTTTTCAAAATCACACCCCCGCCTATTTTACGTCTTTTTCTGCGAAAAATCACGACATTTTGAGACAAAAGCCAGAATAGGGCTAACCTTCATCAAAGAAACGACAAACACCCAATTTTCCATACTTTTGCGTAAAATCATTATCGATCATACTCGTGTAAGTCTGGACGTCCTCTGCCGAACGACATTCCCAGGCGTCTCCCTGCATCACTGCCACGGCCTCAGAAACATCTAATCTGTCAGGGCTGCCACTCCACACTATATCACGTTCAAAAGCCGTATAAGTGCACCGAATATCAAAAGCAGCCTCAGGAAAGCAAGCCGAAAGATACGCCCTTAAATTCTCCGTTAGGCGGTTCTCTGTGATTCGTTGACCCTTTCGCAAAGGCTGTACGCCTAAAGTCTCCATAACCTTAACCGCTTTTTTCGTGCGCAAAGTATAAGCCCTTTTTTGCCGTTGCTGCTGCCTTGCATCTTCTCGCTTCTTAATCCTTGCACCTTCTTTTAATTCCTCTCTGGCGCGCAGAACGACATCTGCGAACATGTCGCGCCACGATAACGGGAAATAAACATATCTGGTATAATCATAACCTTGTGGATCTATTGCCACCCACCGCGAAGGCGTACGTATCAAGCTAACACGCCGGATAAAAGAATGTTTGCGCGGCCACGATAAATTATAAAAACTTTCTTCTCCGATGTCTTCAGAGAAGCTACCACCTTTAAAACCGCCTGTATAGTCGTGAATATTCAAAGCGGTTAATTCCTCGTCCGTCATATCTACGATTTTCTCAATATGAAGCAAACGCGGCTTAAAGTCCATAACAGACCCATAAGAATCAGCCCTTAAAAAGCTCTTGACATAATCAAGGACAGAAGACAGTTTGCAAACAGGACCAGGCCAGCCCAAAATAAAGCTGCCCTCTTTCCAATGATTAAAAGGCACTTCGGAGGATAACTTCTTAGCAATCTTTTCAGCAGTTAGCCAGTAGGGGCAAAGGGTCATTATATCTGGACTTTTCCCGCTACCATCTTCTACAGTAAGAACAGGCTTAAATCTTTTTTTATTCCCAGACTTAAGACAAAGTTCTATTTTTGCGCCCGTGTCATCTGTCATAATATCATATAACGCTAAAGTCTTTTTAAGAGCTTCACCACGAACAACAGACACGCACCCCGCTTTAAAATCGGTTTCGACCTTGAAAAGTTCAAATACAACACGGGTAAAACGTTCCACACGATCAAAGACCTGAGCACAGATAAATTTATTTTTTATCTCGACAACGTTTTTAAAATCTTCCATAAATTATCTTTATAATCAGAGCAAGAAAAAGCCCTGTAATTTTCTAAATATTTTCCAAATTTTCAAAAGCCCTATATATAGCATATCTGGACAGTTGGACTTTTTGAACTAAAAAAACAAGACAGACCCCGCCCAGATTAACCACAAACAAAGCGAAAAAGCAGACGAAAAGGGCGGGTTATTCATGATCAAACATACGACCACCAACAACAGGAACGACGAAACAAGCGAGCGCAAACAATACCAGACCACCAAAGTAAACCACCGCAAGCGCAACCAATGTTAAAACTATATATACAAGAACCTTTAGCATATTTTTTTTATTTCGTGCGAGGCTGAGACCAGCCCCGCAAAGATTATGAAATTAAGAAACTATACCGAATTAATCGCGATATAAAGTGTAATATGATAAACGGCCGTAACGGTTTGTAAAATCATTATGAAGATAGCGCACTTCCTCGCCTGGGTTATACCCTTCTTCTGGTGCCCAGTGATCCCCCTTCATAACTTCTAATACCTCGTTAACCTCCTTTTCCGTTGGACCGCCCGCCCATCTAATAGTACGGGTAAAATACCCCCAGCTACTTTTTTTTATTTCAAATTTGACAGCAGGAAAGCAAACGGATAAATAACGCCTTAAGTTACTTGTTAATCGTACTTCCGTACGCTTTTCATCCTCTTTATATACTTTTGCTTTTGCTTTTTCCATCAAAGCAACAGCACGAGCCGCACGGGCTGCGTATTCTTCACGCTGTGCCTTATTTCTTGCCTCTTTTTCCTCCTGCTCCTTGCGCTTTCGATTCTCTCTAATAGTCTTTGCCTGAGAATAAGAATCGGAGAATAAGACCCGCCAAGAAAGCGGAAAATAAACGTAACGGCTATATGTGCAACCCTGAGGATCAACAGCAACCCAGCGCGTAGGAGTGCGAACAAGACAAACGGAATCTATAAAACTATGCTTCTGAGACCAAGACAGAGCAGAAAAACCAACTTCGGGCGCATCGTCCGAAAAGCTGCCACCGTTAACGCCGCTGTTAAATTTCCAGAAAGAAAGGGCGGAAAGTTCTTCATCCGTCATTTCGATAATCTTATCAATACGCATTAAATTTGGGCAAAAATTAACGCCTTCCGGCTCTTCTTCTGTACTTGCGAAGTCCTCCATATATTCAGATACTGAACCATTTTTAGACGACCAGCCCGCCCAGCCGTGCAAGAAGTCCCCCATTTGCAAGCTATCGAAGGGCTTTATTTCATTTTCACAGGCGGCAGCCTCGGCAGCTTTCCAGGCTGGGCAGTCATTCATAACGTCTGCCCCTTCTTCATTTCCTCGTACGACCCAGGCAGAGGAGAAGGGCGAACCTTCCCCCGCCTGTAAATAGATGTTATCCCCTTCTTGATTAGCGAGTATTTCAAAACTCGCTACACGTGAAAGGATATAAGATCCCTTCAATAGGGTAAGCGTGCCGGTCTTCTCATTGATTTCCACGGTTAACCCACCCCAGGCAGCACGGGCGAAACGCTCGACACGGAAATATATTTGCGCACGATTATAAATATTATCTATATTAATAGCATTAATTAAATTCTTTATTTCCATATTCTTTTTTGTTTTGTGTGGAGCTAAAAGCTCCACGAGGTTATAATATTATTTGCTAATTCAAATTTCCTTTAAAAAACACAAAGCCGTTTATAAAAACATAATTGTTTATAAATAAATCGCCGGCGTATGCCTCGTAATTGAAATATAATGCTAATTCTCCCGCATCTTTTAAAAGTTCCCTATTATCTACATAATCATAGGCAAAATCTACTTCAGAATCAAAAGATCCTTTAAAACGATCATCAAATTCACAAAGATCATCTAATTCAAAATAATCAAGAAAAGCCGCGAGAGCTTCTGGATTATCGCAATTTTCCAACGCCTCTATATATGTATAGAGGTTA
>ERZ773046.37-NODE-37-length-82185-cov-17.059430_pt1 | contig 82185 bp, 87 predicted proteins | sample MGYA00580634_ERZ773046 | MGnify/ENA primary metagenome ERZ773046 (study PRJEB29015, sample SAMEA2738127) | human oral metagenome | biome: human oral; feature: human-associated habitat; material: saliva | place: China | collected 2159 ... | reverse complement strand
ATTTGATACGCATTATGGTGTGTGCATTATAATATCTATCCACGTGCGCACCGTTAGGCGTATTTATTGTGTGCAATATATGTCCACGTGCGCACCGTTATGCGTATTTATTATGTGTAATATGTATCCACGTGCACACCGTTAGGCGTAGGGGCTGATTTATCGTGCCCGTTTTCTCCCCACAATTGTGTGGTGTTGGCGTTAAAAACAAACAAGAATGGGGACTGTTTTGCATAAGAAAAGTATTTATATTGTAAAAGCATTGATTGTGTTAGCGTACACAGAAAAAAAACAGTAAAAAAACAATAGAAACGTTTGGTACAACCGATTTATTTACATAACTTTGTCATCGTTATCCTGAAAACAATCTTTTTTACCTTAAATCCACTAATACCTATTAAAGGTTTAAGAAGCGGCAGCCTGAGAGGGTAGCCGCTTTTTCTATATATATGCGTGTGTAGACACAGTAAATGGTGTTTGATATGGCTAAATAGAAAGTATGGGAGAGAATATAAACAAAATTTACTGATTGCGCACAAATGATGTGTGCCATTCCAGATGGTTAGAAAAATTACTAAGATGTTTATGTTATTTTTGTCTCAGATATCTACTACCTTCGTTTTAGATATCTGTAACGCTCGTCTCAGACGTCTGTAACGTTCGTCTCAGATATCTGTAACGTTCGTTTTAGATATCTGTTATTTTCAAATTAGACATCATAGAAAACAACCAGCTTTATGGCTCTATATATTAATGGTAGAAAGATGTTTATTCTGAATTGGTAATTAAGCCTAAACATATTTTGTTGCAATGCTACACAGTGTTTGTAGCGTTAGGCGATATATTCGTTAGTTTATTGCTATTTGTATATAAAACAGGTGTAAAACACTTTTAATTATGCCTCTATACATACTGCTGTTGTATGCTATAAAACAAAATGTGCGCAGCCTCGTAAGAAGCTACGCACAGACAAATAAAAATTACTAATTATGAAAAAAGTCGATTTATTTTGAACGATATTGTGGGCGCAATTCTACCTTTGGTACCTTCATAGTGTCGCCTGCTGCCATAGTTGTGGCATTGTTTAACACTTGGAAATAGGCTACCATATCTGGACCAAGAGCCTTCCTGCTATACGATTGCATGGTTTGACCCTTCTTTAAAACCACTACCTTTTCTATGCCAATGATGTCGTAAGCACCATATCTGATACGTTTATCGTTGCTGAGTTGTTTAAACTTTTCAGTATCGTCGATGGGCGATTGTACTTGTTTTGGAGTGGGTTGAATCTGCTTTGTTGTTGTTTGGGCTACCTTTGCAGAGGAATGCTGTTTTGTTTGTTTAGCTTTTGCAGTGGGTTTGCTCTTTGGTTGAGCACTAACTGCTACGGCATTGTCGCGAAGTGCTGCGTCTTTTCCAAACTTATAGCCGAAGAAATACATAATAGCTATTACGAAGAAGCCAATAGCAGACCACATTAACCAATTAATTTTCTTTGGTTTTTCTGCTGTCTCTTCTTGCTTTTGTTCTGTTGTAACAGGCGTTTCTGGTGTTGCAATAGGCTCTTTTACTGTATTCTCTGGTTGTGTTTGGTTTGCACTTTCCAGTTTTTGTTCTGTTGCAACCGGTGTTTCTGGTGTTGCAATAGGTTCTTCTGCAATGTTTTCTGGTTGTGTTTGGTTTGCATCTTCCAGTTTTTGTTCTGTTGCAACCGGCATTTCTGCCGTAACAGTGGGTTCTTCTGCAATGTTCTCTGGTTGTGTTTCAACAAGTGGAATAGGCTCTTCTTCTGTCGTCTCCGATGTGTTTTTAATAGGTTCAGCCTCAGTTTCTATTGCCACTTCTTGTTTGGCTACAACTATCTCGTGGTCTTTTTCGGGTTCGCTAACAGTTTCTGCGCTATCTTTTACGGTGCTTGTATATTGTTCTATAGTGTTTTCTTGTGCACCGTTAGCAGTTTCGTTGGTGCTATCTGTTGTTTCTTCTTCGTTCAACGATACAACCTTTGTGTCAGGAATAGCAGCGTTGTTTGCCGATACTGTAGTTTCGTCAGCATTTTCGAGCGTTGCCTCGTTTTCGTATTTGCTATCTATGTCGGTAAAATCAACACCATCGTTCAGTACAACCGTTTCGAACTGTGCAAAAGGCTTGTTTACAAGCTCTTTCATTGTGGCATCGGGCGTAAACGATACCTTATCGTGTCCTTCTATCAACACCCGCTCTCCCGTGTTTACATTCACACTTTCGCGCGGCTTAACCGCTTGCACCTTAAATGTGCCAAGCCCCTTTACCTTAACAAGTTTGTCGGTTTTAAGTCCTTCGTTCATTACATCGAACATAGCCGAAACAAACTTTTCTGCCTCTTTAACCGTTATTTTGTGCTTCTTAGCTACAGTGTCGGCTATAAGCTGTAGTGCTGTTTTTGCCATTACTCAGCCCCTCCTTTCTTTAGCTTTTCTTTTATAGAGGCTGCCGCACGGAAGTTTAGCACCAGTTTAGGTGGCACAAGCATTCTCAATCCTGTGGCTGGATTGTTCATAATACGTTCGAGTCGCTTCTTAACTTCGAAAGCGCCGAATCCTGAGACTAATACAGGATCGCCCGATTCGAAGTTGTCGCCCATTGCTTGCAAGGCAGTATTCACAAGCTTTTGTGTTTCGTCTTGTGTTCGTCCCACTTTGTTTGCCAATGCACTTATAAATTCTTTATTGTTCATCTTAGGGTTGTTTGCTTCTTAAAAACGTTGTTCTGTTATTCCTTATAAGGAAGTTTTTTATTGCTGTGCTATGCGTGTTTGTTTTCTGCCCATCTTAATTTGCGTTGTGCGTACCAGCACCACAGTATATATTGTTGTTCTATTGCGGTGTAGCAACCACATCTCCGTAGAGATCGAACTCGTCGGCTGCTGTTATTTTTACCAAATAGAAATTACCAATAACCAATGGTTGTTTAGCTTTTACCAACACTTCGGGGTCTACATCAGGCGAACAGAACTCGCTTCTACCTATATAGTAGTCGCCTTCTTTGCGATCGATAATCACCTTTAGAGTCTGTCCAATCTTTTCTGCTTCTATTTCAGCCGATATTTCTTGCTGTAAAGCCATCAACTTATCAAGTCGTTGCTGCTTTACTTCAGAAGGAACATCGTCTTCGTAGTGTTGTGCGCTATACGTACCTTCCTCGTGCGAGTAGGCGAAAGCACCCATACGTTCGAATCGTGCCCATCTAACGAAGTCTAATAATTCGTTAAAGTCTTCTTCGGTTTCACCCGGAAAGCCCACCATGAGCGTTGTTCGTATGTGCAGACCAGGCACTTTTTCGCGTAAGGTACGTATAAAGTCGATGGTATCTTGCTTTGTAACGTGGCGCTGCATACGCGTTAGCATATTGTTGGAAACGTGTTGTAGCGCAACGTCAAGATACTTGCAAACCTGTGGCTTATTGCGTATTACATCGAGTAAGTCGTATGGAAATTGGTTTGGATAAGCGTAATGGAGTCGTATCCATTCAACACCAGGAATGTCTGCTATATGCGAAATAAGTTCGGTAATATGGTGTTTGCCGTCTAAGTCTACACCGTAGTAAGTTAGTTCTTGCTCTATTATTTGAAATTCCTTAACTCCGTTGGCAGCCAATTCGGTAACTTCGTTCAGTATATCGTCTATTTTACGCGAGTGATGCTTGCCTGTTATCAGCGGAATAGCACAATAGGCGCAATGTCGATCGCACCCTTCGGCAATTTTTATGTAAGCATAATGTGGTGGTGTAGTAAGGTGTCGGCGCCCATCGCACGATGGTATTTCAGCCTTTCCAAGGTCTGAAATGAGCTGTTTAAAGTTGAATTTGCCGTAGAACTTATCTACTTCAGGAATTTCTTTTTGTAGTTCTTCTTTGTATCTTTGCGACAAACAGCCCATAACATATAGTTGTTTGAGCTGCCCGTTCTCTTTTCTGTTTACAAATTCAAGTATTGTATTGATACTTTCTTCCTTTGCTGTTTCTATAAAACCGCAAGTGTTTATAACGGCAATTTCGCCTTCGGGTGTATCCGAATCGTGCACACAGTTATAGCCGTTTGCTTCGAATTGCTTCATAAGGAGCTCTGAATCGACAAGATTTTTTGAGCACCCCATCGTTATAATATCTATCTGATTCTTCTTCATTCAGTTGTATTCCAACGCTTTGGGTATTTGTTTTTTCTCCTCGAATAGAGTGTAGGGTAGGGTTTAGTCTTGCTTAAACAAGCTGTCTACAAACTGTTCTTTGTTAAACAGTTGTAGGTCTTCCATGCCTTCGCCTAAACCAATGTAGCGTACGGGCACTTTTAGCTGGTCGCTAATGCCTATTACAACGCCACCTTTTGCTGTTCCATCGAGTTTGGTGATAGCTAAGGAGGTAATCTGCGTAACGGATGCGAACTGTTTAGCTTGCTCGAATGCGTTCTGCCCTGTACTACCATCAAGCACCAACATAACGTCGTCTGGTGCTTCGGGCAATACTTTTTTCATTACGTCTTTTATCTTTTTAAGCTCGTTCATTAAGCCAACTTTGTTGTGTAAGCGGCCAGCTGTGTCGATGATAACTACATCGGCATTGTTTGCCTTTGCACTTTGAAGGGTGTCGAACGCCACACTTGCTGGATCGGAACCCATTTGTTGTTTAATGACAGGAACACCAACACGGTCGCCCCAGATTTGTATTTGCTCTACGGCAGCAGCACGGAAGGTGTCGGCAGCACCTAAATAAACTTTCTTTCCAGCTTTTTTAAACTGATAGGCAAGTTTACCAATGGTGGTTGTTTTGCCCACTCCGTTTACACCAACTACCAAAATTACGTATGGTTTATGGCTGGTTGGAAAGTCCCAATCTTCGGCATTTTCAGTGTTGTTTTCGGTTAAGAGGGCTGCTATTTCTGCTCTTAACACATTATTAAGTTCGGAAGTGGATACATATTTATCGCGGGCAATGCGTTCTTCTATGCGTTCAATAATCTTTACGGTAGTATTAACGCCCACGTCAGACGTTATAAGAATCTCTTCTAAATTGTCTAAAACTTCATCGTCTACCTTTGATTTTCCTGCTATGGCACGCGTTATTTTCGAAAAAACGCTTTGCTTTGTGGTCTCAAGACCCTTATCTAGTACTTCCTTTTTCTTCTTATTGAAAAGTCCAAAAAATCCCATAATTAGCTAATTTCTTGCAAAGTTACCAAAAAACGGCTAAAGAAACAAATAATAAGAGTGAGAATAATAAGGATAAATGCAAATAGGTGCGGTATAGTTTTTTGAGGAGTCTTAGCGTTTTGGGCAATTTTATAACGTGTAGATATATTAGCGTTTATCTTATGTTTTATGCTTCTATGTTTTATGGTTTCTATATTTCTTCTAATTTTTATGGTTTTCTATGTAACTTGTTTTTGTTGTATTTTAACAAGGTTAGACATTGGTTCTTTGACAAATTTTGTATTATTGTTGTGCAGATAGATAGACTTTATAACAAAAAAGTAGCGGACTATGGCGAGATAGAAAGATAAGCTGTTTTGCTTGTTGTGCCACACATCTGCACAGTTATAATGATTGCAACGAACAGCGATAACAGTTTTTAAAACAATGTTTTGGAGAAATAGACAGGAATGAGTATCTTTGCAAAACAGTGTAACTCTATGGTAAGCATATTCTTGTGAGCGAGTTGCAATGCACAAATTAAGAACTTAAAGAGTGATGGAGTTTGAACAATACGAACAAAAACTTACAGCAGAAGAACTTGCAGCATTTGAACAGCAATATAATATTGCTCTTCCAAAGGCTTTCAAAGAGCATTATTTAAAATACAACGGAGGCTATCCTCCTTATGAAAATGTAAAAGGAAAGGACCATTTTTTTACTATCAACGGCTTCTATCCCATTAAATATGGTGCGCTTCCTGTTGAGAAAATTATAAGCGATTACGAAAAGAGCGGCGTTGTTTTTGATGGCAAAATTCCTTTTGCTTACGATAATGGTGGCAATATTTACCTTATTTCGGTGGCACAAGATACATGTGGATACATATATATAGTTGAGGCTGAATGTGTTGAAAACAAAGCATTTGTTTTGGTTTCAGAAACCTTTACCGACTTTCTTAATTCGTTCTATTAATAGAAATAGAAGAGTGGTGCGGCAATTCGGTATGTTTGTTTAACCCCGAATTGGTTGTTAGAATATGTGCAGATTTTGTTTGATGGTTAGCGTATAGCCTGTATTATTGTTAGTGGTGTAGCAGACTACGTCTAAGAGAATAAGCTAAACAATATGCCAACAAGCAAATGGAAGATGAGTGGGAGCAATGAAAACACCCTAAAATAGTTTATAAACGGGTTAATGACCTATTGAAGTGAAAATCAGAATATTGCAGAAGAATTAATTTCATAAACTTCAGCTGAAGAAATATATTTCAACCATTATAATATGAAGCTATAAAAAATCAGTTTTTTTGTGATATCTAATTTATTACGGATAGATATCTGAGACGATCGTTAGAGATATCTGAGACGAAAGTGATAGATATCTAAGACAAACGTTAGAGATATCTGAGACGAAGGTGATAGATATCTAAGACAAACGTTAGAGATATCTAAAACGAACGTGATAGATATTTGCAACGAATGCAGTAGATTTATGAAATAAACGAAACAAATGTCCTATAGGCTTTTCTAAACATTTACGGAATTCAATTCGATTAGTGAGTAAGCAGTAGGCATTGCAGATGATTTTCCAGCCAATCTTCTATTGTCGTTCGATTTTGATTGTATATTTTTCGAGACAAAAAAAATAGAGAACGCACTATATAAAGTGCATTCTCTACCGTCTTGCCTGGAGATTATCTATCGTCTTACGAGAGAACTTATAGGGTGTAAAGACGATATTCATACTCCAGTACCACTTAAAGCTTCTCAGCTTTTTGTGGTTTGTGTACTAACTGCTTCCCAGCAATCAGAACACCACCATCTAAATGTCATAAAATCAAAATCTAAATTTAAATGCAAATCCCCCTGCGAGAATAACTATAAAAAACAAGGGGCTACCAGTTATTATATATTATTATGAGAACAGCACTCCTCGATGAGCTTTTGTGCAACGAGAAGTTGCTGTGTTTATTCTGTTTGTTTTACTTTTCAAGCTTCTCTGCATTCATTGTTACCTGGATATGGTTGCCAGACTTCAATACAGTTTTAGCTATGTTTCCTAATGTTTGTGGTGTCATTGCTTTCATAACAGCATCGAAGCCGTTAGCTCTATCAACACCGTAGGTTGCATAATCAGAGAGAACGCTCAGCCAGTAGCTATTCTTTTTCAATGCATCAGAATGATTTTTAAGAATAGATTCTTTCGCTCTTGCTACATCTTCGTTGGTTATCTTTGTCTGTGCATCGTAGATGATTTCTTTTGCAAGTTTCTTTGCTATGGCTGTTTTCTCTGGATTTGTAGCCAATTCGCAACCAATTACGAGATAGTTTCCGTTTAAGTCGTTTTCAAGACTAACGCTTGGCATTGGCGTATATACCGCACTTTCCTTTTCACGGATAATCTCAAACATCTTGTTCCAAAGATATTGTCCTAATACAGAAGCGTTTAATTGGTTTTCAAGCGTATAGGGCACTTTCTCTGAACGATAAGTATCAACTATCTTGCTCTGTGGGTTAGACATTTTAAAGCTGAAGCTCTTTTCAACGTTACCCTTTGTGTAGTTACGCATATCTGCCAGTTCTGCCTTCTTCTTGTTTGATGGGAGAGAGGCTATATATTTTGCAATGAGTGGTTTAATGGTAGCTTCGTCGAAACTTCCAACGAATACGAAAGTGAATTCAGAAGCATTGCTGAATAACTGACGATAGAGTTCGAGTGCACGATCGTAGTTGATATTGTCTATATCTTTAGGGTCAGGAGAAAGTGCATCAAGCTGTTTGTTGTGTCCATAATACATTACAGAGTCTTGGAAAACCATCTCAGGGTCGTTTGCTTTGCCCTCGAGCTTACCTTTCATATATTGTGTTATGAGCTTATAATAGTTTTCGTCTTTCTTAATTCCAGTGAAACTAAGGTTTATCATCTGCATTAATGTCTCTAAGTTCTGGTTTACGGTAGAGCCACTAAGGTAGTGAAGATCGTTACTTATACCTGCTTCTATGTTTGTAGTTTTGGTTTGTGCGATATTGGCAAGGTCGTTAATGTCTTTTGTTCCAAGTCCATGTATGCTTGCAATATCGTCCCACAGTTTACGCATAGCAAGGTTTTCGTTCTTGCCAATGCTCTTTCCGCCTGCTGCGGTAGCCATCATAAGAATCTCGTTTGCTTTGAGGTTGGTTTTCTTCAGAATAACTTTTGCTCCATTAGAGAGAGTAAGTTCTTTTGCATCAAACTGTTTTAAAGCTCTTTCACTGACAATCTTTCCGGGATTAGGCTCCTTAAGCATCATTGGCTCTTCCTTTGTATTGTCTACGTAAGCATCAACTTTTTCTGCGCGTGCAGCGTTTACAATACCAGGGAGTTCTGCTTTAGTGAATCCAGTCTTACCATCTTTCTCTTGAAGAATTACACTAATGGCAAAGTTCTTTTCATTTACGTTGATTAAGTTCTTAGCCATTTCGTTGACAGTAGCCAATGGAAGCATTGGTAGAACTTGGTCGTAGAGTTCGTGTAACTGTTCTATGGTGCTATAAGGTTCGCCTTCGAGGAAGTTCTCGATAAGCGTCTGAGCATAAGTATCGTTTGTTATTGTGGAACGATTGTTATACTGATTGTCGAGTGAGGCCTTGTAAGCTTCTTTTGCATGTTTAAATTCTGATTCGGTAAAGCCATATTGTCCGATGCGATTCATTTCGCGGATAATTTGCGCCATAGCCTCTTTCTCTTTTCCAGGCTTAGGAACAACCACAATGCTTTCTGCTTCGCGAGTGATGGTTTGACCAGCATAGTCGTCTACATCGCCTTGTGCAACAGTAATGTTTGACTCAGGTGCTTGTGCTATTTTCTGCATACGGTTGTTAAACATAATATTCACAAGCGAGTACATAGGCTTAATGTAGAGGTACATAAGAGAGTTTTTCTCTTCTGGTGCGATATATTCTATTTTGCGATAGAGTTGGAATATCTCTTGTGATACCTCTTTATTGCTACCAAATGCATATAGAGTGTTGTTGTTATCGTCTACCATTACAGGTGTTGCTTTAGTAGCTTCCTTTGATGGTTTCAAATCGTTGAACAGGCGTTTAATGCTCGCTTCAATCTTATCGGGGTCTATGTCGCCCACGATAATGATAGCCTGATTGCCAGGGAAGTACCATTTACGGTAATATGCACGTAGTGTTTCGGGGTTACATTTGTCTATAACGTCCATACTTCCTATTACAGTGCGTTTTCCGTATATACTATTTGGGAACAAATCTGCATTAGCAGCGCGTAGCAATCGTTGCATTGCGTTGTGTCCGCGATATTCGTTATGCACCACATCGCGTTCTGTTTCAATTTGGTCTGCAGTGAGTGTAAGTCCTTGCGACCAATCGCTTAGCACAAGCAAACAAGAGTCTACGAGTGTAGGGCGCTTAGCATTAATACCTGTAAGGTAGTAAACTGTGTGGTCGGCAGTAGTGTATGCGTTCCAGCCGCCACCAGTTTTATCCATAAATTTCACTACAGAGTCGTCTGGGAAATGCTTTGATCCGTTGAAAGCCATGTGTTCTAGCAAGTGCGCTAAACCATCTTGGTTGTCTAATTCTTGTATTGCTCCAACCTTATGAGCTATATAGAAGTTTACTTTTCCTTCTGGATAATTGTTCTTTCTAATGTAGTAGGTAAGCCCATTATCAAGGTGTCCAATCTTAACAGCAGCATCAACAGGTGCCTTTGGCATATCTGCCATTTCGTTTTGTGCTATTACTTCTGTTGCAAATAGCGCAAAAATAGCTATAAAAATGTTTTTTAATCTCATATCTTATTTATACTTAAAGTAGATATTTATATTCTTTATTTCTTATTTCTATTCTTTATTGTTCTAAGTACACCTTATATTATATAGGGCTTTATTTCTTACCAATTAGGGTTTTATTCTTGGTTTCCTTCTCTGTATTCTAAAATATCGCCTGGTTGGCAGTCTAGCGCTTCGCAAATGGCATTTAGTGTTGTGAAGCGTATAGCTTTTGCTTTTCCAGTCTTTAGAACCGACAAGTTTGCAAGGGTTATATTAACTCGTTCGGAAAGTTCGTTTAGCGACATTTTCCGCCTTGCCATCATTACGTCAAGGTTTACTACTATCATCTTTAGTTCTTTTCCTACACTGTTAATTGGTTCTCCTCTCTCATTTTAACGCCAATTGTGAATATTTCATACACTATAAAAGTGAATGGAACTTCGAAGAGGCCACTAGGTAGTTCGAGCGTACTCACAAGGTCGATGTTACATCCTGCAATACTGAACGACTGACTAATGAAGTATACTTCTATCAGTGTAATGGTCCACCAGAGAACATAGTAGATGAGCGTACAGAATGCTAATCGTCTTATAAGCTTCAGATTGCGCACCAGGAATATATTTTCTGAATTGCGGAAACGAGCTATCAGTTTAAACGCAAGCACCAATATTGTGAGTGAGAGCACTGCCATAATAAGAAAACTAAGTCCTTTTATTGCTAAGAAATAGTGGGGAGCGTTATAGTTTACATCTATGGTGCGCATCCAAACTCGTTCTGGTTTACCTGTTTTCTGGTTAATGAAGACTGTTGGAGGTGCTTCTAAGCCAACCTTAAACGATACTGGTGTAGCTGATGCCCAGTCTTCATCTTCCATTTGTTTCTTTACAATGTCTTTGTATTCTTGCGATTTTGCATAGGAACTGTCTTTTTGTGCCTTTATTTCAAGGTTAGTCATATTTGTTCCTACGGTGTATCCACTGACAAGAGCTCTACTTGCATCGTAGACGGTATAAAGCATCACGCATGACATGATGCATAGCAACAATGTGCAGTATAGATACAGTCGTTTATTCATAGTGCTCCTTTTGTTTTTTGATGTATAAAGATGTGGTAGCCACTCTTTGCACTTTATGCTGCAAAAGTAGCCATAATTTTTGTTACTCACAAATTTAAAACGACAATTATTTATTGTTTAACAATAATTTTATATTAATGAATGGTAATATTTTGTAGCATTTTATGAATTGAAACACATTGCATACTATTTCTTATTATGGTGAGTGCTTTGTGTTCTTTGGTGGTTTTACTTCTTGCTATCATTTGCCATAGTTTACTAGAACTTTTTAGAGCTTTTAGTGTGTAATAGTTTCTATTGGTGTTTGTTTTCTTGGCTTATGGTATATAAAGAACAAGTCTCTACATTTAAGAAGGGTTGTTGTTTGTTTAGCAACACAGCTTCTTTAATGTAGAGACCTATTCAGTAGTAACTTTATGGTTTAGTATTCTTTTATTACTTGTGTGCCTTTCAATGCAGCGAATGCATTTTCTGTAAGAGCAAGCATTTCGTCTTGACCTGGATATACTACCACTGGTGCTAGATAGCTAATGCGTTTCTTTATTTCCTTAACAAGATATTCGCTGTAGCACATACCTCCTGTTAAGATTATGGCGTCTACCTTTCCGCAAAGTACAGCACCTTCAGAGGCAATAGCTTTGGCTACATTTAGTATCAGAGCCGATATTACAAGTTGTGCATGTTCGTCTCCTGCGTCTATGCGTTTGCGTATTTCGCGAAAATCGTTAGTGCCTAAATGAGCAAGCAATCCGCCTTGTGAAGTTATTTTCTTCATCATTTGCTCTTCGGTAAGTCCGCTATGATAGCATAAGCGTACTATTTCCGACATAGGAAGCGTACCTGTTCGTTCTGGTGAGAAAGGTCCATCGCCCGACAAAGCATTGTTTGCATCTATAGCACGACCTTGTTGGTGGGCTGCAAACGATATGCCCCCGCCTAAATGTGCTATAATTAAGTTCAGCTTGTTGTACTGTGTGTTATGCTCGCGTGCGTAACGGCGGCCTACAGCTTTTTGGTTTAGAGCGTGCCATATACAGATGCGTGGTGCTTCTGGAAGTCCGGTAATGTGTGCTTCAGGAATCATTTCGTCCACCACACCCGGATCGGCAATGAAGCTCTGGCAACCTGGAATCATTTCTGCTATTTCGTAAGCAAGCTTACAACCTAAGTCGCAAGGGTGTTGATGTTCTGCTGTTCGTTGGTCCTCAATCATCTGTGGGTTCACTCTGTACACACCACTTTCTACCGCTTTCGATAGTCCTCCGCGTCCTACAGTTGCATTAAAATCGAGCGGAATGTTGCGTTGTTTTAACTCTTGTAGTATGTGTTGCTTACGATATTCGTACTGATCGAAGATGGTATGGAATTGTTCTAATTCGCTGCGCGAATGTTTAACGTCTTCTACAAAAAGCAATTCGCAATCGTTAGCTACTGATATTTTAGTAGAGGTAGAGCCAGGGTTAATGGCTAAAATCTTGTAAGGCATAGTGTTTATTTCTTCTTTGATTTAGATATGATGGTAGCAAGAGCTAAGCTATAAAACTTTGATTCTACGGTGTCGCCACGACTTGCCAATACTACAGGCACCAGTGTTCCTTGCAATACGGCTGCTGTTTCTGCTCCTGCAAAGAGTGTTATGGTTTTATAGAATACGTTACCTGCTTCGATATCGGGGAATATTACTGCATCGGCTTCTCCTTCTATTGGCGAATTTATTTTTTTATCAGCCAATGCTTCTGCCGAGCACGATGTTTTCAAATCGAGCGGACCATCTACTATACAGTTTCCAAAAGCCCCCTCGTTTGCCATTTTTTTCAGTTCGAGATAGCCCTCTGTGTATGGAAAATGTTTACCATCTGGTTTCTCCGAACAGTGAATGAGTGAAATTTTTGGTTGTTCTATATTGAATGCATGGCAGAAGTTTGCCACATATTTTATTTGTTCTATGCGCTGTTCGTGCGTTGGGAATGGTAGCACGGCGGGGTCTGTGAAGAATAAGAGCTTTGGATAAATAGGTATTTTGGCTGCTGTGATGTGTGTTAGCACGCTTCCTTTTGGTAGAATACCTTTCTCTTTGTTTAGTATAGCTCGTAGTAATACATCGGTGTTTACAAATCCTTTCATCAGTGCGTCGGCTTTTCCTTGTCGTACTAGTTCTACTGCTTTTTCTGATGCGTCTTGTGGATTGTCTGCTAAAAGGGTTTCATATATGTTTTTAAACCTTTCGGCTGTTTGTTCAGAACATACCAAGATAGGATTAATAACACCTGCTTTGTACGCCATTTCTACGGCGTCTATTGTATGAGAATCTTCTGCCCATACAACAGCAACGTTATTTTTTATACCGCTTTCGTTCAGTTCCTTCACCAATTGGGAGAAGTCTGTAATACTAGTTGTCTTGTTCTTCATATTATATAGTTATATTTTATGCGAAAGTTCTTATCTCTTGTTCAGTGCCACAAAGATACAAAAAGGTATTTATTTAACAAAATACACTTTTTATAAACTAAGCATTTTTAAATATTTTAAGATTTCCTGAGATGATAGAAATAGTATTAGCGCATTTTTGAAATGTTTTGATTAATATCTCTTAAAGTAGCAACATTTCTTTAGTAACTGTTGTGCTTCAAACTGGTATAGATGTTTTAATAGAATAGAGAATGTGTTGTTTGCCTGTATATTAAGAATTTTAGAAGCCCTGAAACTTCTACATAATAGATGCATCAGGGCTTTAAGCATTTAGTCTTCGTATACGAAGGTAAAGTTCTTTTGTGCCTTTAGCGAATTACCAACAAAGCAGCCTTTAAGTGCAAAGTTTTCTATTTTTTTGCGCAAAGCCTCGTCGGCTATTCCTTTAATATGGAATGTTATGTCTATTTTCTCTACTGTTAGAGTCTTAACATCTTCTATTATTTCGCCCACTTCAGCGTATGTTCCTGTTAAATCTATGTTCTCGCGTTTAGCGCGCATAGCCATTGTGGTTAAAGTGCATGCTGCGAGCGACTGTGCTAGTATGTCTACCGGAGTTGCATACTCGCCTAAGCCTCCCGAAGCCTTACCAGCGTCTGTTTTAAGTGTTTGTTTTGAAGCTTCGTACATAGCTTCTACTCTGAAGTTACCTAAATACTTTACGATTGATTTTTCCATAATTGATATATATTTTATTGTTCCGAACAAAGGTAGCACATTTTTTTTAGTTTCACAAGAAATATTCCAAACTTATAGAAATTAAACTATTTTGTGTTTTCTATAAGCCGTTAGAGTTCTATTTGTAAAACTGCTATTTTATCCCAATGTGTTATTAGACCACCAATAGTTTATGTTTTTTATGTGCTATGCACCTATATATATAATAAGGTGAAAATAGCGATGGGGTGGTACAATTGTGAAACTTTGGCAATATTCAACCCGATGCTTTGGTTGTAAAAACAAAAAGATGTAACTTTGCCACAATACACTATGTTTCTTATTTGCTGTGTTACAAAAAGTGTAGCAACAAAATAGTTTCTGTGGTGTTTTTGGTTGGCGTGAGCTGTAAATGGCAAACTGTAAACGATAGTGTTTTTATAGATATAAACAAAACAATGAAGAGGTTTTTAACAACAGTATTATTGTTTGTGGTGGCTTCGGTGTTGCTGCATTGCAACGCACAAGCTCCAAACACAAATGTGGTTTCTGCACAAAACGAGCCAAAAACAACACCCACTTTCAAACGGTTGCTAACGCGCGAACAGCTGGAAGCAATGGGAATTAACTGGAACAAACTGCTGAAACATATAAAACTTCAGAAAGTTGCTTGGAATGGAGGCGACTTTCGCGACGACCAATCGGAACCAAGATACGAGCCAACGCGCGAAGACTTTCTGCTAACAATACCTTTAGTGGAATATTATATGCGCACACATGGCTACCAAAAGCCGTCCGACGAACTTTTTGCACAACGCATACACGAAGTGTTTGGTGAAAACCTTAATATGCAAAGTCAGCAACCTTATTTGCCTATACAAGGAGAAGCTGATTACAATTTTGCCAGTACATATTATGCCTTGTGCGGCAAAGGCATTATAACCTACAACTGGTTGCTCGATGATTTGATGGACGTTAGAACAAACAAAATAGTGTTGCGCCCGAAAATATTTCAGCAAATACTTGCCCTGAACAACTTTGTTATATACAACGATACAGCAGCTTTCAAGTTCTTGACGCAGGCAACCTATAGCGGACACGAGGACGACTATAATGGAATGGGCGACCCTTACGATGGAAACAATATTCTGTGCGACTTGTTTTCAACCTATAACTATTATGGAAGTGCACAACTTAACCAGTGGTATTTTACCACACAAGACGTTAATCCGGTGTTGTTCTATCATCTAATATTCGAAAGAACACCGCAAGGCAAGTTGGTTGCCCATCGTGAGCTGATAGAATTGATAGAGCAAAACACCACAGGCACAAATACATACACGTATTGGAAGTATTTTGGCGAACTGCTTTTTGACGTATTAGACAACGAAGACGACTTTAAAGATATGCACTATAGTGTTGTGCATAAGGCTAAAATGCTTTGCTATTTTGCCAATTCGGAGCACAAAATGCGCAAACGTTATGCAAAATACATACCCTCGCTCACAGCAACAGCCTATTGGGACCGCTCCTCAACCACCGCTTCTATGATTATGCAGCACCCCGATGTGTATAATATGGCATGCAAATACAACTACTTTGGAGTGGTTAAACCTGAAGTTATGAAGGAGTATGCTGCAGAAGCCGAACGGCTGAAAAAGAACTGAAAAGAATAATACAATGTTGAATAGGCGTAGCCTTTATAGTGGCTCGATAGAAACAGCAACAGCTGTAACAGTCTGCATTATTATATGCTAAAAAGCGGTGCAATATATTGGTGAATAGGCAATTATACCGATGCTATGGTTAGAATATAGCAGCATACAAAGCCTCTTCCTCATTATCAGAATAAACATCTTTCTAGCACGATGAAATAGAAACATAAAGGCTGTAGTTTTTTGTGATATCTAAAACGAAACTCACAGATATCTGAAACGAACACGACAGATATCTAAAACGAACACGACAGATATCTAAAACAAAAGTAACTATATTTTGCAGGTTTTTATGAACATAAACAATGGTCTGTTTGGTTGCAAAATAAACCGCAGGCGCAGGCAACAATTTTTCCGTCTATTTCCTACCGAAACCATATAGTTACAACACACCGAAAACGACGGATAAGCATAAAAAAAAGATTGATTGTCTCTCGACAATCAATCTTCAAAACCTTAATAATCTAATACCATGAAAAACACATTGCAAAGTTAAACGTATAACTCTATCGTTCCAAATATATAATTATAAATAATGTTAATTATACTAAAGTAGCCCCATTTTTATGGTTCATTGTTCTTTTTTCGCCATAAATATAGATTTAAAAGCAACATCTTGCAACCGTGCAGGCTTACGATAGTCTGTTTATTCAACAATTTTGCAAGTGCGAAACTTTTCTTAGTTTTTGTCGCCATTAGTCGTTCTATTCAAAAAGTTTTCTTATCTTTGCAATCCAAATATAACTGTATACTTGGCGAAATACAATTTAGATATCCCCACACATTATAAAAATAACGTATGGTAACAACCAAAAAAACTGCAACACAGAAGCCAACGGCTGCGGCTTCTAAACCCAAAAAGGGAGCTAAAGCGCAGAAAGCGCCCGTAAAACGTGGCATTTCAGACGAGCTTATTCCCATTGAAGAAGAAACGTGGCTACTTCAGCCCATTGCAGTAACAATGATGCGGCACGACTATTCGCTCATTCAGGTGCGCATACTAGTATCTATTGTAGAGAGTTTACAGGCTATTTTGCATGGCATCTTAAACAACAAGCGAAGTCCACAGTTAGACCTCTTTAAAACGAAAGAGCTAGACGAAGACGGACGAATGCCAATAAAACTGCCATTTAAGGAACTTGGCGTAGACCCAAACCACTATCCGCAGTTGCGCACATCGCTTAAAATGCTAGCCGCCATACCAGTAGAAATTCCTTATAAAACAAGCGAAGGACGCAAATATACAAAAGCAACCAACCTTTGCGACGTTTATATTCCAGAAGATCGCTCGTATAACAAGTATGCAATATTAAAGCTCGACCGTAGCGTTGCAGAACGTTTGGTATCGTTAGACTTTGGTTATCACCGACTTGGAAAGCAGATAGTGTTTGCTTGTAAAAATCGTTACACACAACGCATCTATATGTTTATAGAATCGTGGGTAGACAAAGGGCGCACCGTTATAAAAACCTTAGAGTTTAGAAAAATGCTACGTTTGGAGAACAACTACAAAAAATTCTCCGACTTTTGTCGGCGTGTGCTCGAACCAGCAAAGCAAGAATTGAAAGACTTAGCCGACAAAGGTTTTTGCGACTGTTACTTCGATTACGAAAAAAAGTACGACCGTGGTCAGCGTGGAGGCGAGCCAGACGAGCTGATATTTCAAATATATCGTGCCAAAAACAAGATGGACGCACAGTTAGAACAAATGAACGAAATGCAACGCAGACAGTTCCAACAAATGCTTATACAGTATTTCGACTTTACGCAACCTAACGCAAAAAGTATGGCAGAACGCATAACAGCCGAACTCTATCCGCTTGCTATGCAAAAACTTATGGACTTGCGCCAACGTTTCAACACAATATATGTAAAAGATAAGGCAGCCTACACATTTAAAAGTCTCGACCAAATGATACGCGAACACGACATTCCGAACACAACGGTAGAAGAAATAAAAGAGTAGGGGATATAAAACAGAAATCGAAAACCATAAAACAATGATAGAAGTTAAGGTAAACGATGCTACGCTTCGTTCAGCAGCAGCCAAAGGAGAGGACGCTTTTGTAGCAACATTTATAGATGCAATAAATGCTGCAATAGGAGGAACGCTAACCAATGAGACGATGCAACAGCTAAACTCCGACCAAATAACACTGTTGGGGTGGAGCTATTTACATAGCGAAGTAATGAATGGTGGCTACATTCAGCTTATTTATAATGGTTACGGCGCATTTATCTTTAAGAATCCTTTCGGACCAGCAATGCGCAATTGGGGCCTTACCGAATTGTATTCGCACCTCCGTCGCACCAGAAAAGCATACGACAAGTATCACAGCCAGATAGAAAAAGAAATGTCGGACGACGACTTTATGGCACTCTACGAACAAATGCCAGAGTTTGACGATGCTGACGATGACTTTATAGTGAACGAAGAACAGTGGACAAAAATGATAGCTGCTTACATTGACGACCACATTAACAACTTTGCTACAATTGAAAAATGAATAAAGAAGAACAAGAAATTCGCAAGAAGTCGCCTATACAAATACGCAACAAGAAGGCTTCTTTCGAATACTATTTTGTAGATACCTACACGGCAGGAATAGTGCTTACAGGCACCGAAATAAAATCTATACGTGCAGGAAAAGCCTCTTTGGTTGATACGTACTGCTTTATTAACAAAGGCGAAATATGGTTAGAGGGTATGAACATATCGCCATATTTCTATGGTTCGTTTGCTAATCACGAAGCCAGACGCAAGCGTAAGCTGCTATTAAATAAGCGAGAAATAAACCGTTTGGCAGAAGACTCAAAGTCGCCAGGCTATACCATTGTGCCAATATTGGTGTTTATAGACCAACACGGACGTGCGAAGGTAGACATTGCTCTGTGTCGTGGTAAAAAAGAATACGACAAGCGACAAACGTTAAAGGAAAAAGAAGACCGGAGAGAAATGGATAGAGCAATAAAACGCTATTGACGTCAGCGGTTTATAAAAAATATATAAGGCATAGAACCTATAGTTATTATAAAGGTTCTATGCCGTTTTCATTGTTAAAAGTGAGAGCTGTTGCGTATAGACTTCATAGTTGTTCTATCGCACCTAAGCTGTTTAATCTGAATTAAAGTTCAAAACCAACGCCAATTCCAAAAGGGTGGCAAGCAATTCCGCTATTCATTAGTTTTGTTAAACTGTAGTGTGCATAAATAGAAAAGGAGTTAAAACCAAAGTAAGCCTCAAGGTTTAAACCAACAGGATTGGTGTCTAAGTTGCGGCTAACGGTATAGCGTTTGCTCTTAATACGATATTTACTGCGTATCTCGCTCTTAATATCCACCGAACAACCAATCCCTAAATATACTTTCTTTTTATACATTTGTTTTTTCCACTCTATCATAATAGGAGTCTTAAAGTAGTAATATTTAATAAAGCTTGTACGCACATTTTCTGCCGTGTTCCTTGCAATTGTTGGCTTACCGTCTACATCTGTCAGCATATAATTGGTTTGGAAATGGTTGTGAACAAAACCCGTTTGAAATGCAAAGACTAAGCCGAGAGAATTAGAAGCGTTAAGTCCCATACCTATTTGGAAGTGTGTAATTCCCCATTCTAACGAGTTTACATCTTTGCTATGCATAGCCTCTCCACCATTTAGCAAGTTTGTACCAATATAGAAATCGGGAATATTACCATAAAACGTGTTATTTTTGTGTTTCCGAATGGGTACAAATGGCGAAGAAATGAAGAAGCGTTCTACCTCCTGACCATCTATATAGCTAGTTTCTTTGTTCTTTACAAGCGCATTACCGTCTTTGTTGAATACAGCCACATGGGTTTCAATGCTGTCTGTGCTCACCACAAATTGTTTGTTGTTGTAGTAGATTATTGTGTCGTTTTCTTCGTTAGCTATTGCTGGAACAGCCATCGCGAGCATTAATAAAAATAGTAAGTGTTTCATAATTCTATCTGTTTTGCGTTTATATTATTATTATTGGTTTTTGTTTCAATGTTTAGCGTAGCATAGTTTCATAATATCGTCTGGACCGAGCGTACCTTCTATATAAATAATGGCTCCACTATTGTTAGTTAGATTACTGAAAAGTATATACCTGTTAAGTCCCGAAGGTAGTGGTGGAAGCATATAGTAGCCACTGGTAATTTTACCATTATCCACTATTTCGCGTATTTTACGTGCCTTTTTTCTATCGCTATTCAAATATGGAGCTATGCTTGCACCAATCTTTTTATAGGTCAATGCTTTGTAAACCTTTAGTTTGTAGCCCCTGAGAACGGCATCGTTTAGCACTACCATCTTACAGTTTTTTGCCTTTCCGAAGCGTTCGAACACAATATTTATCTGCAAATCGCTCTGTGCTTTTGCAGGTATTATAGCTACAAACAGACATAGCATAATGGCTATTCTCATTATTTTATTCTTCATTGCTTGTTCCTCCTATTTGTGAAAGCGCTTGGAAATCTTCACCCTCGTTGGCAGAAACCATATCTAGAGCAGCTTCTGCCTCTTGGTGAACCATAGTTTTGTTGGTAGTGCATTCGCCATCTATAAAAGCATAATCGCCAGTTTTTGTAACATTGTGTCGCACTATAAATAATGTAATCACCACAGCTGCCGCAGCCGAAACAGTAGCAACAATCCAGTTTGGTAGGCGTTTATGTTTTTTAAGAGCGTTTGTTTTTGCCGATGAAACCGTTTGTTTTGCCACTTGTTTGCAGCGTTCTTGCTGTTCCCAACGAAACAAAGCGCAAAATGGTCTCAGTTCGTTTGGCACCAGTAGCGGGTCTTGTGCAAAGAAGTTTCGTAGTTGTTCTTCTTCTGCAACAGTCGTTTCGCCTTCTGTATATTTGGCAATTAAGCTGTTAATATTGTCTATTTGCATATAGTTCTCCTCTCTGTTGTCAGTCTTATAAATTCTTTTTGAATGTATCTTCGGGCTCTCGATAGATTTTGCCGTAGTGCTTCGGGTTTGCAATTACATATTTTTGCAATCTCTTCGTTTTCGTATCCGTCTATCTCTTTCAGTCTAAACACTTGCTGTTGTAGTGGTGGTAGATGGTCTATAATATACTGTATCAGCTCCATATCGTCCTTTCCATCTGTCTGTTCCAGTTCTGCAACAAGTTCTTTCGGCCTATTACTCTCTGCACATTCTATTTTTCTATGTCGCCAATGGTCTATAGCCACACCCTTGATAATCTTTATAGCCAATGCTTCAATGTTGGTATGTGCGTCTAATTTCTGTCGCATTGCCCACATACGGAGAAATGTTTCTTGCACGAAGTCTTCGGCTTCAGCATCTCCTCCCTCCAGTGTTGCAGCCACTTTAAGTAGTCGGCTACGCAGGTTTATTGCCATTTGGCTAAATGTTTCTATTTCCATTGCTTTTCAAAAGGTAAACGAACGAACAACAGTTTTGTGACATTTAAAGTTGAAAAAAATTATTTGTTATTATTTATTTTGGTTGTTTTCATTGGTATAAAAATGGAGTTATGGTATATATTATAGGTGTTTTATGTTTAATATAAAGTTATCTTAATGCGTGTATAATGCCCTTATATACATACTTTTATCGGCATTATACACAGCATTAGTTTATTTGTGTGGACGATGAAAGAGTGGTGTGATTTATTTAAATTCACTCTTCCTCTCCCTCGTACCATTTCTTTATGTACAGATAATGGTCGGCAAACAAACGCGATTGTCCTGGCGTTGCTGCTTTAATGCGCTTTGCTGGAATGCCACCCCATATCTCGTTAGGCGGTATTATTGTGCCTTGCAGTACTACGGCACCTGCTGCTACCACAGAGTTTTCGCCCACTTCGGCATTATCGAGCACCGTTGCATTCATTCCAACGAGAGCATTTTTACGAATAGTAGCACCATGCACAACAGCCGAATGACCAATGCTAGCACCATCTTCAATAACTACAGGTTTTCCTTCGGTTTGGTGAATACACGCCAAATCCTGTACGTTCACTTCGTTTCCCATTACTATTGCATCTACATCGGCACGTATCACTGCCCCAAACCATACCGAGCAGTCGTTACCCATCGTTATATTACCTGCCAAAGTAGCGTTTTCTGCAAAGTAGCAACGCTCTCCCCACTGTGGACTTTTTCCTCTTGCTGCTTTTATTAAAGCCATTGTTTTAATCTTTTATAATTGTATTGTTTCGTTGAAACCGTTGTTTTGTTTTGCAAAAGCCTATGTTTTAGCTTGCAAAAGAAGCTGTATTGTTTCGTTGAAACCGTTGTTTTTTATACATTAAAATGCGTTTAGTTCTTCCCAAATGCGTTGCACGGGTAGTCCCATAACGTTAAAGTAGCTACCTTCGAGCGATGTTACACCAATATATCCAATCCACTCTTGAATGCCGTATGCACCAGCCTTGTCTAACGGTCTATAAGTTTCTACATAATAGTTCACCTCTTCTTCTGTTAGTTGTTTAAAGGTAACGTTGGTAGAAACCGAAAAGCAGCGTTGCTTTTTCGTAGTTGTTAAACATACGGCAGTAACCACTTGATGTTGTCTACCACTTATTTTGTGTAGCATTTGTTTTGCTTCAGCATTGTTGTGAGGCTTCCCCAGTATTTCGTTGTCCACGATAACCACGGTATCTGCCGTAATAACAAGTTCGTTATCAGTTATTGCGTCTTTGTACGCATCAGCTTTCTCACTACTTATATAGGCAGCAACATCTGACGGTGCTATAGTGTTAGGATATGTTTCGGCAATATTTGGCAGCACACGCACATCGAATGCAATATCGAGACCACGCAACAGCTCTTTTCTCCTGGGCGAATTGCTCGCCAATATAATATGGTAATCTTTATAGCTCATATCTTCTTTATTTTTTGTTTCTTATCAGTTGCAACGTTGTTTCCAGTGCTTTGTCGGCAGGAACTGCAATATCGGGTATCGTACCGTGTATGTCTGTTTCGTCAGCGCCGTATTGCCAGAACCGCTTATACGATATGTAGCAATATAATTGCGATATGGGCAGACGGTATTCGAGTACATCTCCGAAGCAAACATTCATACCACCAGTTTCCTCACCAACAACTTTGCCCATATTGAAGTATTTGAATGCCCACGAAAAAGAAGCAGCCGAAGAGAACGTGTAGTTGCTTGTTAACAGCCAAACCTTACCAGTGTAGCAGCGAGCTTTATTGTTTAGTGGTACATTCAAGCTATCTTCATTTTCCAAGAGTCCTGTAGGCGAGAGAAACTTATCACCGTAAGCGTTCTTTAATAAACGTTGCGTTGTTGGAGTTATACGCATAAAGGCTTTTCCAAACTGTTGGAAAGGCACTTTGCTTATGCGTTCGAATATCAAATCGCCTATACGAGAATCGCCACCGTCATTTTTGCGCACGTCTATTATAAGGTTCTGCACCTTCTTTGCGTTTATTTCGGTTATCATTGAGTCGAGAAAGACTGTCATTCCTGATGGGTCTGTGCAGTCGTTGAACGACATTAGTGCCACCCGACCACCCTCTAAGAGTTGGTATTCAAAATGTTTCTGTTCCTGTTTCTTTGTTTCAAGTAGCTTCCCTGTAGCCTTTTCGACTTTCTTTTTCTCGGCTCTTATCTCATCGAAGGTTGCTCCTTTTAGTATTGTTTCCTTTATATTGTTCTTCCATACATATTTGATAGTATACTTATCGGCATAATAGCAAAGTTGGAATAGGGCGCTAAAGTAATCCTTTAGTTTCATTAAGCGAAAGAAACGGCGCTCTCCCGACACGTATTGAAGTAAGTTTGCAATGATGGCGGCACTTGAAACACCGTTTATTTCGGTTATTTCTGCCCCTTTCGGAATGCCGAATAGAGAATAGCGAGCTGTTATTTTGCCACTCTGGTTGTCCACATCTACCTGCAATGGAAAGCGTAGAACAGTCTTTGTAAGTATGTCGTTGTAAGGTGGAAACACGTGTGTGTGTCCATCGCCAAGCAGCGCTAATAGTGGTGCAACATATTTATATAGGGTGGCGCGCGTAAGAGTGTCGGGCATTTCCTGCTCTATTGCGTTCACACGGCTCATAAACTCGCCTTGGTTGCACATTGCATACATGTTCGGATGTACTTCACTGACAGTATAAATCAAAGCATTGATGTCGTAAATAGCTTGTTCTTTAGTCATTCTTTTATCTGTGGCAAGACGCAGACTGTCGGGAATGGGCAAATCGTAAGGTGTCATATTCATCATTTGCGCATAGGTCTGGCAAGTATATAGGCACATTACTATGAACAAAAGCGCCGATAGCGTTTTCTCAATATTGTTTTTCAATGCTGTTTTCATATACATATTATAGTTTTAAAGGCTTGTAATTCTTGTCTAAAAACTTTGGTGTACCTTTATAAGAAGTCCATCAAAGCACTCTTACCACCCAAAGGCTTTTGCACTTTTCAGCCATTTTCCTTGTGCGCGCAACACCTGTTCAATGATATCGCGAGCCACTCCCATACCGCCATTGTAGTTGCTTACGTAAGTGGCAATGGCTTTAATGTCGGCACAAGCGTCCTTTGGACAACATGCACAGCCTGCCCTTTGCATCACCTCATAGTCGGGAATATCGTCGCCAACGTATATAATTTCTTCTGGTTGCAGATTGTTTGCTTTAAGATAAGCTTCCCATGTGTCCAGCTTAACGGCACAATTTAAGAACACATCGTGTACTCCGAGATAGGCATATCGTTTCCGTATTTCTTCGTTTCTGCCTCCCGTCATAATGGCAAGTTTTAGTCCGAGCTTCACAGCAAGCTGAATGGCATATCCATCTTTAATGTTTAAGGTTCTTACAGGGTCGCCTTCGCTATTCATAGATACGGTGTTTAGCGATAGAACTCCATCTACATCAAATATAATAGCTTTTATTTTATCTAACTCGTAGTTTATCATTGCGTTATAAAATATGATTAAACAATATGTATATATCTATTTTTTATTTCTTTTATGAATATTCTCTGCCATTAGTTGGTACAGCTGTTGTGCACTCTTATCGTAGTTCATGAGTTTCATTTGTGCTTCAATTATGTTTTTATCGTATCGTATAGCTGGCCCTGTTTGTGCTTCTTGCGGCGACAAATAGTGTACTTTTCTTGCTGTTTCATCAATTAATGGCAACATAATATCGAAAGATAGTCCCACCTTTTGCAACGTTTCTGCAGCCATATTGTAGCAGAAATTAGTATAATTACAAGCCCATACAGCAGCCAGATGTAGATAGCGGCGGTCTGCCGACGACAGTTGGCGTACGTTGTTACTAACCGATTGTGCCACGTTCGTAATGGTTTGTAGCGTTGAATTGCTATCCGCTTCTATAAAAACAGGAATGTTCTGAAAATCTATAATGCGTGTTTTCGAGAATGTTTGCATAGGATAGAGCACACCATAGCGCTTTGCCCAGCCACAAAAAACATCAATTGACACCGAACCAGCAGTGTGCACAAACAGCTTATCGGTGCGATTTATACACAATTTGCTAATCACAACATCAAGCACACTATCTTTAACAGCTATAATATAAAGGTCGGCATTATTTGTTATGGTATCTAAACTGTTGGTTGGTGTGGCATTCAGTTTCTTCGCCAAGAGAATTGCTGCTGCCATTGTGTGGCTATAAACCTGCACAATGTCGTGTTTTGCATTGTAAAGGGCGTGTCCCAAAACAGTAGCAATATTCCCTGCACCTATTAATACAGTCTTCATATTAGGCACAAAATTACTAAAAACGAATAGAAAAACCATACTTTCTTTTCTTTTTTACAAAACATTCGTTACATTTGCAAATAATGTTTATACACCCATCGGTGCACATTCAGTAGCACCTTGTAGGTTATATGGAAGTTAGAACCAATATTATAACACATAGTAAAGACCTGCCCGAGCTTTGCAAAGGCTCCTTCTTTCACAGTAACAACCTCTTCTGTATGTTGGAACAGACCCCACGTCTGCGCCCGTGTATGGTGGTTGCTATTGATGAGAAGGGTGGAGTTGTCGGACAAATTCTTGCTCAAATTCGTGTAAAGCGGCGTTTCTTGTACATTAATTTCACTCGTCGAGCACGCATCTATGGCGAAGGTTGCTATAAAGACTATATTGATTATATAGAGAGAGGAAAACTTTTCGATATAATGATGAATGCCCTTGTTGCCCATTTGTTACGCCATCGGTGCTTCCATATAGAGCTTAGCGATATATCGAAGAAAATGTTTGGCTACAGAACACTGCGCAAACACGGCTTTGTGCCTATTCCGTGGATACAAGTTCACCATTCTTTACACAGTAGAGCACCAGAAGAACGGGTTTCTGCGAAGGTAATTCAGCGAGTGGAGAAAGCCATAGAAAGCGGATTTGAAACACGAAAGGTGGAGAGCAAAGCTGAAATACACCAACTTTATCGCCTTATAAAACGATACTACATACTACGCAAACAGCGATACATACCCAACGAAGAACTGTTTCAGCAGATAGGAAATAGTGTTTTCGGACATATTTACGTTACAGAGTATAAAGGGAAAATGGTTGGAGGAAGCGTAGTCGTAGACTCTGGAACTGATTCTATGCTGTGGTTCGATGCAGCTATGGAAAAGCGATATATGTTCTATCACCCCCACACACTTACAGTTTGGTATGCCATAAAGGAAACGCACAAACGCAAACAAAACCATCTTCACATTCTTAATCTTGGACTTCCGTTCTCGCATAGCAACTATCGCGACTTCATTTTAAGCTTTGGAGGAAAGCCCGTAAGTGCCTATCGTTGGTTTCGTTTCTCAAATTCCTTAATGCGACACATTATGTTCTGGTACTATCAAATATAGCTGCAAACTGTGCTATGCAAACAAAACATGTTTATAACGCTGTTCTTTTAATACAGCACAAATATACAAAAACAAAAAAAAATAAATGTAAATGAAAGCAATTGGTATAATTCCTGCCCGCTATGCATCGTCTCGCTTCCCGGGCAAACCACTCGCAATATTAGGCGGTAAATATGTTTTACAGCGCGTTGTAGAACAAGTTAGCACCGTACTTGACGATGTTTATGTTGCTACAGACGACAAACGAATTTATAATACGATAACTTCTCTGGGGGCAAATGCTGTTATGACAAGCACCGACCACCAAAGTGGTACCGATCGTATTGCTGAAGCGTTAGAACAAATTGGTGGAAACTTTGATGTAGTGGTAAACATTCAAGGCGATGAACCTTTCATACAGCGCAGCCAAATTGAAACAGTGCTGGCTTGTTTCAATGATGTTGGTACACAGATTGCCACACTTGGAAAGCCGTTTGCTACCATAGAAGAGGCAAAGAACCCTAACTCGCCAAAAATAATTATAGACAATCGCAACTATGCAATGTACTTCACACGTGCGCTTGTTCCTTATATACGAGAGAAAGAAGAAAGCGAATGGATTGAGGCTTATCCTTTTCTTAAACATATAGGGCTATATGCTTATCGCACAGATGTGTTACACCAAATAACAAAGCTACCGCAATCGTCGCTCGAATTGGCTGAAGGTTTGGAACAATTGCGTTGGCTACAAAACGGATTTAAGATAAAAGTAGGGCTCACTAACGTTGAAACTGTAGGTATAGACACGCCCGAAGATATGCAGCGTGCAGAGCAATTCTTGCTTGAACAAAGCGAAGCTGAATAATCTTTCTACCCAATATGGGTGTTAGCACCTTAACAAGTTTTGTTTTATTGTTGTGCAGACAGATTCTATTTCATAACGAACGCGTAGCAAACTACAGCAAGTTAGCATAGAAAACAATCTGCCAACAAGAAAAACAACGTTAGTAGAAAGCAGTAATACCAACAAAATGTGCTGTTGTTACGGTCTAATGCCTCATTTAGGTTTACGTGTTTCAACTCTTTATACACAATAAAAATTCTATTCAGTATAGGTATATTAAAACCTATAGAGTAGTAGGAACTCTAAGCGAGCTAATTAAATTAGCATCTCTTAGGGCTCTAACGCTTATAGGAAAAACTAATAGTCTGAAACCATTTTATAGCATTTTAATCGTTACTTTCCATAATAAATTGTTACATTTGTACGCTGAAAGTATGCGCTAATACCACTTTGCGGTGTCATTCTGATATCTATCGTGGGCAAAAATAGTGTAACAACTTCATCTATAACTATATTCCAAGAAACTATAAAGAAGATTTATGAACTCGTTGAAAGAGATATTTAGAATAGGGAAAGGTCCTTCAAGCAGTCATACTATGGGTCCCGCTCGTGCAGCAGAGATATTTGCACAGCGTAATCCGAATGCTAAAGCGTTCGAAGTAACACTATATGGCAGTTTGGCTGCAACGGGAAAGGGGCACCTTACCGACGTGGCTATCACCGAAGTGTTATCTAAAATAGCTCCAGTAGAAATAATATGGAAACCGGGCACAGTGCTATCTTTCCACACAAATGGTATGCGCTATAAGGCGTTAGATGCCGAAAAACACGTTGAAAACGAATGGGTGGTGTATAGCGTTGGCGGTGGTGCGCTCTCTGAAGGAAAAGGGAAAGACGATATGTTTTATACAGAACCTGTCTACGAACTATCTACACTGAAAGCAATACAACACTGGTGCGAAGATAGTGGGCGTGGTTTCTGGGAATATACAAACGAATGTGAAGGTCCTGAAATATGGGACTATTTGCACGAAGTGTGGCTTATGATGTGTAATGCTGTGGAACGTGGTTTGGAAAACGATGGCGTATTACCCGGTCCGTTGAAGCTTTCGCGTAAAGCCAGCAACTATTATATAAAGGCATTAAGCTATAGAAGCAGCCTGCAATCGCGTGGCTTGGTGTATGCTTACGCACTTGCCGTTAGCGAAGAAAATGCCTCTGGTGGTACCATTGTTACTGCGCCAACTTGTGGTTCGTGTGGTGTTATGCCGGGCGTGCTATACCATCTGGCTAAGGCGCATCAGTTCTCCGAACGCAAAATTCTACGTGCGTTGGCTACTGCTGGTTTATTTGGCAATGTGGTAAAAGCCAATGCGTCTATCTCTGGAGCCGAAGTAGGCTGTCAAGGCGAAGTAGGTGTGGCTTGCGCTATGGCGTCTGCAGCCGCTTGCCAGCTATTTGGTGGAACACCGTCGCAAATAGAGTATGCAGCCGAAATGGGGTTAGAACATCACTTGGGAATGACCTGCGACCCTGTTTGCGGATTAGTGCAGATACCATGTATAGAACGTAACGCTTTTGCTGCATGCCGTGCGCTCGATGCGCAACTGTATGCTAACTTTAGCGATGGACGCCATCGTGTTTCGTTCGACAAGGTTGTCGAGGTGATGAAACAAACTGGACACGACCTTCCTTCGCTTTATAAGGAAACCAGCGAAGGTGGTTTGGCACAAGATTTTGAATGGTAAACACTTTATAAGAGTCATGGCTTCTCTATGGCTCTTATAACTAAACGGCGCATTAGCGTATAGCCTAATTTTGCTTTATTTTATGTTGAATACGTAGCAAGCTAATACAAGTTAGTACTACCAGCAATATAACTGGCAAAAAAGCGATGTATGGCACTAAACAATTGTATTAGCGAAATATAATAGCATTATGTGCTAATGCCCCATTTGTATAGAAACATTTTCTGCAGCTAAATTCCTATCTAAGTTCTGCAACTATATACTCCGACTGTGTTCCTATACGGAATTTGCCTCCCCAAATGCCAATACCCGATGACACATAATATTGCGTTTTGCCCTTTTGCAGCGGACCAAACGCGTCTTCGTAAATAGCATCTTCAATCCAGCTAATGGGCCAAACTTGTCCGTAATGTGTGTGTCCCGATAGTTGGAAGTCTACTCCTGCTTGCTGTGCTTCCTCCAAATGGTACGGCTGATGGTCTATAACTATGGTGTAATAGCCGTGTGGCGCTTTCTCTGCGAGTGTTTTAAGTGGAGCCCTTCGCATATTTGTTCGGTCGTCTCTGCCTATCACAAGTAGTGTGTCGCCACCTTTCAACGGAACTAAAGCGTGGTTATCTATCAGCAAATTTATACCCGCTTCTTTGTAAAACTGTTTAGCCTTTGGTTCGCCACTGTAGTATTCGTGGTTGCCCAAACACGCATAAACCGGAGCTTTTAGTCGTTTAAACTCTGCTGCCATATTTTGTTCGTTTATGGCGCGGATACTTCTGTCTATTATGTCGCCACCTATCAAAACAGCTTCTGGTTGCTCTTTGTTCACGGTGTCTATCCACTTCCTAAATTCGTCGGCACGATTGTGGTAGCCCAAATGCAAGTCTGTAAGCATCACAATACGGTGCTTTTGCTTCATTTTCTGTTCTGTATTCAGCTGTATTTCTACACGTTTTTTGTCCATATAGTGTAGATATCCATATACAAAGATACCTATAATAAGTGCCGAAATAGTTACAGTTCCTGTCCAACTATTATAAAGAAACTCCTTAGGAATGAGCCTAATAAGCCTAAGAAGGTCTAACACCACAAACAGCATTAGCAAGTATAAGCCTATAAATATAGACGACGTGCCCACCTCGTATAGTGCTGTTGCAAGTGGCATTGGCATCTTGTCTAAAAGCGTATTTAGAAAAAGGCAGAAGAAACACAGCAATATTGCTGCCACAGCAAGCCATTTTCCTAAAATGCCAAACGGCACAAGCTGCCAAATATGCCAACTAATGTATGCGGCACTTGCCGAAACACCCACTAAAAGCAGTCCTATTATCCATGTAAAATTCATACGTACAATCTTTTGTTCTTTTGTTTTTATTTGTTCTTCCAAAGGTACATATTTCTGCTGTTATACCAAACTAAACATAAATGTTGTTGGTTCTTAGCATCTGAATATACCTTTAAACAGGCAAAAACACGTTTCTGCAAGTACCCATACACTATAAGTTTTTATATAGGCAAAGCGTATAAGCATCTATTTATAAGTGTTTTGTGGTTTGTTTAGTTTCTTAAAAACCGCTTCACTTTGTTGTAATACTGTTGCGTTTTGCTCTTGCTAAAGTTTATTCCGCCATGCCACATACGAATGGCTCGCTCTGCATTGTTTGCCTTGTTATATTTTGACTGAAACAGAATAAACATCTCTCTCGATTTCTCGGGACTGAAACGGTCTGCCATTGTGTAACGTTTCTTGCTACCTTTTGCTTTTAAAATGTTGTTACATTCTGCCACAACGTGGTGCGAAATTTGTAATATTCCAGCGTGCGGACCGTTTATGGCTTTTGCATTTCCTTTACTTTCTACCTGTGTAATAGCGTCCATCACGGGTCGCCAATCGAATTTTTTAGCTTTTGCGGCAGTCTCTGCACTTGCAGAGTTTAGTGCCAATACCATTAAAATTCCTACTGTTAGTGTTCTTATAATTCTCATTACATACAATTTTCCGAAACCTATAAACTTACCACAAAATGAGCAAGCTATGCGAAATGGTGCACATGAGAAATGGTGCACATAATTTCTCGGCTTCATATTAATGCGTGCAAAGGTATAAAAAAATATGCTGATAATCAAATTGTTGAGTATTACTTAACAAATTAATACATTAACCACGCTGCTTTCTAACTATTGTTTAAAAGGCTTAATACGCCTGTTTGCCTACTTTCTGGCTTTGCTTGCAGCCCTGCCCAATGCTTATTTTGTGGCGCATAAATTTTGCTAATTAAGAACTTTACAGTACCTTTGCACACGTTCGGCATACCAAATGTGTATAGCCAAACCAATGGCTCCGTAGCTTAGCTGAATAGAGCGTAGGATTCCGGTGCTTGAGCTACAAAAAGGGCGCAAAGCTATGATAGGCAAAAATACCAAGCTCAATAATTGTGCAAAACAGACATACAAAAAACTCGTAAGCACTTGTAGTTCAACGGATAGAATATAAGATTCCGATTCTTAAGATTAGGGTTCGATTCCCTACAAGTGTACTTCTTAAAAGCCAACTTTCAAAAGTTGGCTTTTATTGTTTCCGCACTTTTAAGGCTTTTCCTCTACTTTTGCGGTAAAATGTGGTTCAAATGTGCCACAATTTACCTGCAAGATTATGAGTACAACATTTAAGGCGGTGGTATATGCCCACCATAAAAAAGCAGATGGCACGTACAATGTAAAGATACGTGTTACACACAACAGGCAACGCAGACACATTGCCACAAACATATTTGTAACCAAAGAGGAGCTGACACGAGGATTGAAAATAAAATCAGCCAAAGTAAATGATTTGCTTAAAAAGGAGATAACCCAGTACCAAGAGATAACGGCTACTATTCCAACAGCAAAAGCAAGTTGTATGGGGGTGGCAGAGGTTGTGGAGTATATAAGCAATTACGAGCGGACACACTCTGTATTTAACCTTGATTTTATAGAGTTTGGCAGGCAAATAATTGATGAGTACATAAAGGCTGACAGAGTTGGTACTGCAAAAAGTTACGAGTGTACAATAAACGCATTAGTACGCTGGCTAAAAAGGGAACACTTATATATAAATGAGATTACGGTGCAGTTCCTCACAGATTTCTACCTATGGATAAAAAACGATATGCCTGCACGCCAAGGAAGAAAAAAGGGAGAGCGTGCGCCCTCCTTGTATTTGGGCAACATACGGATATTGCACAACAAGGCAAAGGATATATACAACGATGAAGATGCAGGAGTTATACGCATACCATTAAGCCCATTTAAGCGTTTCCACGTTCCACGCCAACCACTCACACGCAAGAGGAGTATAACAACGGAGCAACTACAAGCTATAATGCAAGTACCCGATGGCAAAACAAAGGATAGCAGGGTTACGCTGGCAAGGGATATGTTTTTGCTCTCCTTTGGGCTTATAGGTATGAACAGTGTAGATTTGTACAACTGCACACAAATAGAGGGCAACCGTATAATATACCAACGTACAAAGACACACAACAGGAGAGCCGACCACGCAACAATAAGCGTTAAGGTTGAGCCTTGTGTAATGCCATTACTGGAAAAGTACAGGGATAAGACTGGTAAAAGAGTATTCAACTTTTACCAGCGTTATTCCGATTCCCATACCTTTAATGCCAATATCAACAAGGGGCTTAAAAAAATAGGTGCTATGCACGAGGTAAGCATATCCGATTTAGAATTTTACGCAGCAAGGCATACGTGGGCAACATTGGCAAGGAATAAAGTAGGGATAGATAAAGCTACCATACACGAGGCATTAAACCACGTGGACGAGCAAATGCGTATAACGGATATATACATAGATAGAGATTACAGCAAGCAAGATGAGGCAAACAAAACATTGCTTGAGCTTGTGCATTTTACTCCTCCACTTTCTTAGCAGCCATCATACGCCCCTTACCAGTAAGCAGCCATCTTGCACTTACGTTGTACACCTCTACAAGAGGAACAAGCCAGTATAGTTTAAGCAGCTTACGCTCTAATTCTTTTTCTTGCGCATAAAACAACCTCTTATCAATGTCATACAGCCTGCAATAAGTTTGGCGACCTCTTATTACTTTGTTTTCCAAAAGCACATTAAAAGCCTCATAGAAACGCCTCTTTATCCCTGTAGAAATGTTTTCACTCTGTTGCGTTGGCATAATACAGGGATTTTTTTGCCTCTAATAGGCAGCTTTTAATACCTACAAGCTCCTCAATAGGCTTGCTATCTATAATAGCGTTATCAATAGCAATTTCAACCTTTAATAATGCCTTATTGATATTTTTTTCAACCATTTCCATACTAATACTTTGGTTTGAGTGGGATTATACGACAGCCTCTGTTTTTTCATTAAGGGTTGAGCCAAACTCCTGTTGTAGTTTGCTTCTTAACGCCCCTATCTCTCTGTTGAGTTTTTGTATCTCCAAATCTTTCTTATACAACAACTCATCTTTTTCCTTAACAACGCTTGCTGGATATAATTTACCCTCACTAATGAGTTTAAGGATTTCATTAGCCACAATTTCCGAACCCTCTAATACAACCTTTTTAGTCGTACTCTCTACATTTTCCATATCCGCTTCAAACATAGCTCCATATCCTGTGGTTAGCCACGCTGCATTAAAGCCAAAAACCTTACTCCAATTAGCAGCTGTTCGTTTTCCAAAAGGCTTTCCATTTAGCAGTCTGCCAACTACTTGCTGTGTCGAACCAAGCATTTCAGCAGCTGCTACTTGAGTGATACCTTTTTCCTTGAAGTAGTCCTTAATTTTTTTACCTACATTATCTGCCTGTGTCATAGTTACTTATATAAAATCTCTAAAATTTACGACAAAAAAAGTCGTATTTTATTTTGGTAATACGACCAAAAAGGTTTACTTTTGCATCGTTATAACCAACTAACGGTACAAAAATAATCAAAAATGGGTGTAATAACAAGTAAACAGAATGGAAATTGCAGAAAAATAACCGCTGGGGGCTATGCCAGTATTGCTTTTTCCGATATTTATCACAGCTTGCCAAGACAAGCTAAAGCCCCCAAACAGGCATTTGTTGAAGATATAGCAGCCCTATGTTGTTGTAGCCAGCAAACAGTAAGAATGTGGATACAAGGTGTTCAACGCCCCGATGCCTTAAAACAAAAAATGATTAGTGAGCATTTAGGGGTTAATGCTGATGTTTTATTTCCTGCAAAAGTATGAGACCAGTAGAGTTTTATATCACTCCAGAGGGCGATGTTACTCTTAGGGAGGTGGGCAAGGCAGAGAGGCAATTAACAGAAAAAGATACAGACATTATACAACCTCTCCTCTATGCACTCCGAGAGTATTATCCAGCAGCTTACAGTTGCTTAATGGATATATATAGTAAGAGTGTAGATAATAAGCCTTACCGTGATTTCCTTGCAGCACGCAGGTTTATAAAATGCAACTTTGGGGTATTTGATAACACCATTGATATTGATGCTGAATGGAACTTTAATTTTGAGTTTGTAAGTTGCCCTATGCGTGGAGAATGCAAATTTGACCATATACTTTGCCAACCAAAATTTAACAGCTCATTAAGTGAGCGACAACTTGAGGTAATGCGTATGTGTTACGAGGGGCGCAAAGATGATGAGATTGCAGAAGCATTATTTATCAGCATTAACACAGTAGCAAACCATAGAAAAGCAGCATTCTTAAAACTGGGTGTGCATAGTATGGGAGAGTTCAACAAATACGCTAACGATAACAAATTATTTGGATAGTATGGAAAGAGAGCTTACAGGAAAAGAAACTGCTAAATGTATGGCAGGGATGGTTGTTATGCTTATGCTTGCCAGCATAAAAGATGATGATTACAGTACGGTTGTATTTATTAGATTATTTATAGCAATTATACTGGGGATAGTAGTAGTTGCATACCAACACCACTGTATGCACACTCCATTAAATGAGGAGGGAAAAGATGGAAAATGAAGCATACAAAATACGCTCATTTTTAGAGAGTGTTGCAGAGTGTGGAGCAGCGCAAGCTATTAAGCAACTTGAACCTGCCAGCGATAAACTAACACAACGCAAAGCCTATGAGTTTTTCAGAAAAAGAGATACGCAGCACGGTGGGGAATTTATACACGGTGAAGCGTGGGTTAAGAGAATGGTACAAGAGGGCAAGCTGCACCCAGTAAGAGAGGGGAAAAGTACAAATAGCCCACTCTATTACAGCAAAACAGAAATGTTACAAGTGCTGGCAACAGAAGAAGCAGTAAAGCAAGATATTTTCAAAGGTACATTACTTTAATTTTTTTACAATATGGTTATACAAATTCAAATGCTCACTATGCGCAACTTTAAGGGTGTGCTGGGAGAGAGAAAGATTGAGTTTAGCCCCACAGTTACACAAGTGCTGGGAGCTAACAAAACAGGTAAAACCACAATAGCCGATGCTTTCCGCTGGTGTTTGTTTGGCAAAAACAGCGAGGGCAAAAGCGAGTTTGGAATTAAGACCAAAGATGAGGAGGGGAACGTATTACCCGAATTATCGCACGAGGTAGAGGTTGCTTTGCTTGTTGATGACAAAGAGGTTGTACTAAAACGTGTGTATGTTGAAAAGTGGACTAAACCACGCCAACAAGAGGAGCGAAAGCTAACAGGACACACCACAAACTACTTTGTTAATGGCGATAAGTACACAGAGAAAGATTACAAAGCATATATTGATAGCATCTGCTCTGAAAGCCTATTTGTGTGCATTACTAATCCGAACTATTTTACGAGCTTGCCCGATGATAAACAGCGTGCTTTGCTAACTAAAATGGTTGGAGAGGTTAGTTTGGAGAGCATTGCTGATGGTAACGAGGCTTTCACTAACTTACTGAAAGAAATTGATGGCGAAGAACTCGTTACGTTTTTGCAGCACCTTAGCTACAAGAAAAAGGAGGTTAAGGAAGAGCTGGAACGCATACCTGTACGCATTAGCGAACAGAAGAACGAAATAGCAACACTCACAGATGAGGGTTGTAACTGGGTGCAGTTGGAAAAAGATATTGCCAGTACTGAACAAGCTATTGAGCGCATTGACGAGGAAATTGCAGACCGTAGCAAGGTTATTGATAGCGAGTATAACGCACGCAGAGATGAACGCAAGGCTGTAAATGACTTACGAGAAAAGGCAGATAACATAGAGTTTAAGCACCGCAAGGAGTTTAACGCAGAAACAAATGAACGCCAAAATACAATTAGCACCTTAGAAAGCAAGTTGCGTAACCTCCGCAACCAAATTGCACAGGAAAAGGATAGCAAGGAAAAAGCCCAAGCACAATTAAAAGCTATTGAGAGTGAGAAAGAGGATTTTAGAAATCGCTGGCAAGAGTTGGATAGTTCTAATTTTGTTGCTAACGAAGATGAGCTTGTTTGCCCTACCTGTATGCGAAGATACGAGCAAGGAAAGGTAGATGTAATGTTAGCCGAAATGGAACGAGCATTTAACACTCAAAAAGCAAGCAAGTTAGAGGCAATGGAGCAAGAGGCTGCTGATATTAAGCAACGCACTAAAAAACTCAATGAAAGAATAGAGGAAGCTGATGCAAAGCAGTTGGAGCTTCGGCAGAACGAAAGCGAGCTTAAACAGGAGCTTGAAAAAGCCAAAGCCGTTACAGTGCTTACAGCAGCAGAACGCATTGAGAACGATGCAGAGTTAAGGGCTTTGCGTGAAGAGGCAGAGGCACGCATACAGAAGCTAAACAAGCCCGATACAGATGCTACACAGGAAGCCTCTAAAATGAGTGAGAGCCTTAAAAAAGACAAAGAGGAATTGCGTGCAAAACGTGATGCCTTGCGTGATAAGCTCAATACACGAACGATAATTGCCAATAAAAACAAGCGCATTGCAGAGCTTGAGAGGCAAGAAAAGAAACTCAATGAGCAACTTGCAGAGTTGGAACGCCAAGAGTACACAGCAGAGGAGTTTGTGAAAGCTAACATTGAGGTATTAGAGCAACGTGTAAACTCATTGTTTAGTTTTGTACAATTCACGATGTTTGACCACCGTCTAAATGGGGCATTGAAACCTATGTGTGAATGCACAGTTAAGGGCGTACCTTATAGCGATTTGAACAATGCAGACCGCATTAACGCTGGTATTGATATTATCAATGCTATATGCAATTTTAACAACGTGTATGCTCCTTGCTTTATAGATAACGCAGAAAGCATTAACGATGTTATGCCAATGCAAAGCCAGTGCATACAACTGATTGTAAGCCGTGATAAACAACTGGTAACAATACATAATAACAACGATTAAAAATTGAGTTATGACACAGAGTAAAGAACAGGCTGCACAGCAGCCAACACAAGTGGCTGTATCAGCCAATGCCGTAGCACTAAAACGCTTCCAAGAGGAAACGGCAAACAACGTGCTTGACAGAGTGAACGCTATGCAGGAGACAGGCGAATTGGTTTTGCCACAAAATTACCACGCTGGTAATGCCGTGCGTTTAGCGTGGTTGTACTTGCAAACGGTAAAGGATAGAAACGACCGCCCAGCAGTTGATGTTTGTACAAAAGAGAGTATTTGCAACTGCTTCCTTGAAATGATAATAAAGGGTTTAAGCGTGGCAAAAAAGCAATGCTACTTTATCGTAACTGGCAACCAGCTCTCTTTTTGGGAGGATTACAGAGGCAAGTTTATGCGCGCAAAACGTGATACAGAGATTGCTACTGTAAATGCACAGGTTGTGTATGAGGGTGATGAGTTTGTGTACACCGTTGATGAAAACGGCTTATACCAACTGGTTAAACACACAACTAAAATGGAAAATATCAACATTGACAAGATTACAGGTGCTTATGGTGTGGTTATCAACAAAGATGGTAGCAAGCATTTGGAAATTATGACAATGGCTATGATACGCAACTCGTGGCAACAAGGAGCTGCAAGAGGTAACAGTGGAGCGCACAATAAGTTTACTGATCAGATGTGCAAGAAAACTGTTATTAGCCGTGCCTGCAAGGTGGCTTTAGGTAGTGCAGAAGATGAGGAGTTTGCACCCGATGCAGCTGCAAGAGAGCGAACATTAGCCAACGCAAGTTCAACAAAAAACATTGAGCCAACTGTTGAGCCAACAGAGTATGTTGAACTCCCCAGCGGTGAAAACGTAAACCCCGATATAGGAGAGATTGCCCAGCCAAAAGATATGCCAGCAGCAGAGAGTGTAGAGGAAGAGGCTCAACCTGCAAAAAAATGTCCACTCTAAAAAGAATGTACGATGCAATTAAAAGTGTTAGGTAGCTCATCAAAGGGAAACGGCTATGTGCTTGATGGCAATAATGAGGCACTGGTTATAGAGGCAGGTGTAAAGCTCATTGAGGCTAAAAAGGCAATAGATTTCAAGCTCTCAAAACTGGTGGGTTGCCTATGCACCCACCAGCATAACGACCACGCAGGTTATGCCTCCGAGTATGCCAAAGCAGGTGTTAGGGTGTTAGCACTGGAGGAGGTTCTGAAAGCAAAAGGAATAACAAGAAATTGCCAGCGTATAGAGCTGGGCAAAGGCTACAAAATGGGAGGTTTTAGGATACTACCCTTTGAGGTTATGCACGATGTTCCTTGTGTTGGTTTTGTTATAGAGCATAGCGAGTGTGGTAAGATAGTGTTTTTAACCGATACATACGCCTGCCAATACAGATTTGCAAACGTAAACCACTATTTGATAGAGGCTAACTATGCAGATGATATTTTAATAGAAAATATACTTGCTGGTAGAGTACCACAGGCAATGCGTAACAGACTACTAACAAGTCATTTTGAGTTGAGTAACACTATTGCTATGCTTAAAAGCAGCGACTTGCATAGTGTGCGAAATATTGTACTCATACACCTTAGCGATGGCAACAGTGATGAGAGGCGATTTGTTGCAGAATGCAAGGCAGTATTAGGCAAGAAAGTAGTTGCAGCAAATGCTGGGCTTGTGTTGGATATAGACACCATACCGCTATGAGATACATAAAAGAGAGTAATGCAAAACTCATAGAGGAGGTGCTGGAGGTTCGCATAAGCCAACTTAAAGAGCTACCAGCTCCAAGCCTACGGTTGCAAAACAAAATAAGGCTGTTGAAAATTGCATTAAAAGAATTACAAACAAAGAAAATAGTAAAAAATGGAAGAGTTAAGAATTAACAAAGAAAATGTTATTGCCTGCTACAACAAAAGCAGTGAGGAAACAAAAGAAACTTTGATGCACCTTTTCGGTGAAGATGTTTTTAAGTTTGATTTCCGTAGTATTAAAACCTACAAAGATGCCTGCAAGCATTTAGGACTTGATGGTAGTAAGGAGGTGTTTAATATAGATGATTGCAACTCCTTTAATAAGAAAGCAATGCAACAGGCAGATGCAGTGTACAGGCTCATAACCATTTGCGATGCTATAAACAACGGACAAAAGTATGATAAAAACGGTACAACGTGGTTTCCTGTATATTATTTCTACACCAAAGAGGAGGTAGAGAGAATGGGAGAGGAAAAACGCAAAGAAAAAGGTATTAAACTCCTCTCCTCTGCTTGTGCGTACTATTCGGAGCTTTCGGGTGTTCGCTGTGCGAATGCGTTTGATCGAGGTTCGAGTACGAGTACGCATTGGGGTTTCCCCTTGTGCCTAACAAGCGAGGAAAAGGCTCTATATGTAGCAGAGCAATTCGAGAGTTTGATTTTTAGATGTTATGGAATAGAAGTTAAGGAGGATTAAGTATGAATAGCTGGTTTGAATGCAAAGTGCGTTATGAGAAAACGCAAGAAAATGGTACAGTAAAGAAAGTTACAGAGCCATATTTGGTAGATGCTTTGAGCTTTACAGAAGCTGAAACACGCATTACCAAAGAGATTACACCGTATATGGCTGGGGAGTTTGAGGTAAGCGATATTAAACGTGTACGCTACTCCGAAATATTTGAAAGCACTGAAGAAACAGCAGATAAATGGTTTGAGTGTAAATTAGAGTTTATTACGCTTGATGAGCGTAGTGGCAATGAGAAGCGAAGTAATAGCCGTGTACTCGTGCAAGCAGCCAATTTGCGTGATGCTATGAAAAAGCTGGAGATTAGCATGAGTACAACTATGGTTGATTATAATGCTCTCTCCATAAAAGAAACAGCACTAATGGATGTTTACAAATCTCAAGCCGACACAGGCGTTGAAAATTCTTAATCAATAACACGTACCTCTGTTGCATAGAAAATGCGACAGAGGGCGTGAAAAACGGCAAAAACAGCAATGACTAATAAAGGTTGGATAAAGCTACACAGGCAAATACTTGATTGGGAGTGGTCAGATGAGCCTGCTATGGTTGCCTTATTCGTACATTTACTCCTTATGGCTAACAGTGATGAGGGGTGGAAGTACAGAGGGGTTACGCTGAAAGCTGGGCAACTCATCACAAGTATTGCAAACTTAAGTAAGGCAACAGGCATAACCATTAAGGCATTGCGTACACGGTTGGAGCGTCTTGTTTCTACTGGGGAAATTAGTGTTGAGAGCTGCAAAAAATATAGCATTATCACTATCTCAAATTATGCAATTTATCAGCCAATGGCAAACGAAACGGCAAATAAGGGGCAAACAGAAAACTTTGATAATAAGGAGATTACAAGCAAAGCCAACCCGAACGAGGCAAACAAAAGGGCAAACAAAGGGCAAACAAAAGGGCAAACAAAAGTTGAAGAAATGGGCAAACAAAGGGCAAACGTAAACCATTGTAAAACAGATACATTACAAGAGTGTAACTCTGTTAATGGGCAAACAAAGGGCAAACCGATTGGCAAACAAAAGGGCAACATTCAAGAATATAATAATATATTATCTTCTAATAATATTATAAATAATAATATAGAAGAGAAAAAAATAATAAAAAAAGAGAGCGAACAAATTTTTGATGACTTTCGCAAAGCCTATAAAGGCAAAAAACGTGGACTTGCCACCGAACTTGATAATCTCAAAAAGAAACACCCCAAAGACTGGAAAGACATAGTGCCATTACTAATGCCAGCATTGGAGAGAGAGGAGCAACACCGAAAGATAGCTAAAGCTGCTGGAGAGTTTGTACCTCAATGGGCAATGTTGCAAACGTGGATTAATCAAAGCAGGTGGGAAATGGAATACCCCGAAGATGAGCAGCAGGTAACACAAGTACAACCAACAGCCCCAGCAGCCAACGAATATGGAGGCGACTTTGGAGGGGTTGATTACTAACAGCAAGGAATATGGAACCTCAAAGGATAAACGAAATTTGGAGGCGTATACAAAACGATTACAGAAACTCAAGGGTACACTACGAGGATTTGAGCAATGAGGAGGTTTTTAACCAGCACGCCAAGATACTCCTAACAATAGCAAACTCTATCGTACTTGAACCGCAAAGGAGAAAGCTTGTAATTGATGAGCGAAACAAGGAGCTACTCCGTTTCCTACTCTATTACTTTAACGATTGCCAGCTTGCAGAGCAGGTTTTCCCCAATAAGCGGTACAAGCTACACAAGAACCTACTCATACACGGCAATGTTGGTACAGGGAAAACTCTCATTATGCAAATATTTGCAGAGTATTTGAGGTACACCAACAACCCGAAAGCATTTCAAAACCTATCTGTAACGCAAATGGTAAATTACTACACCATACACAACAACCTTGACCGCTACACCTACAACGAGGAGAGCAACAAGGGATTTAAGGCAGAGCCTGTAAACATTTGCCTAAACGATATAGGCGTGGAGAGTAAAACGTACTTTGGTATGGATACGAAATTGCTTACCAATGAGTTTTTACACGCTCGCAATGAGATATGGGTGCAGTATGGTAAATATGGGCATCTCACTACCAACTTAACCATTGAGCAGCTTAAAAGTGAGTTTCACGATGGTTTTGGGCGTTTAATAGACAGATTTAAGACCTACAATGTAATAGAGATGGCAGGGAGTAGCAGGAGATAGTCGTTTTGGCACTTTTCAACCCCGACAGCAGCATTTCGCACCCAAAGAGGTACAAGTTATAGAAGCTGGAAAGAAAACGCCTTAAAACGGCTAAGAACAACAAATAAAGTTTTAAGTACGACCAAAATAGATGTAATTATGAGCGTTAAGGACAATACAAAGCAATATGAGAGTATTAAACAAAAGCTCTTAAAACTGCAAGCACTGGCAGAGAGAGGTTATAAGGGAGAGGCGTATGCAGCTCAACAAGCCATAGAGCGTATTTGCCAGCAATATAACATAAGGCTTGATGATATTTTAGATGCACAAGCAAAACGCTGGTACACCTTTGAAACAGGGAGAAGTAAGGCAATGCAAACACTGTTTATACAGTGTTACGCAAAGGTTATGAATGTTGGCAGTATGTCTTATCGGCAAATTGGCAGGAATAGAATAGGCATTGAGCTTACAGCCCTCCAATACGCAGAGTTATCCAATATGTTTGAGTGGCACAAAGACAACTTTGCACAAGAGCTGGAGGATATGAAACAAACCTTTTTAGAGGCATACATTAGCAAGCATAACATATACAGAGATACAGGTGATGATAATACCGAAGAAAAAGAACTAACAATGGAGGATTTACAACGCATACGCAAAATGCTGGCAATGCGTGAAACCCTTAGTGATAGACACTACAATAAGATGTTAGAGTGTACGCAGGGGTAAGGGGTTTTATGCACAGAAAGCGTGTATATAATTAACGTAAAAACAAAATAATATGAGCAAGAAAAAAACAGCAGTTTTAATGTTGAGTAAGCAATTTATGACAGGGCATAGTTGCGCTGGAGAGCCTACTGGGTTTGTAGATAAAATCAAAACAGGTACAAAACTCCATACCATAAGAGGGAACTATGATTACTGGGCAAAAAAAGCTGAAAAAATTAATGCAGGAGAAATGGAATTAAGCATTAGAGTATGGGAGGGCAAACCATACAATAGCCGACAGGTAGAAGTTGCAAAGCTGGATAAGCTGGGCGTGCAGCAAATGGAGGCTTGTTATGGCAGTACGGATGCAGTACCTCAAATTTGGATTGATGGCAAGGAATATTTAGGCGATATAGAGCATATAGCACGCAATGATGGCTTGAGTTATGAGCAGTGGCTTAATTGGTTCTTCCAAAAGTCCAACACCTTTGAGGGTGTGATATTGCAATTTACTGATTTTAAGTACTAACAGACTATGGAACAAGAAATTTGGAAACCAGTAGAGGGCTACACTGGCTATGAGGTTAGTAATATGGGCAAGGTACGCAAATGTGGACACGCTGATACTCTCCGTATAGTTAAAGGCTATGGTATGAGGAGGGTAACACTCCGTAAGAAAGATGAGTACCACCTTGTAGTTATTGCAAAACTTGTGCTGGAGCATTTTGTTAGTAAAATGCCAGCAGGACACAAAGCAACCTGTATTGATGGTAACTATGAGCATTTAAGTGTAGATAATTTATGCTGGGTTGTACGCAGAAAGAAGCGATACAAGAGGCATTGCAACAAAGTAATTAAGGCTAACAAAGAGGTTGTTAGCAAAGTAGTAAACCATATAAATTGGATTAAAAAAAATGGCAAAGAGAAACATAACAATTAAGCAGCTTGAAAATGGGTGCTTTGATGTGCTTTACAATGAAAAGCGTACAGGAGATTTAAGTTTCGATGAAATGTTGGGATTGATAGCTGCAATCACAATGCCACAAAAACGCCCCTGTTTACATTGGCTCAAAACAGAGGAATGGCACGAAGAGGAAGCAAGGCAGAACAATCACAACCTGTACAACTGGAAACAGAGAGTAATTACAGCAATGATGATGATTTACCATTTTAGGCTATGGCAGCAATAGAATGTAAGGTGCAGCTCTCACAGGAGGAGTTAAACAAAATACTGCACAAAATAACAACAGCTATGTTGCAGAAATTACACGATGAGTTGGGAGTTGTTATAACTCGCATACAAAGCCAGCTTGATGCAAACGGCAACATTGAAGATGTATTACTGGTTTATGAGGAAAGGAGGCAAGAATATGAAACACGATGAGGACGAATTGCAAATAGCTTGCGTAAATTGGTTTGGTATGCAATACCCTAAACTCTCAAAGCTACTGCACCACTCTCCAAATGGTGGCAGGAGAAATGCAAGAGAGGCTGCAAGATTTAAGAAAATGGGTACAAGAGCAGGTTTCCCCGATTTGGTACTTATGTACCCAGCGAAAGGGTATCACGGCTTGTGCATAGAAATGAAAACTGCAACAGGTAGGCAACAACCAACTCAAAAGGAGTGGCAAAAGAGTTTGGAAAGTGTTGGCTACAAATACGAGCTTTGTCGCTCTATCGAGGCTTTCATCTCAATCACTAAGGAGTATTTAGTGGTAAAATAGCTCTACTTTCAATTTTTAGCCACATATAGCGTGCATATTTTGCACGCTTTTTGTTTTCTTTGCGTATTAAACGCAAATTGCACGAACGATGAATGTAGATAACATACTTGTAACGGATGTCGTACTCAATCCCGACAACCCAAGAGAAATAACCGATGATAAGTTTATGCAGCTTGTGGAGAGCCTGTTGGTTTTCCCTAAGATGCTTGAGCTTCGCCCTGCTGTATTGGAGGGTAACAATACAGTTTTAGGTGGCAACCAGCGCACAAAAGCATTGCTGTGGATAAAAGATGCAACAAAAGCTGATATACTTAAACGCCTCAATTCACAGAGTAAGTACCAGCGTATGACTGATTACGAGCAGGAAGCACTAATGGAGTATTGGCAGGAGTGGCAGCAAAAGCCTGTTGTGCCTGTATGCTATGCCTCTAACCTCACAGAGGAGGAGCAGGCAGAGTTTCTCATCAAGGATAATTTAGGCTTCGGACAATGGGACTGGGATATGCTGGCAAACAACTGGGATGAGAACCTATTGGGCGAATGGGGTATGGATGTTTGGCAGCCCGACCAAACAACAGGTAGCAGTGATAATGAGGTTGGAGGCAAGGACAAAGAGAAACACGGCAAGCTAACAGATAAGTTTATAGCTCCACCATTTAGCATACTTGACACACGGCAAGGGTACTGGAAAGAGCGCAAAGCTATGTGGAGAGAAAAGATTGCAGATTACGGAGAAAGCCGTGAGGGTACACTGGCAGAGGGAGAAACAAACTGTATGGCAACCATCAATAACGGTGTTAGCCTGTTAGACCCTGTTATGGCAGAGGTAGTCTGCAAATGGTTTGGCATTGATGGTGGTGCAGCGTTTGATTGCTTTGCAGGCGATACGGTGTTTGGTTATGTGGCTGCAACTTTGGGTATGAGCTTTACAGGTGTGGAGTTAAGAGAGGAGCAGGCACGGCTCAATAATGAGCGTGTTGCTGGTATGAATGCACGCTACATTTGTGATGATGGGCAAAACGTTGGTAAGCACATTAAGGCTAACACACAGGATTTATTATTTAGTTGCCCACCGTATTACGATTTAGAGGTGTATAGCGATAAGCCAAACGATGCGAGTAACCAGCCAACATACGAGGGCTTTATAAAGATACTTGAAAACGCCTTTGTTGGGGCTATAACGTGCTTAAAAGATAACCGCTTTGCAGTTATAGTTGTTGGCGATATTCGCAGTAAGGAGGGCTATTATTACGATTTTGTGGGAGATATTAAACGTATCTTCACAGCGCACGGTATGCCTCTCTACAATGAGTGTATTATCGTTGAGCCAATAGGAACTCTACCACAGCGAGTACAACGCTATATGCGTAACCGTAAGGTTGGCAAATGCCACCAAAATGTACTTGTATTTTACAAGGGCGATGTTAAAGAGATACCAAACAATTACAACGAGATAGAGTATGCAAGCGAAGATTTGGAATCATTCGGAGTGGATAAAGGAAACGCAGAGTAAGAAGCTCCGAGAGTTTTTTGATGAGGTGCTGAATAAATGTGGTTTCCATATTTTAGATGTTACCGAGCATCATTTTAAGCCACAAGGCTACACCTGTTTGTACCTGCTATCAGAGAGCCATTTTGCAATCCATACATTCCCCGAATATAGCAAGAGCTACATAGAGCTATCAAGCTGTAATATGGAGTACTACAAGCGTTTTATAGAGCTAACGAAAGACTTATGAGGTTATGGATATTAAAGAACTTAACGACCGACAGCACCGCAAGCAGAGGCAACTAAGAGAGGCACGCCTTGAAATAGTAGCACAGCTCTACAAGCGAGGTTACAGCGTGCGCAAGATTGCTAAGGAGGTGCAAGCAAGGTTACAGCTGGAGAAATTGCCAAACCCCTCTACGATACAGAGCGACATAAAGAAGCTGCTCAATGAGTGGAGAGAGTACAGGCTGGATAACATAGAGGATAGAATGCAGTTAGAGCTTGAGCGTATAGATGATTGCATTATAGAGCTATGGAGTGCGTGGGAGAAAAGTAAAACAGACTACACGCAGGAGCAAGCCAAGCAGAAAGGCAGCCCTATTGCAGGAGATGCAAAAGGAGATGCAAAGAAGCATAGCATCACAGAGATAGAGCAGCAACGCAAGGAGATACGCAAATTTGGCGATGTTAGCTACATCACAGAGATACGGCAACAACTGGCAGAGAGGCGCAAATTGCTGGGCTTGTATGCACCCGACAAGAGGGAAGTTACAGGTGCTAATGGCACTCCGTTAAATCCAGCCAATGCACAATCAAAATTAAACATCGAGGATTTGAGCGAGGAGGAGCTAACCACGCTCTATAAGATTGCTGCAAAGCGTGATAAAAAAGAACAATAACATAGTACCCACAGATGAGCTGCTTAACGAGGTGCAGGCTTATATGTGCAAGAAGCGTTTTTACAGGTTTGTAGAAACGTTTTGGTCAGTTATTATCCCCGAAGAACCAGTATTTAACTGGCATATTGAATACTTGTGCGATGAGTTGCAAAAACTGGCTGATTGCATAGTAAAGCGTTTGCCAAAGCCATACGACCTAATCATAAACATACCGCCTGGAACTACTAAGAGTACCATAGCAACTATTATGTTCCCAGCGTGGTTGTGGACGCTTGATGCTACATTACGTGTTATTTCCAGCTCGTATAGCTCTGATGTGAGCTTAGACCAAGCGCAAAAGAGTAAGGATATTATTACGAGTGAGAAGTATAGAGAACTTTTCCCACAAGTAGCCATAAGGCGTGATAAATCGGGTAAGGGGTTTTATGGCAATACAGCAGGAGGAGAGCGTTATGTTACCTCTACTGGTTCTGCTGTTACTGGTAAGCATGCACACATTATCATCAACGATGACCCACAGAACCCAAAACAGGCAGATAGTGAGCCTTTGCGCTTACAAGCAACAGAGTTTACCAAAACTCTCTCCACTCGTAAGGTAAACAAAAAGAACACCCCTACAATTACCATTATGCAGAGGTTGCACGAGGAAGATGTAACAGGTTATTTGCTCAAAAAGAAAGCTGACAAAATAAAGCACATTTGCCTACCAGCAGAGGTAAGCGATAATGTAAAGCCAGCAGAGCTTAAAGAGCGTTATGTAAATGGGCTGTTAGACCCTGTGCGATTAGATGCAGAGGTATTGAGTGAGGCAAGGGTTGATTTGGGTACACGAGGCTATGCAGGGCAATATGAGCAAACCCCAGCCAGTGCAAAGGGTAATATAATACAAAAGGATTGGTTTCAACACATTAGCCGTGCGCAATTTGAGGCTATGCGAGGAGGCGCAACAATGCACTTTTTCCTTGATACGGCTTTTGATGAGCGCAAAAAGAAAACAGACAATGACCCCAGCGGTATATTGGCTTGCTGCAAGATTGGGCAACAGTTATTCATCTATCACGCTCAAAAGGTGTGGAAAACTTTCCCTAACCTCATAGCTTTTTTGCCCGACTATTGCCAAACGTGGGGCTTTAACAAGCGTAATAGTACGTTACGCATTGAGCCAAAGGCAAACGGTATAAGCGTTGTGCAGCAGCTAAGAGCCAGCACGGACTTAAACGTAACAAAGACACCAACTCCAACAGATAGCAAGGCAACAAGGCTTTCAACTTGCAGCCCCAAAGTTGAGTGTGGGCGTGTAGTACTGGTAGATGGCGATTGGGTTGAGGACTTTGTGGAGGAGGTTGCAGGCTTCCCTACACAGGTACACGATGAGTACGTGGATATTCTCTGCTATGCAATAGACCATTTACTCATTAGGGAGCTTGAGCTACCAAATGGGCTTACAAAGCAAATGTTCAATGGTATATTATAATTTTTATAGATATGAGTGTTATTGATTTATTTTTTAGCAAATTCAAAACGGCTGTTGGCTACCAGCAATCGTTTGAGGAGCTTGTAAATGCTGGCAACATCGGAGGTGCGTTATCCTTAATGAGTAACGACAATATCGAGCAAACAAAAGCTCTCAAAGAGTATAACATTGAAACGCACCCTATTATGGAGCGTATGGATAAGGCTACTTTTGATAAGAACGGCAATTTTACAGGCTGGGTTAAAAGGTGGAAACTCCCACTCTCCTATCCAAAGTACATTAACGAAATGGCTGTTGTTTTCATTTATGGTCGCCCTGTACAGTGGGTACAATGCTCAAAGGAAACGGATAGGGCTTATAAGGCTTATACCGACTTTATAGATGATACACACTTTAACGCACGCATTAGGCAGGCAAAGCGTTTGGCAGGTGCAGAGAAAAAGAGTGCATTGCTCTTTCACTGTTACCGCAACAAGGAGGGTAAAGCTGATTGCCTCATTAAGGTATTGGCAAAATCGCTGGGCGATGATATTTACTACATTAAAGACCAGTACGACCGCCTATTGTACTTTGCACGAGGCTATTACCTAAGAGATAGAGGTAATAGCACAAGCTATTATGTGGATATATACACCGACAACTACACATACCATTGCAAACGTGCCTCTATGGGCTGGGAGGTTGAACAAGAAATCAACTATGCAGGTAAAAAGCCTATTATACTCTTTGAGCAGGAAAAGGAATGGGACGGAGCTACTGCCATTATGGAACGCCAAGAGTATATGAAAAGCCGTACAGCCGATGTAAACGACTATATGGCAGACCCTGCACTGGTGGCTACTGCTGATGTTGTAAAGGGTTTGCCCGAAAAGGACACAGAAAACAAATTGTATGTGCTGGGAGAAAAGGGAGAGCTTAAATACCTTGTACCCGATACGGCTAATGAGCTTAAAAAGCAAGAGAGCGAGGATAACGAAAGGCATATCTTCCGCAATACCTTTACGCCTAACATTGATTTCGATACGATGAGCAAGCTAACCAACGTATCAGCTAAGGCTCTAAAACAAATGATGGTGCTTGCAGAGGTAAAAGCCTCTATGCGCAAGGAAACACACGATGATTACCTCAAGCGTACCGCCAACCTCATTATAGCTATACTTGCCAATGTTACCAACATTGAGCTGTACGATGAGCTTATGAAGCTCAAAGTAAAGCACGAGTACCAAGAGCCATTTGGAGAGGATATTGTTGAGGCTATGACAACTGCAATTAAGGTTAAGCAAGCAGGTGGTTTGAGTACCGAAACATTTGTTGAGATTAACCCAATGGTAAGAGATAAGCAGTTGGAGAAAGAGCGCATCAAGAAAGAGGAGGAAGAGAAAGAGGCAAAAGAGGCAGAAACGGCAAAAAATAGCGTATTCAATTACGAGTAATAAAACTTTTTTGCGCTGGTGCTACTATTTATAAACAAACACTTATACAATGGCAAAATTAGATTATAAAGACATATACTCTAAACTGGGCAAGCGTACCGAGTGGTATGCGCTTGCCGTGCGTGATACCTTTCAGAAGCGCATAAGCGAAATTGTGGCTATGTGTGAGGAGCTGGATATTAACGAGGATAAGCCATTTGCATTTGCGGATTATAAAGATGTAGCACCAGCCGTTCAAGCCAAGCTAAGGCAACTATATAGCGAGGTGTACCAATCCTTGCGAGGTAACATTGTAAGGGAGTGGAACTATGCCAACGACACAACCGATAAGCTGGTTAAGGGCTTGTTTGGCAAACATAGCATAGAGGATAAGCACTATGCACGCTATTTCCAGCGCAACAAAGAGGCTATGAACAGCTTTTTTGAGCGCAGGCAGGACGGACTGAATCTCTCCCAACGTGTTTGGCAGTATGTAGGGCAAGCTAAAACAGACCTTGAGGTGGCACTTGATTTGGGTATAGGGCAAGGGTTAAGCTCTGACACGCTCAATCGCAAGGTTAAGCAGTACCTTAATAACCCCGATGACCTCTTCCGTAGATTCCGTTATAAGGTTGGAGAGGACGAGGAGGGCAACCCTATTTATGGGCGCAAATGGAAACGCAGGAGGTATGATAAGGAAACAGATACCTTTTACTGGGTGGACGATAACCCAAAGAATTACCATACTGGGCAAGGTGTGTATAGGAGCAGTTACAAGAACGCTATGCGTTTGGCAAGAACTGAAACTAATATGGCTTACAGGACAGCCGACATTACACGCTGGCAACAAATGGAGTTTGTGCTGGGCTATGAGGTAAAACTAAGCCATAACCACCCTTGTACTGATATATGCGATGATTTGCAGGGTAAGTACCCCAAAGGGTTTGTTTTTAAGGGCTGGCATCCTCACTGCTATTGTTACATTGTGCCTATACTCTGCAAAGATAGCGAGCTGGGACAGCTAACAGAAACTATACTTAACGGAGAGGACACAAGTGCGTTTGCACCTGCTGGTATAATTACAGATGTACCAGCAGGCTTTACTGGTTGGATTGCAAATAATGAGGAGCGCATACGAAGTGCAGCCTCTTTGCCTTACTTTATAACTGATAATTACAAGAATGGAGAAATAGACAAAGGTTTTAAGTGGTTAAGGGAGCATAAAAATGAGGCTGGGCTGGCAAACTTTAAGAAAGTATTAGCCAATAAAGAGTTGCAGCTTGATGCTATAAACAAAGTGCAACCGCTCACAGCTAAGGAGTTTGCAGAATGTAGCAATTATGTTGAAGCTGGCAAAGCAGGAGGTTTCCCTATTTGCACAACCCCACCAGCAACAGGCATGCAGTTTGAGGAGTTAAGCAAGTTGGCAGACAAAGAAGAATTGGCTGCTATAATGCAAGAGGCTGCTAAGGGTAATAACACCCTCTCAACATATATAAACACAAAAGAGCTTGCAGAGTTGGAAAAGATAGCCACTCAAGCTAAGTTTGCAAGCAAAACAGAGGTACAATTTGTAACCGTATTAGATAATGATGCGCTGGGAGCTGCAATAAAGGGCGACACAGGCTTATTTGCCAGCAGTCGGTATATTGGTACGAATTATAGTAATTTATGCTCTGTTGCGCTTGAAAATGGCTCTATCGCTGCTGATACAGGTGCAACGTGTGTTATAAAGCTACCTGCTGGCAGTAGATACCTACAAACTACTATTGGAGGAGAACATACGGCAATGCTCCTACCTAATACTAAACTCAAAGTAACAGGCAAGGAGGTTAAGGCTATTACCCACGCAGGCAAGACTACCAATATAACGCATTATACGTTGGAGGTGGTAAACGATGGGAGCAGCTTTGTAAAGAGTATTGCAGAGATTAAAACACAAGTTGAGGCAGAGGTTACAGCATATAAGAAAGCTGTTAAGGCTGCCAACAATGTTATAAACGCAGCCAATAAATGGCATTATGGTTTACTGGGCGTTGATACAGCACCACTACAAGCAATCGTTAAGAGCGAGAGCAGCATAGAAATTAGCAAGGCTACTAAGGTGTTGGCAAAAGAGATGGCAGGGGCTAAGAAGCTGGCACTTGCAGAGTATGAGAATATGCCTAACCTGTATGGGCTTACATTGGAGTTTGGAGAGGCTAATGCAAAGGTATTTATGGAGAACTGGGCAAAGCACATCGGCAAGTCAAGCATTTATGACACCGACGAGCTATTCCTTAAAAAGGTTATCCAAAAGGAGTTGTATTATGCCAAACTCAACCCTAACAAATACCCTACAACCCAAAAGTTTATATATTTCTTTGAGAAGCTGGAGGAGCAATATAATACAAAGATTGCTATAAAAGCTCTGCAACCCGATGTTGATGCAGCCATTGTTTTTGCTCAAACAACAAAAAGTACAAAGGTAAAAACATTAGTAGCAGAATTACAGCAACTAATGAGCAGCCAAATGCTTGATGAGAGTGCTATTAAGGCTAAGTTAGAAACAGCACAAAAAGAAATTGATAGGTTAAACAAAGAGCGTTTAGCACGCCTAATTAAAAAAGGTATTGGCAAAGGGAGTACAAGTAAATATGATATGACATCGGTGTACTCTGCACAAGAGGCAAAAGAGTATAACCGACTGCACGCTGAATTTCAAAAAGCACTCTTAAATAATAATGGAGATTATCGAGCAAGTGCAGTTCTACAAGCTCAAAATGCTTTGGCTGATTATGTAACAGATTTGGGTGTAAAGTACCAAAGTATTAACCCAAAATTGCCACATATAGGAGGCTATACAGATGCAGAGGTTAAGAAAGCCATAAAAGACTATTTAACGCACAAAACCAATACCAATGGTTTTGGAGTGTATAGTGGTTCAATAGGTGGAGAGTATGAAAGTGCAGCCTGTGAAAGTTATGCTAAAAAAATAGGGCTACCAGCAAAAGAACTCTCTATATTACGTAGGTACACAGCAGGTAGTAACTTTGTTAATGAGTATGCGTATAAAGCTGACGATTGGATAAACTGGGCAATGCCAAAAATGAAACAAGCTGGTGTATATCATGAATTTGTAAAGCTCATAGAGGACTACCTAAAAGCCTATAATGGTGTGTGTGAAAAGATGCCAAGATACAATAGCCATACATATAGAGGGGTGCGTTTAAGCAAACCTGCTGCACAACAAATGTTGGCAGATATACAGAGTGCTTATAGCAGTGGCAAGGAATGGATTAGTTTAAACCCTATGAGTACAACAAGGGATATACGAGTAGCCGATGGGTTTGGTACAGATTTAACCTTTCTTGTAAGAGGTAAAACAGGTGTTGATGTTAATCCTATTAGCCGTTTTATGGGAGAGGACGAATATGTATTTAGAGCTGGTAGCAAATTCCGTGTATTGAGGGTGTACAAAGCTACTAAGCCCGACATTGCAAGAGTTGGTAGCTGGTGTGTTGAGTTAGAAGAAATACTTTAACGAGAATACCCGAAGCGTGTATTACTGCTTCGGGTATTCTGCCATATAGCTTGTTTGCTCCAATACGATTTGTTGAGGCTCTGTAAAATGTAGGCTATTAGCCTCTATGTTACACAAATACCCTTTAAGGTGTTGAGTAAATACCTCTATACTGGGCATATTGCCAAAATGCTGTTTGAGGTACATAAATTCAAAATCCCACCAAAAGCCAGCATTTACCTCTTTGTCTGATTTTAAGTAAGACCAAGGATTTGTAGCCTCTCCTTTGTACCACCTAAAATATGTAGGGTAATCCTTTGTAATCTCAAATTGAGGTTTATAAAACCTCTCCTCTATACCGTGCTTATACAGGTACTCTATCCACTGCTTGCAGCCGTTTTTAATGAGCTTGTGAGCAAAAGAGTGAGTAGAAAACTCTATTATAGCATCTATAATGTTTGCAAACTCCTTTTGAGGCTCTTTGTATTTCTCAAAGAAATATGCAGGGTTGCGCTCCTCTAATTTACTATATTTGTCAGCTCCATTAGCCCAGTAGTATTCCACATACCAAAACATTGCAGCTATTTCATTATAGCGCATACACCAAGCACCTTGCTTATCGTTTACCTCCTCAAATGGGTTGGTATGCTCTCCTTTGTAGTATCTATAATTTTTATCCATTGCCTGCAAAGTTAGTCTAAATAAATCATTTACGTTCTATCATAGGTAGGATATTGTACTTTTTAAGCTCCTCATACAAAAACAAACGCCCTTTTTGTCGCCATTCTGTATGCTGCACTGTGCCAATAGTACCATTGTGATGTGTTATTTGTATAGTTTTGCTATGCACAAAGCCCATATTGAGGTATGGAGTGTATAATATCCATTGTTTGTTTACTTTACGCTGTATCTTGAGGTCTGCCAGCACCTTGTTAAATGCTTTGGCACTCATACCATAGTCTTGCGCTATTTGGGTTATAGTAACTGTTTCCTTGCTACTCAATATAACCTCAATGTAGTCTGTTTTCTTTTGCAATTCTACAATCTCCGTTGTAAGGCTATCTATTTGCCTATTCTGAATTGCTATTTGCTTTTGCTGCTCTGTATTTTGTTGGCGCAACATTTTCAATTTGCTTGCAACCTCTATAATTAAGTCGGGGTTCTCTACAAGCTGCTCAATAGTAGGCTGTGTAGCAGTAAAACCTATTTGGAGCAGCTCCTTAATCCTATCATTACACCAAATGGCAAACGCAGGGCTTAACCAGCGTGCAAACTCCAACGCTACATCTTCGTGCATCCAAGTGCCTTGCTCAAATTCACCACTATTACCTTTACGAACCACTACTAATTGTGATAGGCACATCTGCCTAACGGCTGATAATGAGGAGATAAACTCTTCTGATTGTTTTGTGCGCAACCAATCTTTTGTTGTCTTGCCAAAACCTTTTGCCATTTCGGTTGCGTTCACAAACAAGCTCCCCGTTTCCTTACGAAAGCTAATAGGGGCATTGCTATACTGGAATACGGATAAATTACTCATACTGCAAGTGCTTCAATAAAAACAAGGAGCAAAAGCCGTGTGTACTAATGTAGGAGATGTACAACAACAGCCTAAGCCCCTTAAATATCTTTTTACAGCAATGCAGCCTCTCCTACCTTGCTGCAAATGCTAAACACTTGCAAATATAATACAACCTAACTACAACCCAAAAAGTTGTATATACAACTTTTGGAAGTAATCACCATTTAACCCATATTAACTATTTAGGTTGCTTTTAATCTCAAACAAGTTAATAGAAATATTGCTCAAAACATTAAGCACCGCCCAAGTCGTTATTGAGGACAATAATGTTATAATTGCCATAACAAAGCCCATTGGGTTAAATATCATCTCTTTATGATAGGTATATTTAGGGTTTTGTACCCAACCCATAGTAACAAGCAATATAATAGCTGCTAAAACTCCTACAACCAGTACAACAACAGCAACCCCTTTGAGTATGCTCTCTGCTGGATAAGATGGCATATCTTCTTTATTGCCAGTTTTGGGAGTTTCTTGCACGCCAAGAATTTGGTTCGTATCTTCCATTTTAATTTTGGTTTTTATATAATTTGTAGAAAAACAAAGCGATAAGACTATATGCAACTAAATGAGCAGCATTGTTTACCAGTATAGTAGTAGCATTCCACGTAGCCCCTGTGATATTATGTACAAAAGAAACCATAGCGCAAAGTAGCAGTAACATCACACCAACCAATGCTAACAATGTGTAAGTTTTTAATTTCATAGATTTATGTTATTTATTGATGTTAGTATATGAAACAGTAGCTTTGCCATTTACAAAACGGAGTGTGTCAGAAAACAATCCAGCCCCTTTTTGGTCTTTTGCAAATATATGGAAATACTCAAGACTTGTATTTACAGTAAAAGATTGCCCAGTTTCTATTTTACCTGCATCTTGATACCCCTTACTCTCCCCCTTTGCTGTTTCGTGGAATAAAACGTGTGTATTATACCAAGTTATACCACTTAAATTAGTAATGGTTTTTAGCTCTGTTTCTTCCTTTGAGCAAGAAACAAAAGCCAAACATAGCCCTATGAGGCTAAAAATAAAAAATAATCTCTTCATAGTTTTTATTCTTTGTTTAACGTTTGTAATTTTACCTCTCCTACTGGTAAGCTCAACAAAGGTGCTAAACGCAGAAACGTAGAGCCGTACCATTCGCTGTCGAGGTTCACCACAAACCTACCTATCCGTTGGTGCAAGCTCTACGTTATGAGTAGATACAATTTGCCCATTGGATAGGTATATAGCCTGTATTCTTTTCGAGGTGGTGATTTCGACAGCGAATTGGCTATAATGTATGTATGCTGTAAGAGTTGAGTACAAACCTCAAACCCAAACATACTGCAAAGATAGCTCTATTTATTGAGTACTCCAAACAAATGCACCGTATAATAGTAAAACTACACAAAACGTTGATAGAATCTAATCAAAATATCGTGCAAGTCGGCTGGTAATGCCATAAGTGCAGCCTGCATAAACTCTGTTGGCATATTCTCTGTGCCATAGCCAGCCTCTGCAATACCACCTGTAATACAACCCAGCGTATCAGCATCGCCTCCGAGCGAAACAGCGAGCCTTACCGCATCTTCAAAGTCTTTGCTCTCAATATAGCACTTTATTGCTTGTGGTACTGTTTCCATACAACTTTCATTAAACCTGTATGTAGGGCGTATCTCATCAAGCGTAAAACTCAAATCATAGCTAAACTGTTGCTCTATCTTCTGCTTAATCTCCTCCTTTGAGCATCGTTTGCGTGCCATAAAAATTGCAGTAGCAGTGGCAACAGCCCCCTTAATACCCTCTGTGTGGTTATGTGTACACTCTGCACTTTTATAAGCCTCCATTTGCACCTCCTCTAAGCTATTAAAAGCCCAGCCAATAGCACCAACACGCATTGCAGAGCCATTACCAAAGCTATTATATGGTTGAGGCGTTGGAGAGGCTAACCAAGCACTAAAAGAGCCACCATACGCCCCTTTGGGATTGGGGTACTTGCACCCCCAGTACCTCATACGCTCTGCATAAGGTTGATTGCGCATAATTGCCTCTGCTATGGCTAAGCTCATAATGCTATCATCTGTTATCTCACTACCGTTAGGCATAAACTCAAAATTATAATCCTTTGTTGGCTTAAACTCGTATGTACTACCAGCCAAATCTCCAATTACTGAACCTATCATTTTCTTTTTCCTCTATTTGTTACCGTTCTATGTAATACTAATTTCTGCATCGTGCATTTGGGGTTCTCGTAAACCTCCTCTAAGTTGTAGCGGTTTTGCAGAGTGGTAAGAGCTATACCAACAACATTGGCTGGCAATGTATCATATATAGCTTTTTTACTGCCAAATAACCACTTTGTTTGCCCCATATAGGGCGTTTTTAACTCTACCAGTATAAACTTACTTTCCTCCATACCTTACTTTTTTAATGGCACATTACACAACACTTTTTTATTACACTCTCCACGCAAGAAATCAACTGCCAGTACTGCAATAGCTCTGCCTTGTATGGTGTGGCATCTTTCAGCTATACCCTCATAGCCATTTCTTTGCTCTCTCAATATAGCCAACGCCTCTGTGTACCCCTCTTTTACGGCTGCATTACAGGCTTTGCTCATTGCTTTATCCTCCAAACGCTTACTAATAGCAGTTATGGCTCTATCTATCTCTAAATTGGTTCTTATAATCATAATACCTTTGTTATTGTAGCAAGGTGTACCTTGTTTTGGCACACCTTGCATCTTGTTATTTACCTATGTTTAATTTCTCTACTCCCAGCACTCTCTCTGCTGCATATATCGCATTGCTTGTAAGCTGCCTTTGCCAAGCTCCATTGCGAGGCGACCACTTAAAAGCTGCTTTCTTTAGCTTGCTTATGGTTTCTCCATCGGGTTTGCCATCAAAGTACAATCTCAATCTCTCCTCCGAGTAGCAATAAACAACCCTCACACTATTAACCATACCCTCTGCATCTTCTCTATCTACCATATTTTGTAGGCGTGCTATGCGCTGCTGGGCATCTTTGATTTTAGCAAGGTTGTTTGTAAGCTGGTACTGCTGAAAGCCTTTGCACATAAATGAGTATTGAGGCTCTTCGAGTAGCGTTTTAGCATTTGCCTCTGAAAATCCAAGAGCTACCAACTCATCTAATTTCTCCTCCTCTGTGAGCTTCTTTTTGCGTATAACGCTATTGGCTGATTTCATAGCCTCCTGCAATGCAGTTAGCTTTTCTACTTTGTCTTGTAGGCGTTCTATTTCAGCCCAGCCAGTAAGCCTGTGTTGTGTGGGGTTACAAACTCTATCTACAAACCTCTTTGCCCAGTTATCAAGTTTTTCCCTTGCACCACGCTCCCAATTATTAAGTTTCTCTGCACGCTTAACAGGGAACTTTGCGGGTCCAGTTATAAAAGAGGAGATACAACGGCTACAAGCACCAAGCCATTTAGCGTACAATTCCAAATAGCGTTGCTCAAAATGTTCGTGCATTTCTGCTGGCAACTTTGCCAAATACGCCTGCAACTCCATTTCACAATCATTCAATAACATTTCTCCACGCTTTTCGGGGTGGAAACTCGTCCATTGGTGCGCTCTGTACGCAAGGTCTTTAAGTGCCATTACAGAGGCTCTACGTGTAATCTCTTCCATTGCTATATTATTTAATTGGTTGTACAAATGTGATATTGTTATAGTTGAGAAAGCCACCAGCTTGTACGATGCTTTCTAATGCCTCCTTACCTCCACAAGGTGTATAAGGTATTACATCGCTATTAAATTGCAAGTAGCCTTTGCCATCAACATAAAAGCCATAGCCATATATTTTAGCTACTCCATTTGGAGTATTAAATTGTACGCCATCTATACGCACAATTTCCAATGCCTTGTTTAACTGTTTTGTTGTCATACTCACTCTGTATAATAGAGCTGGCTTGCACCAGCCCTGTATTTGGTTTATCGGTTAATCCCACTCCTCACTTGTATCCTCCAAATCATCATCGTAAACGTATGCAGGAAAGCCCTGTTCGGGGTCTGCTTCGGGTGCTATACCTCCGTAATACTCCCCATTCTCTGTAATAGAGGGGTGTTTTACATTTGGGTTATCTCCACAAGGCGCACCCTCAAACGCAAGCTCAATACCTTTTTCTCTATCCGAGCCATAGCCATTCATTTCTGCCAGCAGCTCATAATAATCTTTACCTCCAAACTCTCCATAACCCTCATAACAGGTTTCCTTGTAACGCTTGCCTTTATCATCTACCATATACACAGTAAAAGGCTCATCGTTTACAATACGGTGTTTTGTGTCTTGAGTAATCCAGCTAAATTGTCCCATATCATTAAAATTTATCAACTACCAAACCTTTTGCGCACATACTTAAACTATACCCAGCCTCTATGAGCTTTCTAATTATAGTTGCATTACTCTCAAGTATAAGTAGCTTATGTACATTGCTGATACTATCGCTAACAGGTACATTAAAAGCCACCTTAATGTTAGTTGTTTCACTTACCAGTGCAACAGCGTTGCTAAAATCTTCATTTGTCATTTCTTTGTATTTTATTTGTTCAACCTTTATTATCAAAAACGTTTCATATATACACGTTTAACTTGATGCAAATGTAGCTTGAAGAAGTCAATACACCAAACATTCAAATGAATAAATCCAATTATTTAACCTTTTGTAACAGTATCCATATTTGACTGGTTATGAATTACTTTCAAAAGTTATACGTTTATTATATGCACGCTTAAAATAAATAAGACTATATTTGCCACCGATATAAAGCAAATTAGTATAGTATGAACAAAAAGTTACTGGAAACATTGGTAGCAAAATGCAAGGACATGGGGCTATCAGAAGAATCTATCCAAAAAATTGCTGGCATTGCAAGCAATGGTTTGGCAGATGATGCAACAGACGAGGCTATTGAAACACGTGCAAATGAGTTTTTGCCTGTCCTTAAAACAATGCAAGGAGAGGCAACCCGATGGGCGCAAAACAAGAACCCCAAACCACAACAGCAGCAAGAGGAAAAACTGAATGAGGCTTCCATTGAGGCTATTATCAAAAAAGTAACCGAAAATCTCTCTACAAAGATTGAGGAACAAAACACAGTTATCGGCAATTTGCAAAAGCAGTTGGGCGAAAGCCAGCGCAATGTTATAATTGCGAGCGAGATGCAAAAACTGGGGCTAACAGAGGCAGATATGGAGTTTGTTACAATTCCAGCAGATGCCAATGTTGGGGAGTATTTAGGTAAATACAAGCAAAGCCTTGTAGATAGAGGCTTAAAGCCTGTTGATAGCAGTGTTTCCAAAGAAGCAAGAGAAAAAGCAGAGAGTGATTTGGCAGAAACTATGCTAAATGAATATGCTAAGTAATTATTAAAACAAGTGGTATGAAACGTAAATTCCAAAACTATGGTGGTGATAGACATTGCGCCACTATGCCACCTGTAAAGGTTACAGGAGGTTTTACGCTCAATCCAGCCCAAACAAACCTTACTGCTGGTGCAGTTGTGCCTTTTGGCACATTGGCGTATGTTGATGAGGCAACACGTTTGGTAACGCTCATTAAGAGCGCAAGAGTTGTGGCTATCGCAAGCGATACTAAAAAGGTTACGCTTGAGGCTGATGAGTTTAGCAAACCTCTGTTTGTTGTTGGCGACATTGTAGCAAAGGATTTGGCTGCAACACTTGCAGTTTGTCCTAAGATTACAGCCGTTGCTAATACAGAAGCAGGGGTACAAATCACATTGAACAAAGCTATTGAGGGGCTTACTGTTGGTGATGCTCTGTTTGAGGTTGTAGCCAACGAAGCTAATGTGAAACTGGTTGCAGAGCCTAACTCTATTACCATTGGAGAGGGTTCTGATGCAGAGATTAAGGAGGAGTTGGCAGACACAGGCATTGATGTTACTCGTGATAGTGGCAATGGAGAGGTGTATGCTCGTAGAGTTCCCCCTGTTCCTGCAACTCTTATGGAGGGTTCATTGCTCAAAGGCACAAAGGTAAGCTATACCAATAGCCGTTAAACTATGGAGGAGTAAATAACTATGGATTCTATTTTTAGTAAAGTAAGTTTGCCCAGCGTTCCAGTGGATTTGCTGGCAACATTGAGAATTTTCTTTGATAAAGCCTCTCTGCAAAACAAAACTATTTTTGAGCAGCTGTATGTTGATAAGTGGTTCGACTACAATTTGCCACAAATGGATTTGACCGCAGATGCAATTCAAGCAACCTACAACGTGCGCTTTATGGCAAGTGTAATTGGTAACGATGCTGCAACTCCGTTGCGCCCTACCGATGGCTTTAAGACCTTTAGCGAAGAAATCCCCCGTATGGGACACCGTTTCGGTATGTCTGCTAAGAAGATGCGCAAAATGCTCTCTATTTTAGAGGCAAGCAGTAAGCGTTATACCGACCAGCAGAAATTCCAAGAGGTGTACAAAATCCTTATGGGAGAGGTTAAGGAGGCTTATTTGGGCTGCAAGGATACGGCTGACCATATCATTTTGCAGGCTATGTCAAATAAGGGTGTAGCACAGTTTACCCCTACTCTCAACAACCCCGATGGTCGTACCTACAAGGTGGACTACAATATGCCAAAGGATAATATCCTACAAGCAGCTTTCAACTGGGAAAAAGGAAATGAGAGCAAGGTAAATCCTTTTGAGGAGTTGGCAGATATTCGCTACACATTCCAAAACAAGGGAATTGTGTTTGGCGAAATATGTATGTCGCCATCTGTATATGCGTGGCTCATTAACTGCCCTGCTGTACGCAGAGCAATTAAGGGTACAGATAAGAGCGGACAGGCTGTAACACCTGCTGAACTCAATGAAATGCTGCAACAGTTTGAGTTGCCAGCTATCACTCTCATTAACAAGCGTAATGCTGTTGCAGAGGATGGAAAGCGTAAAACCGAGCTTATCAATCCGTGGAATGATAATGTTATTACGCTCAAGCCTGCTGGCAAGATTGGAGAGGTACAACCTGCATTTGAGGACAATGCTATCATTGAAGAGCCAAACGTACAGTACACAGATGCTGGTAACGGTATGCGTATTGCCAAATGGCAAACTGGCGAAAGCACAGGGCAAAAAGCAGGAGAGTACACGCAAGCAAGTTGGAGAGCATTGCCTATTATTACGGAAATTGACAGCATTGTCAATTACCAAGTAAGAGGACTTTAATAACAAGCATTCGGTATGACAAACTTAGAGGCTATATATTGCGAGGTTAAACCATATTGTACAGATGAGTATGAGTATGAAAAAGCGTTATTATCTGCTTGCAAAAGAGCAAGGGTAACGGTTGGCATAAAGGACGAATATTCGCCCGATAATGAGCGTGTAATTGCACTGGCAGCCATATTCACACTCCAAAAGTATATTACTCTAACCTCCGAGAAAGAGGGAGAATACTCGCAAAGCTATAACGATAAGCTCAAGGATAGGATTTTATTCCTCTGTAAGAGCAACGGTATAGATGCCTCCGAGTTTGTCCCCGATGCAGTTATTACGCTCTCACACGCTTCTAATATGTTTTAATTATGGGAGGTAGATACAGAGATTTGCTGGAAATAGAGCAAGTAGAGGCTCAAACTCGTAATGAGGTTGGCGATTTGGTAGGCGGTAATCCTATTTGGGTAACTCTCTCTAAGTGCAGAGAAGAACCTGCTAAGGCTGGTGCAGTACTTTCAACAGTAAACGCAAAAGCCATTGAATACAGCTCTAATATATTTCTCCCCAAACACTCCCCAAACGTGCCTCTCAATGCACGTGTAAGAGTATTAAGTGAGGCAGGAGAGGTTCAAGTCGTAGGCTCTGTATTACGCTACAAAAAATACCAACACTATGCCAAAATATGGGTTTAAGGCTAATTTCGGTAAGGACGATGTACACAGCTCTATCAGCCAGTATGCTTTACGCATACACCGTGCATTGGAGGTTACAATGCAGTATATTGGCGAACAATGTGTAAGCATTGCAAGAGAGAAAGGAACGTACAACGACATTACAGGTAATTTGCGCAACTCAATAGGCTATGTACTGGTACGTAATGGAGATATTATTTGCAAAAATTTTGAGGAGCGTGTACAAAGCAAGATTGTTTCTGCTGTTAATAACAGTGGCATTTTAGAGGGGCAAGCATTAGCAGAGGAGCTGGCAACCAAATATACAAAGGGCTATGTGCTGATTGTGGTAGCTGGTATGCACTATGCTCATTATGTTGAGAGCCTTAACAAAGATGTGCTGGATAGCGCAGAGAGATACGCCTTGCAAAAAATACCAACCATATTGAAAGATTTGAAGAAGCAGATTTACAAGGTAGCTTTATAAGATGGCAAATAAAAATGTAGATAAAATAGTGTTGCGGAAAGGGATGCAGTTTAACACCGTACAGGACGATATTCTGTATGTGGTATTAAACAACTCTAAGCTGGCAAAGGAGCTTACAGGCGTAATAAAGAAAAGCCAAAAGCCTGTACGCACACAGCCACCAAAGGTTGAAGACTGCACCATTAGCAGCCTCTCTATTGAGAGTGGCACAGTGCAATTAGGCACAAGCAACGTAAACATCTATGTTCCCGATAAGATAGACTGTGTAACGCAAAGCGATGCCTCCAATACTGATGCTGACACGCAGCGTATCAAGCAGCTTGCAGGGCTTGCATACGAGGTGTTGGAAAAGTATTACAGCGAAAGCTGGGGGAGCTTCGAGTGCGTTGCGCAGGATATCATAGAGGAGGCAGCACTACATTGCCACCGTATATGGCTCAAAATAAGATTTAATTTTCATAACCTATAAAAGTAAAGAGTATGGGATTGATTTCATTAGGATTGACCGAAATACAAGTAGGTGCAATTTCAGAAGATGGAGGCGAGGCTAAAACTTACAAAAAGATTGGCAAGACCTACCAAAACACCTGTAAGCTGGTACAGGAATCGGCAGATGTAACAGAACATTACGAGGAGGGACAGAGCGCACCAGAGGTGCGCAAGAGAAAGAAGAAAGTACCTATCCTTACTTTCTCTATAATGGACCCCGATGTAGAGTTTCTCAAAGCCTATTTGGGTGGTACTGTTGCAGGTGCAGCAGATGAGGCAGAATGGAGCTGGAGCGATACCGATGAGAACATCGAAGCCAGCATTAGAGCAGTTCCCGAAGTTGGATTGGTTTACACCATCCCACGTGCTGATATTGAGGCGGTGCTTAACGCAGAAATGTCCTCACAGGGCATTAATCTTGTAGATTTCACAGTTACACCTCTCAAACCAAAGAAAGCAGGGGTTGCCACCATAAAGGCTAAAAAGAAAACAAAAACATTCCCAGGATAACGTGGGATTGGGTAACACCGAATAAAGCCCACCGTGCTTATGGCATAGTGGGCTTTTTTACTAACAAGTAGTACGAGTATGGAAGATAATACAAAGGCATTAGAGGCTTTGGAGGCTGAAAGGAAAGAGTTGCGCCTGCTCATAAACAAAGGGATTAGCTTTGTTGTGGACTATACAGAGAAGCGCAAAGTAAAAATACCACGCTTCCAATGGTGCAAGTGGCTCAAAAAAACACAAACCATAGTTGAGGATAAACAGCGTGAGTTTATTGTTAAAGAGCCAACCGCCTTTACACTGGATAGGCTCTCTATGGAGTATATAGAGCTTATTATTGATGAGAACAAGCTAAAAGAAGCACCAAGACAGGAGGCACGCAGGTTATTTGCAGCACATAACAAGCGTATGGCAAAGATTGTGGCAATAGCCGTACTGGGTAACGAGTGGGAAAATGAAAAGCTATTAAACGAGCATACAGAGTTTTTTGTTCGCTGGCTTAAAAACAGCACTCTTATTGATTTGGTGCAGGCAATAGACCTAACGAACAATTTAGCGGATTTTATAAACTCTATGCGATTGTTATCGAGCGCAAGAACGACAATACCGACACGCATAGAGGAGAACCAAGAGGCTTAAATAGCCTCTATGGGCAACGTGGGGCTATATGCGCATACTTTCATTGGACGTGGGAGTATCTCACAAAAGGTATTGCGTGGGCTGTTGTGCAGCGTATGCTGGCAGACCAAGCACGCTATGATATGGACGATGAGCCTACCAATAACAGTGCAGGAGGTAGCCAGTTTGATAATGGCAGCATAGAGCTTACAGAGGAGAATGCAGATGATTTCATTAACTATATAAACAGCATTAGTAGTGGAAAGTAATAACGGTGCTTTGGCTTTTGATGTACTCATTAGAGATAGCAACATAAATGAAATGTTGGCTAAAGATGAGAAACGCATTATGCAGTTTGCCGAGAATGTAGAGGGGCAATCCCAAAGCGTTGTTGGCAGCTTTGAGGGTATAGGCAAGGCTATTGGGGGCATTGCCATTGGTGCTATGCTTCAAGGCTGGGTAAAAGATATAATTAGCGTGCGTGGAGAGTTTCAGCAGCTCGAAATAGCATTTAATACAATGCTGGGCAGTGCAGAGCAAGGCACGCAGTTAATGAACCAACTGGTAAAAACGGCTGCTTCTACTCCATTTGACCTAAAAGGTATTGCTGGTAGTGCTAAACAGTTGTTGGCATACGGTACAGCAGCAGAAGATGTAAACGGTACACTTGTGCGATTGGGTAACATAGCAAGTGGATTGAGCATACCATTAAACGACCTTGTATATCTGTACGGTACTACTATGGTGCAGGGGCGTTTGTTCACGCAAGATGTAAGGCAGTTTATGGGACGTGGCATACCTTTGGTGCAAGAGTTAGCTAAACAGCTCAACAAAACGACCGATGAGGTTAATGCTATGGTTACTGCTGGGCAGATAGGTTTCCCCGAAGTTCAAAAAGTCATAGAGAGCTTAACCAATGAGGGTGGTATGTTCTATGGCTTGATGGAGGAGCAAAGCAAGAGCCTTACAGGTCAAATCTCTAACCTTGAAGATGCCTTTGATATGATGCTCAATGATATTGGGCAAAATACACAAGGCGTATTAAGTGGCAGCATTAGCGTTGTAGCCTCACTGGTAGAGAATTACGACAAAGTTCTCCGTGTTTTAGGTGGTTTGGTCGCTATGTATGGCACATACAAAGTGGCTATGGCTACTGTTGCCATACAGCAGGGTAAGAGTACTGGTATTGCTAAGGTTGATATGATAGTACAAAAGGCTCGTATGGGTACGCTCGCTAACCTCAATGCGAGCGCACGCAATTACGTTGTACAGCACGAGCTAATGAGTAAGGCGCAGCAGGCATACACACTGGAACTGCAAAAGGCTCTAACACTGGAACAGCAAGAGCAGGTTTTGAGAGGCGTAAAGATGAACGCCATAGCTGCATTGCTCACACAGGAACAGCAGCAATATCTAAGCAGACTAAACTTAAATTCTCAAAGCGTAGAGTACCTTGCAGCAGCAGAGAGTATACTAACTGCTGACCAGCGTATGAGTTTGGCAAAACAAGACCTTACACGCAATAGTATAGCTTATTGTGTGGCAGTTGAACAAAGTGTACAGGCGCAAATGCTGGAAAACACAGCCAGTATGAATACATTGCGCACAGAGGCTGCTAAATTAAAAGCGAAAGAAGCCTCTTTGCTGCAAGATTATAGGGTTAGCCAAAACAAGATACAGCAAACACGTGTACAGATAGCACTGGCACAACAGGAGGGTAATACGCAAGCAATGGCAGCGTTAAAGGAGCAGCAGCACAACCAGCTTAAACAGCATGGTATTATTGTTAGCGAAATGAAAGCTGCAAAGTTGGCTAAGGAAGCAACAACGCAGAAGATTACAACGCTTGCAACCCAGCAAGCATCTTTGGCAGGAAAGGGTAAAGCTGCCAGCGATGCAATGCAAACCGCATCTTCTACTCTTCTAAGCACTGCAACAACATTCCTTACCGCAAAGCTAAGAGTTTTGTGGGCTACGCTCATTGCAAACCCATTCACTGCCATTATATCACTTGTAGGGCTTGCTGCAAGCGCATTTATGATGTTTGGAAAGCAGGAGGAGGAAAATACAACCATTGCAGGAGAATTTCAAGATGCAGTAACAGATAGCTACAATAAGCTGAATCTATATTTTGCCATATTAAAAACCTCCTCTGCAAACTCTAAGGAGTACAAAGATGCTTTGAAAAAGATAAATGACCTTTGCGGAGAACATAGCGTTGAGTTGCTTAAAGAAAATGCTGGAATTGAGGAGCAGGCAAAAAAACACGATGAGCTTGTAGATGCTATCGGGCGTAGCACTGCTGCTAAGATTAAGGCTAAGTACATTGAGGAGGAGTATAATAAACTCGCAAAAGAGCAAGAACAGATTCTTAAAGATTTGAAAGATGCAGCAGAAGAGGCAAGCCATAAGGAGATTAAGGAAACAATAGACGTAACTCCCGAAGGTGTTGCAATAACAGCTTACAAAGCTGTTGATGAAGCCTCTGTACATATACGACAGGCTACAGATGCACTATGGGCAAGCGTACTAACTGCTGCAACTGATGGAGCGGAGAAACTGCAAGGGCTTACAGGAGATGCGTACAATAAAGCCTATAACGAGCTTATAACTAACATTCTTGAACGTGTGCAAGAGGCAACTGGGGCGACGGGCAAAGAATTGGAGGCGTTCAAAGGCAATGTAGAGAGTGCAGTACAAAGCACCTTAACTTCTGCTCAAGCCTGCAACAAGGGTATTGGGTTAATAAGTAGTCAAACAGATAGTATGTTTGGTAAACCTATTACCAATAACCTTAAAAACGAGATAGACATCACGAAGCTAAGTTTAGACGAGCTGCATAAACTTTCCTCTCAACTCAACGGCTCACAGATTGGTATAGACTTAAAACTATATGGCTATACTGAAACTATGGCAATGTTGCGCGATGTAAATAATCTCATTAATAACAAGCAAAATAACCTCAATACCGAGAATGGCATCAATGATGAGATTGGCAAACTTAAAAAATTGCGTGGAGAGGCAACATTAGGCAGTGCAGAATGGAAGAGTTTGGATAAACAAATAACAAAGTTGGAAAACCGATTGCCTAAAACGCAAATTAAACTTGCCAATGCTGCAAAAAAAGCCAAAGAGCAAGCTGCAAAAAAAGCAGCAAGAGAAGCTGAAAGGCAGGCAAAGGAAAGAGCTAATGCACTCAAGGATATTGCCCAAAAGGAAATTGATTTGCAACTTGAGGTTGAGGATAGCCGACTTGATATTATCAAAGATGGTTTTGAGAAGCGCAAGGCAGAACTTAAAGCCCAACATCAAAAAGAGCTGGCAAGAATTGATAAAGAGCAAAAGGAACTGGCAGAAAAGTATAAGAAAGCAGGTAAGGCTATGCCTGCTAAAACAGAGGCTAATTTTACAGCTTTGCGTACCAACGAGAATGCCAGTTACGAGATAAAAATAAGCCAGCTTACAGAGGCAGAGATTAGCGAGCGCAAAAAGCAATACGAGCTATACTACAAGTGGGTAAGCACATACGGTGAAGATGTAGCTAATACTCAATTTGAGAAGCTGGTATCTAATGGTAATACTTATACCGCATGGCTTGAAAGCAAGGTGCAAAACCTTGTAGAGAAAGAGGCAAGCACGACTGGGCTTAACGAGACAGAGAGTAACGACCTCATAACATTCAAACAGGAGTTACAAGCAGCTAAGGGGCTTAAAACTGAATTTGAGCAATTCAGCGAGAGCTTATCAAAAGCCAAAGATAATAGTAATACGTTAAGCGAAAGCCTTGCACGTTTGGTACAACTCAAACAGAATTTACAACAAGGTAAAACTAACCTCATTGGAGAGGAAAGAGCGAAAGCAATACAGCAGGTAGATAAGCAAATTGAAGAGAGTACAGAAGAGCTACAAAAGCATCTTTTGGAAACCTACAAGAATAATGCTGCTTTACGTTTTGAAACAGAGCAAAAGTATGAGCAAGAAATTACATGGTTAAAACAACACGGCTATAACGAACAGGCGATGCTGGCAGAGAAAGCACGTAATAAGGCTATTGCAGAAATTGATGCTACAAGAATACAGGCAACAGACGATTGGAAGCAGCTTTTTGAAAATGCAGAATATTTAAGTAGCTCTGCATTTGATAATATCCTGCAAAAACTACGTGCTATGGTTGCAGGTATAGCTGATGCCGACATTAAGGGAGCATTGCAAAAGCAGCTTGATGATTTAGAGGTACAAACACAAGGCGAAAGAAACCCTTTTAAGTTGCTTGTAAACTCTATAAAAGAGTACAACGCAGCAGCAGATGGGAGTACCGAAAAAACAGCAAAATTCAAAAAGATGTTTACCTCTATTGCTGCCAGTATCTCTATGGTTAAAGATGGCTTTGATAGTGTTGTTAATGGTTTAAAGGATTTGGGGCTTGCTGGCGATGAGGTTACACAGGAGTTGCTGGGAGATATTAGCGAAATGATGGGCGGTGCAGCAACACTCGCAAAGGGTATATCAACAGGCAACCCTATGGATATTATCAGCGGTGGTGTTAGCCTCATTACAAGCGCAATCTCTGTATTCGATAGCACGAGTAGACGAATTAAGCGTGAAATGAAACAGCACGAAAAACAACTACAAGCATTGCAACGTATATATAGCCAAATTCAGTTTAATGTAGAAAACGCTGTTGGCGATGATTACTACAAAGAACAACAAAAAGCAATAGAGAACCTACAAAAGCAAAAGAAAGAATATGAGGAGTTATCACGGCTTGAAAGTCGCAAAAAAAAGAAAAACCGTGATGATAGTAAAGTACAGGAGTATTTAGCTAATGCAGAGCAAGCGGAACGAGATATAAAAAAAATTGAGCAAGAGATTGTAGAATCTTTGGTACAAACAAACTTCCGTGATTTGGCTAATGAGCTGGCAAATGTTTGGGCTGATGCATTCGGTAAGATGGAGGATAGTACAAAGAGTTTTGAGAAGATTTGGAATACCACCATTGCAAATGCTGTTAAGAACTCGCTCAAGCTAAAACTCATAGAGCCTATTGTTAATGAGTTTACCAACACACTTGCAAAGTATATGGGAACGCATAACAACAGTGTGGTAGGCTTCAACTTCGCATACTGGAAACGTATGTTACAAAACGCTGGTAAGGCATTCACAGATGGCTTAAAAGGGTTTGAAGAGTACTTTCAAGGTATGGAGGACGAAGTCGGCAAGGCAAGTAATACACTGGAGGGGCAAATTAAAGGCGTTACAGAGGATACAGCCTCTATCGTGGCTGGCGAAATGACAACAATGCGTATTAGGCAAATGGAGCAACTGCTGGTTATGCAGGGCTTACAGGCTACAATGATTGGCGTAGATAACACTGTTAAGACTGCTCTAACATATCTAAGCTCCATTGCTAATAATACAAGCTATAATAGGCATCTGCTGGATATTACTAAGCAGCTTGAAAACATAAAATCATCGCTTGCAAGTAACCCATTACGAGCAAAAGGATTAACAGTATAAGTATGGAACGAATAGCAGTATTAAGGCAGCTAATGGCACACGGACATTGTGCTGCAAGCATAAGTATGGTACATAATACGCAAGGGGATATATCCAAACTTGCTGATACATACTTTTACTTTATCAAGCCGTGCATACAGAAAGATTTTCCAAAGTTGGCATTTTTCCGTGAGTATATCGGTAAAGATGGCGAAAAGTATGGAGTGTATGTTGATAGCAAAGGAGAGGTTGCAGCCTCTCCTAAAGCTGCTTTTTTAGGCAGTAGTAATGTGAGCTTTACAGCCACACATTACAACATTCACCAATGCTGGTGTAGGCACGATAGCCAAGTTACTATTGTAGCAACGGATAATAGCCACCTGCACATAGATTGCTTTGAAAATGCAGCGGTTAATGTAACCATACAGAGTAAGCAAGCTAAGGTTTTCATAAACCAATATGGCAATAGCAAGGTGCTGGTTAAGGGCTTTGCAGAACAGGCTAAAATTACGACATACAAATGTAAAAATTATAAATAGTTAGGATATGGCACAGGAACAATTTATGGTACTCAATATGCCTTTTGATGAGGCAGAGGGAGCAAAGAAAACGTATGATTATAGCCCCAACCGTGCAGACGGAGTGGTTACAGATGCCAGCTTTGAGGCTGGTAGGCAATCAAACTGTATAAGGTTTGATGGTGCTGGCAAATGCGAGGTGCAAAAAAACGTACTGGATATGGCACGTGATTTTACAATTTGCACGTGGGTTAAGCTGCACCCTGTTAGCAACCAGCTCATCATTGTATTTAACTACAATGGCATTAACAAGCTGTACCAAAAGAGCATAGAGCTAAACGCAGAGCAATGGTATTATCTTGCAATCAGTAGGAGCGGTAACACCATTTGCACATACCTTAACTCAACGCTTGTAGAACGTGCTGTAATGCCTAACGATTTTGGAAATCCTATTGGTATAAGCATTAACCAAGATAACTACAATACAACACTGGGGAATGGCTGTTTGGACGAAACTCGCATATACCAAAAAGAACTCACACAGGAGGAGATAGATGGGGAGCTAAACAATACAAAGCAGCTTGCCTATCTGTTAGATGGTGTGAACTTTAAGGAGTATGGAGTATTTGTAAGTGCGAGCAAGGGGCTGCTGGGTAGCTTAAAGATGAAAGACCCATTAAAGGTTGATTTCAACGGCTATCACGGAGAAGCTGTAGATTTGGCACGCCCACGCTTTGAGGCAAGAGAGATTACGTTAGAGTGCTTTATCCACTCCACAGGCGGTAAAATGGAGTTTGTAAAAGCTGTAACAAACTTTCTAAGCCAGTTCAACAAGAAGCACACCACCAGCACGGATATTGTACAAGCAGAACCAGTAGCAGCAGGCTTGCACAGACTGACAATAGATATACACCCAACAAAGGCTTTGGTTTATGAGGTGTATTTGCCCGATGCTACACAGGTTGAAAAGGTGTGGAGCGATAGAGATATGACAGGTACATTTACTCTTACATTGAGAGAACCCGAACCTGTAAAAAAGGTATTGAAACACATTAGGGTAAACGAAAGTTCAAAGCAAGTAAGTATCACTATTACCACAAGTAAGCTGGTTAATATATACTGGGGCGATGGAACGACAACGCAAGATGTGTACGGAGCAAACAAAACTATTACGCACAATTATACAACCAATGGCGACTATTATGTAGTTGTGACAGGTGTTATTGAGGATATAGAGGAGTTTACCACAAACGCAATTATAGTATGGGACAAATTATAGTACACAAACGTAATGGAGAGGTACGCTATGTGTTAGATAGTACTGCAAAGCTCTGCACCGTAAAAAGCGCAGAGCAAAAGCGTGATTTGCTGGGCGAAGATACTGTAACTGTAAAAACAGAAAGCGCAACGGCAATGGAGTATATGGTAGGCGATTATATAGAGGTGTTTGGCGATGTTTACACGCTTAACAAGATAAATGAGCCTACTAAAATTGGAGAACGCAAGTTTGAGAATACAATGGTATTTGAGAGCTTGCAATACAAGCTACTTGATGCACAATACCGTAATACCGATGCTGCTGGGCATAACCCCAGCGGAGAGTTCCAACTTGTAGCCAATATGGGGTTGTTGATGAATTTGCTAATCAACAACATAAAACGTGTAGCAGCTCCTTTGGGCGAGGTTTGGGAGCTGGGCGACTGCATAGAAACAGAGTACAAAGATTTCTCTTTCAGCAAAGAGAATTGTTTGGGCGTATTGCAGCGTGTATGCAAAGATTTCAATACAGAGTTTGAGATTGAGATTGTAGCCCCTAAGCATTATAAGCTACATATCCGCAAAGCTGGCAAACTCTTCCCTGCTACATTCTCATTTGGTGTGGGAGGAGGTATTTACAAGCTGAAACGCAAGAATGTTAATAGTAATGATATTGTAACACGCCTGTATGTTGAGGGTGGTACTAAGAATATTACAACCAATTACAGGAATGGAGCGCAGCGTTTAAGGATTGCTGATAACGAGGAAAGTTATATTGATAACAAACAAGCAATAGCAGCCTTTGGAGTTAAGGAGGGGAGCAGAGTATATGAGGATATTTACCCACACCGTACAGGAGTTGTTAGCTCTATTGTTGAGGGGGATATTTTCAAGTTTGTGGACAACACAATGTTTGACCTCAAAGAGAAAGATACCAACGGCAATACACGCTGGTTGATAGATGGCACTGCTGCAAAGCTCAAGTTTGTTGGTAATAGTAATTTGGCTGGCTATGAGTTCGAGATAGCCGACTATGATACCAAAACACAAACTTTCACGATTAACCAGTATGAGGATAAGCGAGGCTTGAAAATACCAAGTGCAGCCACAGCTTACCAAATACAAAAGGGGGATAAGTATGTGTTACTTGATATTATTATGCCAAACGACCCATACGTTGTTGATGCAGAAACAGAACTTAAAAAGGCAGGCACAAAAGATTTGGAGGCAGATAGCCAGCCAAAGGTTGAGTATGAGCTTGAATTTGCGAGCCTGTTACTCAAGCGTAGGTTTGGTGTAGATGGCTCATTGCCTAACCTCTTTAAGGTTGGCGATTATTTGCCTATTAAAGATAAGGATATAAATGTAGATAAAGCTATACGAATTAAGGGGTTTACAAGAGATTGTTACAAAGACGAGTATAGTTACAAGCTAACAATTAGCGACACAGCAGAGGTAAGCATTATTGAGAAGCTGATTATAGATAACGAGGAGCAAAACAAACTCATTACCTTAAACCAGCTTACAGATGTTGCCAAAGCAAGAGCTAACTGGAGAACCACACAGGAGCTGCTAAATATGGTATTTGATGGCGATGGCTTCTTTGATGCCACCAATATACGCCCAAATAGTATTGAAACGCTTATGTTGAGCGTTGGCAATCGTGCTGGGCAATTCATTTTACAAAACATCGTCATTGAGGCTAATGCCACTGTTAATGGTAAGCCTAACCCTAATTTAGTGAGAATAGGCAGCAATAATGGAGTGTTAATCCATTACGCTATTGAGGAAAATAATAGAATGTGGAATATAGGAGAGAACACCATTACCTTAACAAGTAATGGGGCATATTACCTATATGCACGTTGCGCAAAAGGAGCTGGAGAGAGTGGCGCAAGCCTTGTTTTCAGCCAAACACGCTATGCAGTAGATACAGGTGCTTACTATTATTTCCCTGTTGGAGTGCTTTCCTCTGTTTACAATGGCTATCGTGAGCTTACAACAACATACGGAGCTACACGTATAACAGGGCGTACTATCAACTGTGGGCGCATTGAGAGTATAGATAAACGTACTTACTTTGACCTTGATAATAGCGAGATTGGAGGTAACATAAAATTTGTTTCAACCGATGGTACGATGAAAAGTATAGAGGAGTTGGAGCATTTAGTGAATACAACCTCTACTGCACTTGATGGGGTAAATGAGATTATAGAGGGCTTACAAAGCCAAGTGGACGGTACGGTTGAGTATTGGTTTGGTGCTGGTGTGCCAACACTGGGAACTGCACCAGCTAACCAGTGGGCAACGGAGCTGGATAAGAAAACGCATTTGGGCGACTTGTACACTGATACCGCTACTGGTTTAGAGTATCGATTTACAAAGGAGGGAGAAACCTATAAATGGGTAAATATCCCCAGCACTGGCATTGGGCAAGCCATACAAACTGCTAACAATGCGTTGGAAACAGCCAGCAGTAAGAACCATACGTTTTTAACGGCAAACTCCAACACATACCCAAAGCCACCGTATAAAATTGGCGATTTGTGGATTACCCTCAATGATTACAAGATACGTATCTGCACAAAGGAGCGTGAGGCGTTAAGTGGGTATAGCAGTTCAGATTGGAAAGATGCAGGTTATACCGATGATACGAATGCTAATGCAGCATTGCAGCAGCTAACAGATTTGGCAACAGATGGCATAATAACGCCCAGCGAAAAAATTAAGCTCAAAGACGAGTTAGCCAACATTAAGGTGGACTACTCTACTGTTAAAGCAAAGGCACAGATGGCAGGTTGTCCTACAATAGGATTTGATGCTGCATATAGCACGCTGCTTGCTTATGTTAGTGCATTGCTCTCAAATATGCAGGCAAATAGCACAGGGGTAAACAAAACAACCTACAACGGCAATTTCTCTGCATATTACAAAGAGCGCACCAACTTGCTTGATGCAGTGAGCAAACAATATGTTGATAGTGTGGAGGTCGGCAACGGCAATTACATAGGGAATAGTGCCTATTTTACCGACCTAAAAGGCTGGTTTCACAACCCTAATGATGGTTTTGATATAAATTTGGGTGGTACAGTTTTCACGCAGAACGTTTCGCCTATTTATGCCGATAGCATTATGGGGAATGTTATGAGGTTTAGGAAAACGAACCAAAAAGATATTTGGTTTCTGCATACTCCTTTTGCCAAAGCTGGAGGTAACATATTATTGCCAAATGAAAAGTTTGGCAGTGGTATTACATACACACTTGCATTTTGGGTAAAAGCTAATGCTCCTATACAGCTTAATATGGGCTTTATGAACCCACAAGGCGATAAGAGAGTAGCACCTTATAAACAGTTTACAGCTGACACAAAATGGAAACGAGTTGTTTATACATTTGTGGCAACAGGAGATAGCCAGCCAGATACTGAATTGTTTTTCCGTACAGATACTGCTGATATACAATTTACTGACTTGTATATGACAAAGTTTGTGTTGGTAGAGGGTAACAAAGCCCCCGAATGGAACTCAAGCAACCAAGAGGTACAAAGTATGATTAAGGCAAACAAGGATTTGTTAAAAGCCATTACTCAAAACTACACACAAATAGAGGGTGGGCTTATACTATCTACATTCCTAAAACTGGGAGCATTGCAAAAAAATGGTGCGTGGATTGAGAGCGCAGGCTTAAAGGCTATGCTCAATAGCACAGATGAGATTGCTGCATACTTTGGAGGCACTTACCAAGAGGCTTTGGCAGGGGATAAGGAGGGTATGACTATTATATACCACAATGGAAAGCTGAAAGCACTTAACGCAGAGATTACAGGCACTATCAATGCAACCAATGGTACATTTAGTGGCAAATTAGATGGTGTTACTGGTACTTTCCGAGTTTTACAAGCCGTTGATAGTAACGGTAATGTAAAAGCTGAAATTGGCTTTAATTCCAGTGAGGGTAAACTATATTTTAATGGCGATATGCAGCATCAAGGAACAAAGGATGGGCGTAGTTTGCGATTTTATTCCTCTGATATTTGGTGTCGTGGCTCATTTGGAGCAAGAGAAAGAAACGTATTAGTTATCAAGGGAGCTTATGGTTATTATTATCCAAACGGAGTGTATGCTGATGGCAACTATGTAAGTTTAGCCTCTAAAACCAGCAGTAATGGGGAAAGATATTATGAGGTTAATTGCTATGGGCAAACTGGCGATTACAGCGGTTTCCCTGTTGATACCATAATCTTTAACATACAAGGTGGCACAGTATTTCAATACAGCTTGAATGCCATTGCAACGCAAAGAATAATGGTTATCAATGGTAACGATAGTAGCAATAATGTTAAAATATTCTCCAATGGTAGAGCAGTTGTTTGGAATGGTGGAGAGCTTGCAGAGGTAGTGCAAATGCCTACTTCCTCTTCATTCACAACACCAAGCATAAACACAAATCATTTAGGTGCTGGCTTACTGGTGGGAGCTTTTAGGGATAATAACTGGCAATAATTGCCTACACTTTCAAAAGTTCGACAAATAAAGCGTGTATATAACCAACGCTTTTCGTATTTTTGGAGCGTATAAGAATAAACAAATAATAATTAAACAATAGCCAAATGGGATTACTTATTGGTGTTGGGAACACAGTACCCAAATTTCCATACCAAGAGTTATGGTATGGCATTCGCATTAACCTCAAAAATGGAGGGCATAATGTTGCAGATGGCAAGGTTGAGCGTGTGGGAAATTTAGACCTACACCGCTCATTGCCTATACAGAAACGTATTAGGCGTTATGTAGCACGTGAAGATGGAACGGTTAATTATTGGCTGGGGGCTAACGATAGCACCTTAAAAGAGGGAGGAGGAGCAGCAAAACTTAACGCTGTTGATGGTATTGTGCAACTCTACAAGCCCGATTATTACCGTAAGTTTGAGTTCGATGGGGATTACCTCCTTGTAGCCATTAGTGAGGTTGCATTGCCTGGATTTACACGTATGAAAGAGAAATCTCGTAGTCCGTGGCTGGCAACATTCAACCGTACAAACAATAAGCCCACCTGTGCATCTTTCCTACAATGGGAAAGCAACGGCTCTGTAAAGCGTGTTGCTGAAACAGGGCTGCTTGACCTACTCCCAAATGCAGCAGATTACAGAGGCGGTACTAATATTACTGGCAACGATGGAAAGCCAACAAGCGTGCTGGGTATGCCTGCAACAAGCACCAACAAGGCTACTATACGGACACGGTGCAAGAATTTGGGCGACAACTGGCATTGTGGAGGTTGGCGTTTTCGTGAAGAAATGAGCTGGTTAATGGCTATTGAATTTGGAGAACTTGATAGCCAAGCTCCTTACAATGCTCAAAAAACAGAAGATGGGTTTGCGCAAGGAGGATTGGGCAACGGCTCTTATGTAGGTGGAGAATGGGGAGGTTTTAATGGCTGGCAGCCATTTATTCCTGCTGGTATCACTGCCAAGCTGGGTAACAATACTGGAGTTGTTGATTACCTAATTAAAGAGTGGAAGAGCGGAGTAGATAAAACCATTAAAGTAGCCAGTTACAGAGGCTGGGAGCAACCGCAACAATACCTGTGGGAGCATAACGATGATGTGCTGGTATTCTATACACCTTTTGCAGATGGTGGAGCTTGTAAGTTGTATTTATGTAGCGACCCTGCAAAGTTTACCACTCCAAGCGACCACGCAGGGGAAAATGTAGATGGCTATCAAGAATTAGGATTGCTACCTGCTGGCAGTGGCTACATTTCTGAAATGGGCGTTGCCAATGGGTACTCTTTCCCAAGCAACGTAACAGGTGGAGCTGCTAACAAGAATTATTGCGACTATTTTTGGAGGCAGACGGTAAATGCCACAAATAATGCCGATGGCTGGTATCAACTCCTCTCCTCTGCTGATGCGTACTATTCGGAGGATTCGGGTGTTCGCTGTGCGTATGCGAATAATCGAGGTTCGGCTACGATTACGGATTGGGGTTTCCCCTTGTGCCTTGAATTTCCGAGTTCCGAGGGCATTTAATTTTGTTGAGTAATAGTTGCTCTGTATGAGTTCATAACAATACGGTTACGGTGGTTCGGGAACTCCTCTCCTCTGCTAATGCGAACAATTCGGAGAATTCGGGTGTTCGCTGTGCGAATGCGAATAATCGAGGTTCGAATACGAATACGAATTGGGGTTTCCCCTTATACCATAATTACGGTTTTCCCTTTTAAGGAGAATTTTTACAGCCACCGTAAACCTTGCCTCACAAAAGCACCTTGTACAAGGGTGCTGGCAAAAGAATATGGTTAAAATAAAGTGCTGGTAGATTGTGGTTGTACCACAAGTGCGAAAGCTCTTATAAGACAATGGCACATAAGATATATGCAAATAGTGAGAATGGGTATTGGAGGGTATGCGACCCTCTAAACGTGCTAAGAGCTACAAACAATACTCTACGTGGTAAAATGAATAGGCATGATGTAAAGAGGTTGTTAAGACGTGGCTATTGCGATGCCGTAACAAATGTATGGGAGATGCTGGAAAAACAAACTTTCAAGCCATCAAAATACACAGAGAAAACGATCTTTGATGTGAAGCAACGCAACCTCAAAATAGCACCGCTATACCCCGATAGAATAGTACACCACTGCTTGATAGATGTTATTGAGGAAGATTTGCGCAAGATTTTTATCGCCAATACCTATGCTTGCATTAAAGGGCGTGGAATACATAAGTGCCTAACCGATTTGAACCGTGCGTTACAAAAAGATAAAGCAGGTACAAAGTATTGCCTAAAAATAGATGTAAGGCATTATTACGATAGCATTGTACATAGCATACTCAAAGATATAATAGCAAAAAGCTATGGGGATAAAAAGCTGCTTTGGCTTATGCACCTTATAATAGATAGTACAGAGGGCGATATTGGTTTACCAATAGGCTTTTTAACAAGCCAGCATTTTGCAAATTGGTATTTAAGCCCATTTGACCATTGGGTTAAAGAGGTGTTGCGTGTAAGGTATTATTACAGGTATATGGACGATATTGTAATACTCGCTAATAGTAAAGCAAAACTGCACTATATACTTGAACAAGTAAGAGAGTACTTGCAAACAAAGCTAAGGCTAACTATAAAAGCAAACTGGCAAATATTCCCAGTAGATGCACGCAGTATAGACTTTGTAGGTTACAAAAGCAACCATTACAATATATTGGCACGAAAAAGCATTTTGTACACCTATTGGAGAAAGTTGAAAAGGCTGCAAAATAGTTATGGAGCGATGACAGAAAGCGAGTTGCGACATAAGCTATCTGCACACTTTGGCTGGCTGCAACATTGCTCAAACAAGCATTATAAAGAGATAATAAGTTTAACATTAAAACAGATAAGAATAAAACAAATGGAAGAAAAAAGATTGAGTACAGGCTTGCATAGCGATAGCGTGCAGCCCACGTTTGATGTGATTGATAGAGCGAAAGGTACAACGCTGTACAATTTCAACCAGCACTACGAGCAAGTAGATGATGAGCAAGGTAAAAAGCACAAGGTTAATGTGTATGATAGCCTTTTGTGTTATTACCCTGTTACTGCCAATACTGTATTGGAAACTCTCATTATGGCTAAGTATAGCGATAACCTTGAGAAGAAACTGCTCAACGATTATAACGCAGCAGTAGCAGGTATTGAGGACGAAAGCGAGAAGCAGCCGTACCTTGATTTCCTTGCAGAGCGTAAGGCTTTGCGTGCTATGGTTGATGCAGATTGTGCAACTAATAACATTCCTATGGAGTAAGATATGACAGAGGAAACTTATGATTTTGCAGACCTCCCACTGCAAGGGGACGGAGCAAACCCACAAAAGCCAAGTGGAGATTACCCCAGTATAGATGCTGTAATAAACAAACCTATTTGGTGTACAGGATTTACAGAAGATGTTGATACTGAAAATGGCAAGCGTACTCTTATACGGTTTAAGTGGGATTTGGGAGAGGCTGAAACGGCTTTTTGGACGAGCAGTAAAAAACTACTTGCCATTGTAAAACACCCAAATATCCGTTTTCCTTTCCATACCATTATTAAGGTAGTACTCATTAGAGAAATGGCTGGCTTTGAGTTTCGCAGCGCAAAGGAAGCCATATCGCAAGACGATATAGATGCGTACAACCTGTATTTAATGAAGAAACGCAGTTATATGAAACAAAGGAGATAAGATATGAATTCAATTCTTAATTACGAGCAGTTGCGCCTCATTGTCGTTACTGTAATTAGCACCCTGTTAGGAATGATTACGCCTACAAATGGGTTTGTTTTAGCTCTCATACTTATGAGCAGCTGGAATATTTGGTGTGGTATGCGTGCAGATGGTGTGGTTATACACACCTGTAAGAATTTTGATAAAAAGAAATTCAGAGGGGCATTAAAAGAGTTGTTGCTCTATATTGCTATTATTTACCTCATACACTCTGTAATGGTTATGTGTGGAGATAGCGCAATAGCTTTATATGCAGTCAAGAGCGTTACCTATGTATTTGCATACGTTTACCTGCAATACTCATTCCGCAATTTGACCATTGCATACCCTAACAACCTTGCAATATGGGTTATTTACCTTGTTATACGTTTAGAATTTAAGCGAGCAATGCCCAGCCATATTAAACCAATTATTGAGCAATACGAGCAAAAGAAAGCAAAACAAAAAGAAGAGGAGGCAAAAAATGAAAGTAATAATTGATAATGGACACGGCAAGGACACACTGGGCAAACGTAGCCCAGTGTGGGCTGATGGCTCACAGTTATTCGAGTGGAGGTATGCACGAGAAATAGCCGTAATACTGGAGCAAGAACTTGTAGGGCGAGGCATTGATGCAGTACGCATTGTACCCGAAGATACAGATATATCGTTACGAGAACGATGTAATAGGGTGAACAAGCTATGCGCAAAAGTAGGAGCTAAAAACTGCCTGCTTGTAAGCATACATTGTAATGCTGCTGGAAATGCAGGGAAGCCTATGCAAGCAAGAGGGTGGAGTGTGTTTGTAGGGCTTAACGCCTCACAAAATAGCAAATCATTAGCAACCCTTTTCAGCGCAAGTGCAGAGGCGCAAGGCTTAAAGGTGCGTGTTAGCTCTCCAAACCAAAGATACTGGGTGCAAAACCTTGCTATGTGTAGAGATACCAAATGCCCAGCAGTGCTAACTGAAAACTTATTTATGGACAACGAACAGGATTGCAAACTGCTACTCTCTAATGAGGGGAAACAGAAAATCGTTGAAACGCACGTGCAGGCAATCCTTGATTACATTAGTATGATATGAAAAGGTATTTAATTGTATTATTGCTTGCTGCTGTTGCGTTGGCATTTGGAGCTATACAAAGGTGTAGCAAGCTGAAAGAGGAGAACAAAAGGTTGGCAAATAACCAAACCGCTCTTATGCAAGAGGTTAAATTGTACAAAACCCAAGATGGTAAAAATGCTGCAAAGGTTGTTGAGCTATCTCTGAAAGGGAAAGAGTTTAAGCAACTCAATAGCTACCTTAAAGAGGAGGTAGAGAGGCTGGGGCTAAAAATTAAAAACCTCAAATCAGCTACCAGCACCATAACGCTTACCAGTTTGAAGATTGATACTGTTATAAAAGACAGTATTGTATTTTTACCAGCCAAAGGCATAACAGATACACTCAAATGTTTCAGCTACAACGATAGCTGGATAAATGCCAGTGGGTGTATAGGTGCTGATAATAGGTTTCAAGGTACATTTGAGAGCAACGACACTATTTCTATTATTGCTCACAGAGTACCTAAACGCTTCTTATTCTTCCGCTGGGGTTGCAAAGCAATAGAAGTTGAGGTTGTAAGCCATAACCCACACACAAAAATAAATTACGCAAAGATGATAGAGTTTGTTAGAAAATAGCTATTTTTGCAGCACATAACCACCGA